>Ga0123354_10007691_pt1 | contig 16278 bp, 11 predicted proteins | sample TergutLab28metaG_2_FD_97872 | JGI IMG/M metagenome (GOLD analysis project Ga0123354, IMG submission 97872) | Labiotermes labralis P4 segment gut microbial communities from Petit-Saut dam, French Guiana - Lab288 P4 | ecosystem: Host-associated > Arthropoda: Insects > Digestive system > Gut ...
CTGGATCGACACAAACCACTTGCCGGTTTTCTCGGATGCCGTGACCTGCCTTACTTCGCCCAGGACATCCCGGCTGTTGCGGTAGCGGACCCAGCCGAGCTTGGGCAGGAAGAGGCGGGAATTAGCCTGATCGAGCTTGATTTGTTTTGGGTCCGGATATCGGAAGCCGTCGCCTTGGCCTTTCTTCTTGAAGCGTGGAAAGTTCGCCCGCTTGGCGAAGAAGTTGGCATAGGCCCGGTCCAGATCCTTGAGCTTTTGTTGCAGCGGATGGACAGGAGCATCCGAAAGCCAGGGAGCGATGCGTCCAGAGGGCAAGGGCGCTCCATGACGCCAGGCGGCGAGCAACCGGGCCATCTCCACATAGCCCAGCTTTTTTCCCCTTGCTCATATCGGGCAACCTGCAACCCTAAAGCCTCATTGAATACAACCCGGCACGATCCGGCAAAGCGGCGCAGGTCACGCTGCTGTTCTCCGGTCGGCATCAGTTCGTATTTGAATGCTTGAAGGCGCTGCATACTTGCCACTTTATAAAATACCGGCAACAAGCGCTATCCTTCCACTCCCTGAACAGCGATGTCTGCCGCGCATTTGATCAAGTCCGATGTGGCCCGAACAACGAAACCTGGCAAAGGAGGTGAGCTTCGACCGCGGGGAGCAAGCTCCCGCCATGATGAGATTTCTCGTCACTGCGCTCCGAGGGAAAAGAGTTTCAACAGGTTGTTTTGCCTAACCGGCACTCGCTGCGCTCGTCAAGGTGACCCGAACATATCGCGTTTTGTCGTGGACATGGAATGAGCCGCATCACGGATGCCTCCTTCTCCGCATTCTGCAGGGAAGGAGGCGTTTTTTTGCATGATTCAGCCGCAACTCGCAGCTGCCGTTGATGCGCTCCCCATCTCGGCTGTGGCCCATTCGGGGCTTCAAAGAGATGGGGAATCCTTTGGGTATACCTTGAATTTCTCGACAAAACCGGCAGGAAAATAGCTCATTTTGGCTTGTCGCAATCCCGGATCGCCCAAGTCCTGCTCCCGGTTGATAGTGGCGTACTCCTCGGGCAGGACAGCGGCAAAGGATTGATTGATGAATTGATACAACCCCTTGTATCCGGGAACCGCTTTTTCAAAATGGATGGCGTAGCTGGCGCTTCCGGTCAACTCCTCGCCAAGGACAAAGGCCACTGGCTGCGATTCGACATAGTAGATGCCGCCGCAGAGCTGAAGCGGATCCATCAGGTGCACCGCCTCCCGCGTCGCCTCGTAATCGCCGAGCTCGTCCGCTCCCAGCCGCCAATCCTCAAGCACCCGCAGGGCGTCTTCCCGCAACTCGGAGCGCAACGGTTTGGCGGCAAAGGAATGTGAGCGGGTGAATGCCTTGATCAGGCTGCGTTTCTTATGATAGTTGCGTCCACCCAGCAGGGCCAGATCCGCCCGGCGGTACAGGTAGTCGAAATTGTTCCGGTCTTCCTCGACCCGGTAGCCCTGTTGCGCCAAGAGCCGGGCCTGGGCAGTGGAGGCGCACTTGAGCATGCCGTGGTCGTGAAAGAGGGTGTCGAGCAGGGTGGCCTCCGGCAGGGCAAAGGGCAGGATGAAGAAGGCCCTGGCGCCGTCCCGGCCGAGAAAGGCGATGGTGCCATCGGCCAGGGCTGCCGCGCTGTATTGGTGGGTGACCCGGAACAGATACAGATTGGCGAAGGTAAATTCGGAGATGCCCTCGCGCAACTGTCGGAACAGGGGATGCAGCAGGGGGCGAAGCTCAATGGTCAAGGGAGAGGTGCGGGGGTAATCGGCAAGCATGGCAGGCGTGGATCGGGCATCGGAAACGAAGCGGGCGTCCTGAATGGGGCGGTTCGTTGCGAAACGGGTTAATTTCCCAATACTTTGGCGCTGATCATCTCCATGGTGGCATGATCCGGCTCCGGCTTTTTCCAACTTATGAACTGCTTGACCACCCGCTGGAAATCACCGTGGTCGCCCTTGCATTGGTCGCAGATGGACTGGGCCTTGTCCCGGTACATGATGATCTTGCTGGCCGGATTGCCGCTCGGGCCGACGGCCGCCATCTTGCGGCAGCCGCAGTCGAGACGGATCACCGCCACCCCTACGGCCTCCGGGCTGCCCTCAAGAATGGCCTCGATCATCGCCTGCTCTCCGGTTTCCGAAGAGGGGGCTGTCTTGCTCCGCCGGGCTTGCTGTTTCTGGGCCATGACAATGAAACCTCGGACTGAATGAAAAAAATAAACTCTTTGTACCTCTGTTTCCCGCTCCTGCAAACCAAAAAAAATCAAGAGGGTAACGACCATGTTCGCCGCTGTCTCGCGGTCGGCTAGCACAGGGGACCTGGGCCAGAAGAGCGGCTTTCCCTTGCACTTCGTCAATGTCTTTTCGCTTGACAAACCCTGGCCCGTCCTTTAAGAAAAATTGATTTTGTGTCTTGTATTTTCTGAGGACCGAGGCCGAAATCAGTATGAGTTATCAAGCCCCTTAATTCTTCTTTTGGAGGTTGTATCATGTGGGAAATCGTTGTCGATAAAGACAAATGTTCCGGTGATGAAGAGTGCGTAAACGCTTGCCCCGCTCAGGTTTTCGAGATGGAGGGCGGCAAGGCCGAACCGGTGCATTCCGATGAGTGCCTGGGTTGCGAGACCTGCGTCGAGGTGTGCCCCGAAAGCGCCATCACCGTTACCGAAATCTGATCGAACCCAGTCCACTGGGCCGATCAACAAGCCCATCCCTTGCCGGGATGGGCTTGTCTTGTTTTAGGGCAAGGAATTCTCGGAGAAAGGAGAAATGGCGCTCCTGACCAAACCCGGCGTTTCGCGCACGGTTCATTTGTTTGCCGCCCCCTTTTTGTGGACCGCGATCGGCGGGCTGCTCATGGCGCGCGGCTGGGGATGGCTCGATCCGGGGCGGGGTCGGCTGCTGTTTTTGGCCGCCGGTCTGCTTGGCGTCTTGAAGTCGCTGTTCATTCTCGACAAGATTGCCCGGCGGTCCTTGGACCGCATCATCCAATTTCAGGATGGAACCTGTCTGGGCGCCGTCTATTCCTGGAAGACCTGGCTGCTGGTGCTCCTGATGATGGCCGCGGGCATTGCACTGCGCAGCCTGACGCAGCCAGGGCCGTTCATAGGCATCCTCTACTGCGCCGTCGGTTGGTCGTTGTGCCTGTCCAGCCGGCTGGGTTGGCGCGAATGGTACCGCCGGGTGCACCACCATGAAATCGCTTAATCGAGTTGAAATCAGCCGTTCGGCACTGATCCACAATTTTCAGAAGTGCCGGCAGTTGGCCGGTGAGGCGGCCATCCTGCCGCTGGTCAAGGCCGACGGTTACGGCCACGGCATGATCGAGTGCGCCCGTGTTTTTGCCAGCCAGGGGGCGGCGGCCTTCGGGGTGGCCGAGGCCATCGAAGGCGTGCGTTTGCGCGAGGCCGGGATCACGCAGCCGGTGCTGGTCCTGGTCGGGGTGATGCCGCAAACCCTGGCGGACATCGTCATTGCCCGCTTGACCCCGGTGGTGACCGATGCCTCAATCCTGCCGCCATTGTCCCGCCTGGCTGGAGCAAGCGGCATCGAACTCGGGGTGCACCTCAAAGTGGATGCAGGCATGGGCCGCCAGGGCGTCCTGCCGGCCGATTTCAGCGATCTGGTCCAGGCGGTGCTCAAAGCGCCCCACCTGCGCCTTGATGGCGTCATGGCCCATTTTCCCCTGGCCGATGACCGTCAGTCGGGCAACTCCGTCGAAGTGTTGCGCACCTTTCAGGAAACGACCGCGATGCTGGCCGATTTGGGCTGCGGGAAATGCTGTCTCCACCTTGCCAATTCCGGCGGATTATTTTATGTTGCCGGCGCCCGGCTCGACATGGTTCGACCGGGCATCGCCCTATATGGGTACTATCCGGACGGGGCCGCCGGCGCTGCTGCCGCGCTTCAGCCACGGCTGCGGCCGGTCATGCGGTATCTTACCCGGATCATCCAGGTGCGCCGCGTTCCCGCTGGCAGCGGACTGGGGTACTGCCACTTGTTCACCACTGCCAGGCCTTCTACGATTGCCGTGTTGCCGGTGGGGTATGCCAACGGCTATCTGCGCAACCTGACCGCCAAGGCCGAGGTGCTGATCGGCGGCCGCCGCGCCCCGGTGGTCGGCCGGATCTCGATGAACCTGACTCTGGTCGACGTTACCGATCTGCCCGAAACCCGGGTGGGGGACGAGGTCGTGCTCCTGGGCCGGCAGGGGCAGGCGGAGATCACCGCCGACGAGATTGCCGGCTGGATGGGGACCATCAACTACGAGGTGCTGTGCCTGTTCGGCCAGTTGAACGCGCGGGTAATGGTCGATTAGGAGCGAGACCGCCTTTTGAGAAGAGACGACATTCATGATAAAGTCACAGATTAAGGCCATGGTCGAGCGCTGTTTCGCTACGGGCGTGCGGCAAGGCTTGTGGAGTGCCGCTGCGGAGGGACGATACGCCATCGAGGTGCCCAAGCGCGAAGGACAGGGGGATTTCTCAACCAACTTCGCCATGGTGGCGGCCGGAATCGACAAACGCAAACCCCGCGACCTGGCCGAAGCCATGGCGGAGTTGCTCGGCCGGGAGCCGATGATTGAGCGGGTTTCGGTCGCCGGTCCTGGCTTCATCAACCTTTTCCTCGACCAAGCGATCTGGGCCACAGTGCTGGCGCCCATCCACGAGCAGGACGAACAGTTCGGCCGTGGTGATGCGGGTGGCGCCCGCCGGGTCCTGGTGGAATTTGTCAGCGCCAATCCCACCGGACCGCTCAGCGTCGGCCATGGCCGCAACGCCGTGCTCGGCGACGCCATCGCCCGAGTGCTCGAAGCAAGCGGCTACGCTGTCCAGCGGGAATACTATTTTAACGACGCCGGCCGCCAGATGCGCGTACTCGGCGAATCGACCCAGGCCCGTTACCTGGAATTGCTGGGCTTGCCGAACGTCTTTCCCGAGGACGGCTATCAGGGCGACTACATCTACGACATCGCCCGCGCAATGATCGCCGAGGGCGGCGACGGATTCAAGGAGGCCGAGGCCGCGCTCTTTACCGATCGCGCCCAGAAGGCCATTTTTGCAGACATCGATGCCACGCTTACCCGGATCGGCATCGGCTTCGACACCTATTTCAACGAGCATACCCTCTATGAGGATGGTCGGCTCCACGAGGTGGTCGAGGCCCTGCGGGCCAAGGAGTTGGCGTACGAGAAGGAGGGCGCCACCTGGTTCAGGGCCACCGAGATGGGCCAGGAGCAGGACCGGGTGATCATCAAGAGCAGCGGCGAGCCCACCTATCGGCTGCCGGACATCGCCTACCACTGCGACAAGTTCAAGCGCGGCTACGATTGGATGGTCAACGTCTTCGGCTCCGACCACATCGCCACCGTGCCCGATGTGATGGCCGGGGTCCGGGCGATGGGCTTTGATGATTCCCGGATTACTGTGGTCCTCTATCAATTCGTCACCCTGCTGCGCGACGGCAAGCAGGTGAAGATGTCGACCCGCAAGGCCACCTTCGTCACGGTCGACGAACTGGTGAACGAGGTCGGGCCCGACGCTCTGCGCTTCTTTTTCCTGATGCGCAAGCCCGACAGCCTGATCGAGTTCGACCTTGATCTGGCCAAAAAGCAGAGCCAGGAAAACCCGGTCTATTACGTCCAGTATGCCCACGCCCGCCTGTGCAGCATCGAGAAAATGGCGGCGGAACAAGGCAGTGCCGCCGATCTGACGGCACAGGCGCTCAAGCGGCTGGTCGAGCCGGAGGAGCACGCCCTGCTCAAGACCCTGGCCGATTATCCGGCCATGGTGGCCGGCGCTGCCGCCGATCTGGCGCCCCATCGGATGGTCTTTTATCTGATGGATCTGGCCGCGCAATTCCACGGGTTCTACAACAAGCACAAGGTGCTGACCGGGGATCGCGAGCTGACGGCGGCGCGGTTGGCGCTGTGCGGCGGCTTGAGGCGAGTTTTTCGCAATAGCTTGCACCTGATCGGGTTGACGGCGCCTGAGAGTATGTAGCCTGGGAGACGGCGATCGTGTTTTTTTTGCTTTCCCCACTTGCTTTTCCCGGCGAATTTCTTACACATTATCCGGTGCGATCGTGCGTGGCCGACCGGCAACGGAAGGTTGCGCGCCGCCACTGGAACCACCTCGGGAAGCCGTGAGACTGTTTAGACCAAAGGTCCGGCCGCCAGCCGAGACTGCCCGCCCCAAGGCCTTTCGCATTGAATTGGGCTGGCGGGGAATGTTTGGACTGGTGGTGGTTTGTTTTTGTCTTTTTTTGTGGATGTTCCTGCTCGGCGTCTGGGCGGGACAGACCATTCTCCTGCCGCCCCGGCCCGTGCAGACGGCGCAGGGGGTTGAATCGCCCCCAACGTTCTCGTCCGGACCCATGGCGGAAGATGGTTCCCCGAACCGGCAGCAACGAATACCGGCTCCATGATCTCACTATCCATGCCGTCGCCAGCAATGAAAAACAAAAAAAAACGACGCAACACGAGGCGGCTGCGGATTTCTCCGGTGTCGGCGGTACGCAAGGCCATCATCCAGCATCTCAGAAAATATCTGATTGTCTATGTGCCGGCCGTGATGCCGCTGTTTTTTTTCTTTTTGGCCCACGGCATCACCGTGGTGACCCTGATCCTGATCAAGTCCGGGGTGCTGCCACAGGGCCTGGCGCTGCCCAAAACCCTGGTGACCTGGGGCGTGTACGGCTTGCTGCCCCTGTTGCTCTGCTCCTACGGCTGTTTTTTTGCTGTGGCCAGGCCAGTGACCGGGCGGTTGACCCAGAGATTCCCCGGGTGGAGGCCGGACATCCTGACCCTGGCAGCCGGAGTCGCTTACGGCGCGGCCGTGGCCCTTGTCCTGCTGCTCCTGCTCGCACCCGGCTCGACACTGCGGGCGTGCTTTCTGGTGCTTGTCGGCATGGCGACCGGACTGGGCAACTGGTGGCTGTACCGCGCCTTGACAGGGGCGCCCCCGCCAACGGTTCAGCCGCCCCAATCCGATGATCTATAGTCGACCGTCCGGCAATGCCTTGGGACGAGAGGAGGAGGTATGGAAACCGTACACAAAAGCAACGCGAAAACGGGCAGGATCCGACCCGCTCGCATGGGCGATGTCCGCGCCATTCACGCCCTGCTCGCCACCTTTGCCGACAAGGGCTTGATGCTGCCCCGCTCGATCAGTTCCCTGTACGACCATCTGCGCGATTTCATCGTCTTCGAGGAGAACGGGACCGTGTACGGGATCAGCGCCCTGCACATCTGCTGGGACGACCTGGCCGAAATCCGCTCGCTGGCCGTGGCCGAGAGATGGCAGAAAAGCGGGATCGGCGCCCTGTTGGTCGAGTCCTGCCTGGATGAGGCCAGGAGTCTGGAAATCGACCAGGTGTTCGTGCTCACCTACCAGGCCGCGTTTTTCCGCAAGTTCGGGTTTATGGACCGGGACAAGCAGGATTTACCGCACAAGATCTGGAGCGACTGCATTCATTGCCCCAAATTTCCCGACTGCGACGAGGACGCCCTGATCCGTACCGGGCTTGCCGGCCGTTCATGAGCGACTGCGCTCATTTGTCGATCATTTTATAAAAAATTCAGACCCTTATTGGGGGAAGCATAATGGTGGGACAGGTACTTGCCAAGATATTTGGCAGCAAGAACGACAGGGTGATCAAGCAATACCGCAGGGTTGTCAAAAAGATCAATGAACAGGAGCCCTTGGTCGAGCCGCTTTCCGACGCCGAGTTGGCCGCCAAGACGGTCGAGTTCAAGGAGCGGTTCGCCCAGGGTGAGACCTTGGAACAGTTGTTGCCCGAAGCCTTTGCCGTAGTCCGGGAGGCGGCTCGGCGGGTGCTTGGCGAGCGGCATTTCGATGTCCAGATGCTCGGCGGAATCGTCCTGCATGAAGGCAAGATCGCCGAGATGAAAACTGGCGAGGGCAAGACCCTGACATCGACCGCACCGGTGTACCTCAATGCCTTGGCCGGCAAAGGTGTGCACGTGGTGACCGTCAACGATTACCTGGCCCGGCGCGATGTGCAGTGGATGGGCGAGGTCTACCGTTTTCTCGGCTTGACCACCGGCTGCATTCTCCACGGACTGGACGACGAAGAGCGGCGTACGGCCTATGCGGCTGACATCACCTACGGCACCAACAACGAGTTTGGTTTCGATTATCTTCGTGACAACATGAAGTTTTCGTTGAAAGACTTCTGCCAGCGCGGTTTTGCCTATGCCATTGTCGACGAAGTCGACTCCATCCTCATCGACGAGGCGCGAACCCCCTTGATCATTTCCGGCCCGGCAGACATGTCGACCGATCTGTATCTGAAAGTCGACAGGACCATGCGCCATTTCAAGGTCGACGAGCACTACACCAAGGAGGAAAAGTCCCGGCAGATCATGCTCACCGACGAGGGTGTGGCGCTGGCCGAACAGCTGCTGGAGGTTGACAACCTCTATGACCCGCGCAACATCAACCATCTGCATCATGTCAACCAGTCGCTTAAGGCCCATTTCATGTTCAAGCGCGATGTCGATTACATCGTCAAGAACGGCGCGGTGGTCATCGTCGACGAATTCACCGGCCGCACCATGGAAGGCCGACGCTATTCCGACGGCCTGCATCAGGCCTTGGAGGCCAAGGAAGGCGTGAAGGTCGAGCGCGAAAACCAGACGCTGGCTTCGATCACCTTCCAGAACTATTTCCGCATGTATAAAAAACTGGCGGGCATGACCGGCACCGCCGACACTGAAGCGCCTGAATTCAAGAAGATCTACAACCTCGACGTGGTGGTCATCCCCACCCATCAAAAGATGATCCGCAAGGATTACGCCGACGTCATCTACAAGAACCAGGAGGCGAAATACCGGAATATTGTACGGGAAATCAAGGAGCTGAACGCGAAAGGGCAACCGATCCTGGTGGGGACGATTTCCATCGACATCTCCGAGAAGATCTCCAAGATGCTGGTCAAGGAGAACATCCCGCACGAGGTGCTCAACGCCAAGCAGCATGAGCGCGAGGCCGAGATCGTGGCCCTGGCCGGACAGAAGGGCCGGGTGACCATTGCCACCAACATGGCCGGCCGCGGCACCGACATCAAGCTCGGCGAGGGCGTGCGCGAACTGGGCGGGCTGCACATCCTCGGCACCAGCCGCCACGAGAGCCGCCGCATCGACAATCAGTTGCGCGGCCGCTCCGGCCGCCAGGGCGACCCCGGCACTTCCCGTTTCTATCTCTCGCTCGAGGACGATCTGCTGCGCATTTTCGGGTCCGACCGGCTGCGGTCGATCATGGACAAGCTGGGCATGGAGGAAGACGAGCCCATCGAACATTCGATGGTGTCCAGGGCCATCGAGAACGCCCAGCGTAAGGTCGAAGGGCACAACTTCGATATCCGCAAGCACCTGCTCGAGTACGATGACGTCATGAACAAGCAGCGCGAGGTTATCTACACCCAGCGGCGCGAGGTGCTTGAGAGCGACAACATCCAGTCGACCGTCGCCGACATGATCGCCGAACTGATTGACCGGGTGGAGGCGGATTACGCCCCGGCCAAAATTTCAGCCGAGGAATGGGATTGGCCAGCCATTGAGGAGCGGGTAGGCCAGGCCTTCGATCTTACGCTCGATTGGTCGGAACAAGACCGCCACAGCCTGGATTCCGTTGAATTTTCGAAAAAATTGCGGCAAGCAGTGGCCGTGGCCTATGAGTTACAGGAAGCCCGCAACGGTGTGGAACAGACGCGCCAGCTTGAACGGATAGTGCTGTTGCAGATGGTCGATACCTTGTGGAAAGAACACCTGCTCCACATGGATCATCTCAAGGAAGGAATCGGCCTGCGGGGCTACGGGCAGAAGAATCCGCTCAACGAGTACAAGCGGGAGAGCTTCCACCTGTTCAGCCGTTTGATTGACGCGATCAAGCTGCACACCGTCGCCAACCTGATGCGCGTCCAGTTGGTCCAGGAAGACGAGCTGACCCGGTTGGAAGAAGAGCGGCGGCAGCAGCGCGAGCGGGAGCTGGCCGAAGCCAGCCGCTCCGGCGCCAAGGATCCCGACGAGATTGAGCACAAACCCTTTCATAGGGCCGAGGACAAGATCGGCCGCAATGCGCCCTGTCCGTGCGGCTCCGGGAAAAAATACAAGAAGTGCTGTGGGGTGAACAGCTAACCCTTGCCCATGCTTCGCCCTTTTGGCCGTCAGCCTGTCTGTGTCGGTTTGACGGCCTTTTTTTATGCCGCGGTGGTCAGGTGGCGTGACAGACGGCCATCTTTGCCGATCTGGCAGGACAGTGTCAACAAGGGCGGTGCAAGGCGGTATGGGGCAGGCGGAGATGAACCGGCTTCATCGGTTCATTCAACCCCGGATCAATAGGCAACTATCCATTGTTTGGCGCTTTTTCCTTTCAAAAGTTTGACGCTTTTTCCTTTCAAAAAACGAGGGGGCGCCGTAAAATATGTGGGCTGCCACTCGTTGAGTTTGCGCCTGTTTTACGTATCGCCAATTGAACGTGTCTCCAGATGCATGCCGCGAGGTATGCCCCCTTGTGTTGTGCCAAGTCAGTCGATGTACTTGTTGGTTTATGTGCAACCCTATGACCAGAGAGGTATGCTCCATGTCGCTTTTTGCCAAGAAAAACATGTTGCCGGCGCCGTGTCGGCTTGACGATTCTCCGTTGTTGCCCCTGTTTTCAGGGCTGTTTTTGGGAATCGTTCTTTTTCTTCCCAAGGCGGCGATTGGGGAGACTTTAAACTATAACAATGGTCCCTCCTCATTGCTTCGTGACCCGGTTTTTTACTATCCAGGCTCCAACTCTGCCGCCAATTACACGCCTCAGGTGGGCGCCCTGTTTCCCACAAGCGGTTCATCCAACAATGTCGTCAACTTTATTGACGGGAATATCTATGTCGCAAATCCCGGCTCCGGCAGAACCGGCCCTGGCGGAGATGTTTTTGGCGGGATTGGCGATACATCCCCTGTCACGCGCAACACAGTTTACATCTACGATGGGCGGGTCAGTAACGTTTATGGCGGTTTGGCCGCCGGATCCGGGGTCAATCTCAGAGACAACACCGTTTTTATTGAGGGCGGCACGGTAATGAACGGCGTTTACGGTGGGAGGGTTATACTCGGCAGCAATGTTTGGGCCGAGCGTAATGCCGTGAGAGTTGATTCGGGCGAAATACGTGGTAACGTTTATGGCGCTTACTCTGTGGTTTCCGGCACTTTCCTGCAATTGAACAACATAGCGATCAATGGCGGATATATACAGGGTACAGATGCAATCGTATCCGGCGCATACGGCTTCGTCTCCGGCATCGATGTGCGCGCCAACTCGGTCACCATCAGCGGCGGAACCATCAAGGACGCCAATATTTACGGCGGCAGGGGGCAAAGCGCCCTCACCAACACCTCCACCATTGAAAGCAACACCGTCACCATCAGCGGAGGGCTGGTTAACGAGAATTTCACCGGCAAAGGGGTGTACGGCGGGCAGAACATTACCGGCAACGGCGCGGTGGTTCGAAATAACAGGGTCACTATTTCCGGCGGAACCGTCAACGCGAACATCTATGGCGGCTACAACGCCGGTAACGGCCCCACCAGCGGCAACATCGTAAACATCAGCGGCGGCAGCATAGCGGGCGACGTTTACGGCGGTTACTCCCGCAGCAACGGCGCTGTTTTCGATAATACGGTAACGATCAAAGATGTGGCGATAGCAGGCGATATCTACGGCGGCTACAGCGCCAGCGGTTCGGTCACGAACAACACGGTCACCTACGGCGTTACCAATGCTGCCGATACCATCACCTACGGCGGCGCCATCCTTGGCGCCAGTTCCCTGACCAAAATCGGCGACGGGACGCTCATCTTGACTGGAGACAATGCCTATACCGGTCCTATGACTTTTGTTTCTGGCGGAATGCTGCAGATTGGCGATGGCGGCACTACCGGCAGCATCTTGGGAAATATTACCACCTCGAGCGGCGCCACCATCGCCTTTAACCGCTCCGATGACATTAGCTATGGAGGGATCATTTCCGGCTTCGGTTCCCTGGCTCAAGACGGCATGGGAATTCTGACCCTGAGCGGCGCGAACACCTACAGCGGCGATACCATGGTGAGCGCCGGCACGTTGAAAATTACCGGCGCTTTGGGGGCCGATAACGGCAACAACTATGCTGGAGCCATCAGCAACGAGGGGTCGCTGATTTTTGATCAATCCGTCGATCAAAAACTGTCCGGCGTCATATCCGGCACGGGAAGTTTGACCAAGGACGGCACGGGAACTCTTACCTTGCTGAACGCCAATGCTTTTACCGGCGGGACGGAAATATGGTCCGGCACGCTGAGCATCGACCACGCTGGGGCCATAGGCCAAGCGCAAGACCCAACCCCAGGCTCTAAAGCCGGGTATCTCACATTCATGGGTTCGGATACGGCCAGGGTTACCGTTGATTCCGACATGTTGCTTGCCAACCCTACCAACCTTACCTACCTTACCAACTCTTTCCGCACCCAAGGCGCCGGGAATTTTTTCGTGGATTTTAACGCGCCAACCGAAACCGATATTGCATACGTCAATATAGCCGACCCAGGCGGCGCGTTCTATGTCGCGCCCAACACCACGATGAACGTTAACGCGTCGAACAATCTCGGCCTTGGGTTCAACAACGCGGCAGGCCAGTGGAACGACCTATATGTCGAGGACCATGGGACGTTCAACATGAATCTCGCGAAAGAGGCCATAGTGCTGTTCGGGAGCGGCATTGATGGTGACGGCGCGCTGAAAATCAGCGGCCTTGGCGCCGTGGAACTGACTAATATGATTATTCCCTATAGTCTGACCTTTCAAATGGGGACGACGGAAGTTTCCGGAACCAACCCCGGAGACATGGCATTCCTCTGGCTGATGAGTAATCCCGCCGGCCCCCGCGTCACTTTCAACAACACGGACATGTTCAGCCTCACCGGCAACGATTCTTCTCCCGTATCGGCAGTGCTGGAGGGAGACGGAATCGTCAAGGTCACAACAGGCGCCATCAACGTGACCAACGGCACATTGATGCCCATCGCCATCCTTAGCGACGGTACTCCAGGCCCCGGCACGCTGACGCTTGATGCCCATGAGATCAAGCTCACGGACTTTAACTTGCTCTACACGGCCTATGGACCGCAAGCCAGCCTGTCCAACGACAGCGAGGGCATCCCGATCAGCAATAACGCCCTGTTGAATCTCAAAAGCGACAGCTCGGTCGACATGGGCAACGGCGCCGTGTATTTTGTCACGGCCTACGGCAAACAGTTCTCACCGGGAGACTACCTTCTTATTCACTCCAACCAGAACTTTGATGCCTCTGTTCCGGAGAAGTTGTCCGTCTACGTGGACGGTTTTGACCTCAGTAAGATTAACGAAAGCGCGCGCGGGGGGACTTTTGATTTCCAACTCGGCGGCGACCCCGGCACCACAGGAGAATATACCAACACCGGAACAAACAATGTTTGGTTCACGCAGAATCTCAACTCGCTCAGCATGGAGTGGACCGGCGGCACCCAGGATCATAACAATACTTGGGAAGACGGAGATCGCTTTGATTCGCTGCAGGGCGGCGGCAACGAACACCAATTTTTGACCGGCGACAAGGTCTATATTTCCGGCAGTGATGAAAAATTCACCATCAACCTGCCCGCCATCACTCGAACCAGCCAAATCGTGGTCAGCGGCCTTGTCGTCGGCCAAGACGTCAACGGAAAAACAGACGCAAACGGCGGCGAGTATACCTTCACCGGCGAGGGCGGCATCCTGGCGGACGAAAATTCCGCCTTCGGCCAGTACACCTTATTGCCTTCCAGCAATCCTAACTTCCTCGGCGCAACCGGCATGTTGCAAAAATATGGCAACAGCACCTTGATCTTCGAAAACACCGGCGGGAACCTTTTTGCCCAAGGCATCGAACTTTGGGACGGCGCCGTCGTCTTCAACCAGGCGAATCAGCTCGGCGTCGACACTGGCAAGATCACCTTCAAGGGCGACGCTACCTTGCAAAGCGATGCCGATGTGACGCTTCTCCCGTCGCAGAAGATAGTCATTGCTGACGGAGTAACCGGCGCCTTCGACACCAATGGGTACACATTCCGAATCAACGGCACCATTTCCGGCGACGACTTCGGCGATGGCAACCTAAATAAAACCGGCAAAGGAACGCTCATTTTGGGCGGTTCGCTGGACTCTTATAATGGCGCCCCGGCCACCTACGCAGGGAATATCAACATAGAAGCGGGGACCTTGGTTTTCGATCAACATGAATACGATACAGATAATGAACCCACCGGCTCCATCAATCAAATCTTGTCCGGCATCATTTCCGGCTCCGGCGACATGACCAAGGACGGTTCGGGCGTGCTGACCCTGACCAATGCAAACACCTTTACCGGCACTCTGAATATTGCCGCTGGCAAGCTGGCTCTAGGTCCGGACGCCTCTTTGGCCACCGGCACGATGCGCCTAGGCGAGGATGCGACTTTTGATTACTCCGAGGCGTCGACTGCCTATAAATTCAAGAATTTGTACGTTGACGGCCAGAACGCGACGATCAACACCAATGGCGGCAGCGCGATGTTCTCCGGTTTCGGCAGCACCATTACTTTCACCCTGCCTAATGCCATGGGCACCAGTGATACCGGCGCGTACATGCTGCTGGTTGAAAACGGGGCGGATATCAGAGACAGTCTGGTCAAGGTGAACAATCTTGCCGGCGGCGCCCCGGATCTGAAAATCGACCAAAAGATTACCCTCATCAAGACCGAGGACGGCCTCATCTCCAACCATGACGGCGTCTATGTGGGCGCGGAGGGCATCGCCACGGCCTACTACCTGATTACCGATGAATTAAATCTCTACCTCGGCGCGCGAGCCAACGAACAGGTCAAGGCGATTTCCGAAGGGCGTCTTGCGGGGCTGGCCTTTCTCAACCAGGCCGATCTGATCTGGGGTCCGGGCATGTATGCCGCCATGCTGGAGACGGAGCGCAAGGAAGGCATGCTTGTGCCCTTTGCCGCCACCAGCGTCGGTTCCCTGAGCTACGATACCGGTTCCGACATCGATGTGGACGGTATCCATATCCTGACCGGTCTGGCCTGGCGCGCGCCAACGACGGCGAAGAGCAGCCTGGTGACAGCGGCCTTCTTTGAGGCCGGCTGGGGCAGTTATGATTCCCACAACAGCTTCAATGCCGCTCCTGCCGTCAGGGGCGATGGAAATGCCAGCTACTATGGTTTCGGTGTTCTGGGCCGTTACGAGGTTCCAGTCGGTCCGGGCGGCATGTACGGGGAAGCCTCCATTCGCACCGGCTATGCCGATACCGACTTCGATAGCCGTGATATCTTAAACGGCGGCGGCGACAGGACCTACTACGATTCCGGCGCCATGTATTTCGGTTTCCACGCCGGGGTAGGGTATGCGTGGAACATTAGCGGCAAGTCTAGCCTGGATCTGTCCACCAAGTATATCTGGCTCCACCTGAACGACGATAGCGTGGCCATTTCCGGCGACAGGATTCAATTCCAGTCCGCCGACTCGCTGCGCTGGCGTACGGGCGGCCGGTACTCTTACGCGATGGACGAGTATTTCACCTACTATGGAGGCGCCTACTTTGACTATGAATTTGACGGCAAGGCCGAGGCCACTATCAACGGCGACAGGATCGACGCGCCAGATCTGGGCGGCGGCACGGGCATCGGCGAACTGGGGCTGATCTTCAAGCCCTCTCCCAACCTGCCCCTGTCCTTGGATGCGGGCGTGCAGGGTAATGTGGGCGCCAGGGAGGGCGTGACAGGCACCCTACGGCTGACCTATGAATTCTGATTGCTGAGCGGGAGGGGGGGCGCCAGGGCGCTTCCCCTCCCGCCATGGTTGGCGTCGAAGGCGCATGGCAATGAATCCTCTGTGTTCACCGGGTTTGCTCCGCGCACCAACACCCTAAGCCGAAGTTCTAGGGCTCTAGCCGTGGGCATGCGAGGGTAACTTTCTGACTTTCTAGATGATTTACGGATATTGCGGTTGCCGGCGGCTCTAAAATGTAGTCACTAAAAAAAACAGAAAGCTGTTGACGACAGGATGGATATGTGGTCTAATCCACCATGCCTGCAAGAAAATGAACCGCACACGTCGTCACCACCAAGCGTACCTGCAAGAGCAAGATCTGCCATGCCCATCTGCTCAGGCGCAGCTGCCGTGAAGACGGCAAGGTCAAGAACGAGACCCTGGGC
>Ga0123354_10007692_pt1 | contig 16277 bp, 9 predicted proteins | sample TergutLab28metaG_2_FD_97872 | JGI IMG/M metagenome (GOLD analysis project Ga0123354, IMG submission 97872) | Labiotermes labralis P4 segment gut microbial communities from Petit-Saut dam, French Guiana - Lab288 P4 | ecosystem: Host-associated > Arthropoda: Insects > Digestive system > Gut ...
GCACATGTGCTCGAAACATGTAGAGGCATGAAATAAAACTTACTGTGAAACAAATTTTGTGCATCAAGTTGGTTAAATACTGAGATAAATATACTGAGATGCACGGTCAACAAAACGTCAAAAGACATGTCTGTGTTTAGCGGTAGTCATATGTAGTATGTTATACAAGATGTTATGATCTTCCACGATTATCAACAAAAAACTGTCGGTATCTAAAGTCACAGTACCAACGATTTGTGAAAATTATAGATATTTATTGCAGCTTTGAGCTCTGATGACAAAAAAATTTCTAATCAGTGATTATTCGGTTTTCGCTTTTCATTACAGAGAAAGGAACTTCGGGGTTTCATCGTATTTGAAATTTGGTCTCAACAGCTATGTGTACAGCACTCAGACTAGGCTTAGAATCATAGTCTAACTGATATATATTTTCAGATGTTGGTCCTTCAAAATTTTTTTGAAGATAAACTTATACGTTCCTCTTTTTCATTCATATTGTTTTTTGTAACTCAAGTCAATTAAATTAATAAAATTCATCAGAGCAGAACTTTCAATAAATTGGTAAAATTAAAAACGCTACTATGTGAGCCATATAAGACCACGCTTTGTATAGTTCCACATCAACAAGTTACACAGATATAATATTAAAATCTGAGAGAACAAAGGATATTTTCAAATTTACCTGCTGTCAAAAAGTGAATACTGGTACTGGCGTTTACAAAAAAAATCACTGGTTTTTTCCCTTGTGATTTTGATGAAGTTAGACGAACAGGTCCCCGTAACATTACAGTTTTGATGTTGGTTTGACTCCTAGCGTGAAGAGAATAGAATAAACTGCAGGTAAACGTGGGGTCAATTACTTCACAGGTTTGTAAACCCACCTTGTTACTGCTACGCTCTGTTGTTGTCGGAGAATGTGTAGGCCTGCTTTGTTTTTCCGTAACCATGGCTGTGATGTGGTCAGCGCTTATATCAAATCAGTGGTTTGGACATAATATTGTCTATTTGCAGCAAGTGTTATTGTTAAACTACTTATAGAGTTTTCATTCTGCTGCTGATGCAGTATAGTGTGTTTTGTCATAGGTTTTATGGAAGGTGGAAAGTAAAACACCGCACTCGCGACACTCTGATGAACTTTGCCATGCATTCCTGCCTGATTACCCATGTTTCATTTTAACCTCGTTCACTTGTAGTGCCAAGTTCACTTGTCGATTGAACAACGCGTTTTTTTTTTTTTTTTGCTTATCACTTATTTCTGCCTCAGGGCATAGAATACGTGTCAAGAGCACTAATGTTTGGGCATGCAACATGTGTACCGTTACCAATCAAAATCATACACTTTTCGGCAAAGTGGAGTCAGTTGCTTTATTAGAGTTCATATTCTCACGGATGTACTGATGAAGATTCAAGCCCCCTGGGATATGAAGCGACCTAGAAAGTTCTATTTCTACCAATGTTTTTGTAGAAGACTGGGAGCTTCTCAACGACTTTAATTTTAACATAAATTATATAGCATGTGTTACGAGAACATGTTTTTCTGTGTGCTCAAAAGCAGTCTAGTTTCATATTTTGTGACGCACTCTACTTAAATGTTATAACATTACGCTCGTGTTTGTACTTTTAATATTATCTCGTGCATGTGACAGCGATCTTATTCAAATTAAGTCATATCTATGTTTGTGACGAGTGGAGCTATTGTTTGTGACGAGTGGAGCTATTGTTTCCCTCAATTACAGAAGGATGCGATAGGCCAGCCTAGAGCTCTGTGAAGCACATACAGTACGCTTCTCCGAAATTACATAACAACTAATATGGCAATATATGTGCGTGGCACTTACCGTCAAACACAACTATTGCCATACTAATTGTATATCACACAACGGGGATGACGCACATAAAGATAACAACTAATTTTATAGAGCAGAGTCATCACATTTAGTCATTCAGCCATTGAGTAACTTAGATATATCCGCCTGTTATACGTTGTCTACTGTTTTGTTACAGTCTCCACAGTAAAGTGTCACTGGACCCTGATCTGTGCCAGATGAAAACATGTCACTCCCTTGCACCCCGCTTGTTCCAGACAACCTTTAATATTATATCGTATCAACGCCTTCGTGTGTTTTCCTTCGGGATTTATGGCGAACACTATTCGTAAGTTCCTCATACGTACTTCGTCACCCGTCCACTTCAGTCTCCTTGTTATGATCACGCTATGATATTTGGTGAAGGGTAAAATTACCTGTTTATTTATTTTGTAGCTTTTCTATCGTTCCTTTACTTCCAGTTTCTTCTGTCAAAATATTCTTCTACTTTGCTCTTAAAACCTACAGCCATGTCTCTTACTTAGGTAATGGATGGTAAAGTTCAAGCAAAGGTAATAATTGTGGCTGTTGTAAGTGTACCTTTTGTTGTATTGCCACTGTTGACTTTCTTCCGCGAACGTGATGAGAGAAGAAATGTTTTGAGGCCAAATGTATGTCGAAGGATAATACTGACAGTGACATCGAAACTTATATATCTGGAAACTGTATTCAACTGACTTGGTGGATTTCAATTGTGACAGTCTTATGATAACATTGGAAAAATGCCAAATTTCATAAAGGAATATATTGAAGAGCTTCCATTTAAGTAGTTCACATTGCCACAGGCAGAAAATGCTTCTGAACGTTGCATTCTCTCATACTTTCTCCCTTTTTTAAATTGGCACAAATAAAATTAACTTTTATGTTCATAACTCTGCAGCCATCCAGCGACTTATTGTAAAGATATTAAGAATTCGTTTCATATTCTCTTCCACAGAAGCATAAATGAATTTGCTTATTTTTGCAGTAATATGAGATATTAGAAAAATTTTCAGTAATATATCTTTATTGGAGAGGAGACGAAAGTGGTTTTTTTGTTTCACTTAGACAGTGACCCCTATATCAGCTGTCATAGTTTAGGCCCTGTGATCTGTGCTGATTCTGAGCTTAAAGGGTAAAGTAATGTATTTCCGCCGTCTGTGCCTGAGAACGAAAGTCCAACTAAGACTTCTGTAGATGGTATTAAGGATAAATAAATTTAGTACAACATGATCTCCATAGAAATTAACAAAGACTCTTCGCTGTCTGAATTTAGCCATAATCGTGGTAGATGGATGCCTGTTGTATGACAGAACTTAAATTTCAGAGCTCCTGTAGGGAAAAGGAAAACATCGCACTAAAGTAAATTTCAGGAAGTAATAGATGAAGGAAATAAGGATACAGTTATGCAAACATCTCTGTAGCTGTTACTCCGAGTCGACATGTTTTTGATTACGTATTATTTTCCTGACTTCTTATCAATTTTTAAAATATTGTGATATTTTAAAATATAATTGACAATTTGCTGCTTAAATAAGTACGTACGAATTTTTTTCAATACGGTAAGTCCCGATTGAAGCTGCGTTGTTCGTCTTATCAGTTACCGAATATCCTGCGTCATGTTCACGGTTTTCGATTCACATCTGAGCCCAGGTATTGACAGAGATTTTTGTATGTGTCGTCACTCTGTGTAGTCAAGTCCCGGTAAGGAGTTTTAAATTTTGGAATTTTTTTATACATCCTATCACTTGATGCTACATAAGCTGAGAAATTACGAAAATAATTAAGCAAACGATAAGAAGAGCAGTAAGACCAAGACGAAAGTGAATATATTTCCTTCATCAAGTCATCGAAGCAGAGGCCTACTTATTTCTCTCTCCTTGAAGGCTTTATTTCCGGTAATGCTTTTATTATCACCGCATATGCTGGGACAGCCCTCATCTTATGTACTTCCCACTGAACGTTTAAATGAGACGATGTTGCCTGATGATCCCTTCATCAAATGCACTTGCTGCACTTCAGTCGATCACCTGTTAGTGTCAGTGAGCAGCTGTATTCATTTGAGTCTGTCATTTACGGTCTCCGGTTTCAGATATTATAAAATCTATATAAGACTTCCTCTTCATTTTCTCATAATTTATTTTATTGTAAGTCACATTCAGTTCCATTTTCCTAACGCTTCACTTTGTTCTGCTGGCAAAGCTTAGGCCTTAAAAATTCGGACATTACTGCCTGAGTAGCACATATACATATACACTAAAGGAGCGTCGAAACTTGCTCCATTCGATAGAAAAATGTATAATGTATATTAACGTCACTTTATTTGGCTCTAAAGATTTTACGAGATTTAGATAGGTTATAGAATTTTTTGAAAAATATTTAAGCAGAAAATGTCCAATTTTGACATCATGTGTTTTTTCAGGAAATCTGGCCACGAGACGTAATTTCTGCAGTTTGTGTCGTGACGCTACATTGGTACAACCACCTCTTTTTGAAAAAAAAAATAGAGTTCTGTATTCCTGCACACTGTGTGCACGATTTCGTAAATATTTACAATAAATATTGTTTATTTCTCCAGACTCAATCAACCGGTCGATCTTTTATGGAGGCCCGATATTATTTTTGCAATAGGAACTAACATTTTACACAATATTTAAAAAATACCGTGCGTCGGTAAAATAATACCAATTGTACTTGGAAAAGCCTTTCCTAATAACTGAGTACATACTTCACATAAAATCAGAATATAATATTTTTCCCGGTTCCTATTCAAACATTCCACCAGCCACAAGGAATGTACCTACACACAACAACGTAGTGTAGGGAATGACAGACATGTTAGTCGTATGAACTAAATTCCGCTCCAATACCGAACATATTCAAGACCAAGTGCATCTTGTGACGCGTTGACACTGTGGTTCCGCCTGTGTTATACCGGCCGTATCAAATCCCATGAAAACAAGTTGTTTGCTGTTGGCAGCAATGTAACTGTCACAACGTATCATTAATCTGTACATGTCCATTTCGAGTTCAAATTTCCCCAATTCCCTCTTTGTGAGTGTAAGTTTGAGAATCTTAACACAGTTCATTTCACTTCCTAACAAATTGCCTCCTTAGAGAGAATCACGCCTCTTTTCTAACAATGGTATATCAGTCAATGTTGCATGAAGCATCCTTCTGTGCCCTATATTACACACTCAATTATATCTAGAGTAATGTATTTGTTTTCATTCGAAGTTGCGTAAATCAACTAGCTGAAGGGACGAAACAATCACATGCGCAGGTTCCTCCTACCCTGCAAGGATAATTGTGGCCGCCGATTAGGATTAACGGAGAGGAAAAGCCACTGATTTAGCCAGCTTGTCTGTAAGGACGAGTTTACATTTATTAGGTCAATAATTATTTCAAACAGCGACTAAATTCATATTAAAATATTTTTCAGTCCGAAGACACTGAAACCGCAGCGTGCGTTTTTAGATTTGCACTAACAGTTGAGAAGCCTGGTTAGATCAGTCTGTATAGCGACTCGCTACGGGCTGGACCGTCCGGGGATCGAATTTCGGTGGGGGCGGGATTTTCTGCACCTATCTAGACCGGCTCTGAGGCTCACCGAGTCTCCTGTACAATGGGTACCGGGTCTTTCCCGGGCGTAAAGCGGCCGGGGCGTGGCGTTGACCACCCACCCCATCTAGCGCCGAGGTTAAAGAAAGAGTAGAGCTATAACTCTACACCCCTCTTGGTATTCATGGCCTGTTCTAGGGTGACCTTTCTACTAATAGTTTAGCAGCATGGTGTTTATATAATTACAGTGCACAATTCTATTGTCTCGCGTTAGTGCAACGTCGTTTTGTTAACGTAAACGCCGTGCTCGTGCGACTTCTTCTCTGTCGTAGGTGTTTTGCAGCGAGTCTAAACAGTAAGTAGCAGGAGTTTGTGTTGTACTGCGGAACATAGCAGACAAACTTGTGTTCAGCTGCGCAGTTTATTAGCTTAATCGTAAAAAATGTAGCGAAAAAGAATTTAGGACCAAAGAAAGATGTAAGAGTAGAATGGAAAAACTTACTTAATGAGGAGCTTCGTGCTGCATATTATGACTGGCATCAAATATAGGAGTATAGGGTGAGAGGGGACATTTATCATATGACGGAGAAGATGCTTATGCACAAATATATAGCTCCCAAGACCTGGAGAATGCGAGAACCTGGAAGGCGGCTGTAGATGGAGGATACAATTATAATGCATCTTAAATGTGCAGCGTGTACTGTTGAGGAATTTGTACAAGTGATCCGGTATGGGTAGGAATGGCCGGTCCTTGCGAGCAGAGAAACGAGCAGTTTCTTGATCAGTTGAATGACTATTAACTTTATAAAGACGGATTTCCATCGTAGAGTTTGGTTATTTGTTAGAATCATTTCACGTGTATATACAATTTTCCCATTTTTAGTTTCTTGAGTTTGGGGGGGGGGGTTAATAATGAGTTGAACTGCTGCTTCACTCCTGCTTTATTTTACGGCTTGCACAGGAGTACTAACCTTAATTTAACAATGGTTACTTTTCAAACTTTTTAGAAACAATTGTAAATTATAAATCTGAAAAACTGGTAGGCCACTTAAACATAAATTAGCTTGCTAATAAAAAATAAACAAGTTTCAGTGATTTATATTAAATAAGACGTTAATTATTACACTCAACATAAATAATATTTACCCTCTGTTTAGCCGCACCTCACAGTCTTTCAACACAGGACGTGAAATTGTAAGTGGAATTCCAACTGCGTGCGGTTCACATTAAACAAGACAAGGAAATTGTGGATGGAGTGGCGCAATACAGCAGCATCTTCTGTGTCATCTCAAAGAATTGATTAGCTCATTTTTTTCCCTCGTTGTTTCATTTCCACGTCCCAAAGGAAAAGTTCTCCGTTAAATAAAACTTCTTTTCTTTCGTAAGTTAAATTCTGAAGTAAAAAAAATTGATAGACATTAAACAAAATGTAGCTGTAACAAAGAGAACGCTAAAAATGGAATGATGATTTCAGACATAAAATTGGGTAAACTTTTTCTTTACATAACATACTTAATTCCCTTTTGTACGATAGAAAATTCCTTTTCGTTACGTTGTCACTGTTAGCGAGGCTCCCATTTCCACTCCTTTCTTTCAGAGTCATAAGCCAATTCAGTATCTGCTGAGTCTATGCTGTAAGTTCGATTCTAAAGAACGAAACATTTAAAATAACAGCACAAAGGAAAAGGGACAAACACTTTTATCTGTTATAGACCATATGTTGTCGATTATATGTTAACCTTTTAAAGCCTACTTTTTACGTGATACACCAGCAGGTTTAACGTTCAACAACTGTACGCTCTGCCCACACTGCATTTATGTGTTTTGTATTTATCTCAGAACAAACAGCGACTTGTGCCACTTACAGCATAAACTGATTGGTCTTTATAACCGAGATGAAAAGTGTTCACTGCGCGGTACGAACTGGGTCTTTAGATAAAGCAGTCTGCGCTACGTCTTTAAAGGACAGAACATAGTAACCACTGCATTGTATCATTTTTCACTTCACAAGCCTCTCATTTATTTCTATATCTTTCGTGTAATCTCTCATTCTCATTACGTTGCCTCTGTGTGATTAGTTTAATATTAGTTTTTGACGATTACGAATCATGAGAAAGCTTTTCATGCAGTTTTCACTATACTTTTGTTATTGCCTCTTTTTTAATTCTGAATGTTTTCCTCAATAATTTATTATCTCATGAACTTTTATCCTCTAAAAACTGTGGAAGACACATGGCACCCGAGCGCGCATTAGCGTGATCTGATTCATCTTTGATATAAGTAAATTCTTTTAGCGTCGAGGATCTAAAATTTTGTTCGGGAAATGCCTGGTTTTAACGCGTCTGTTCACAGGCTGTACTGAAGCAGATTTTCCATGGCTTTCTTCTGTATGTGCATAGATTAAGTAGACGACTACCACTTCCACTCTAACCGTTACATACTTACAATAATGCATTAGTATCTTATTAAAATGTTATATTGTTTAGTCAATTTATGGTGTTATAAAGAAAGCAGACGAAAAAGAAAGTATCTTCTTGTGTCAAAGATCCTACATAACCTTGTGCGTCTCTCAGTGACATAATGAATAGATAAACCACGTTATTGGTCGTTACTGGTGAATAAAAAAATAGTCTGTGTTTTTGGGAGATAATGGTTTTTTGAAACGTTACTTTATTTTATCCTGAAATCTCGGAGACGCAGCTGTGGCAAAGTGCTTCACTAGCCATTCCCTCAAACGGCAGAGTACAAACAGCTAGTCTTCTCCTTTTTTGTTCTGCCCCTGTGTTTGGATGCCGAAGATGGATATGCAAAGTCAATCGGTCTCATCATTGTCTTGTCACGAATGGCATATCAGTGTTGTTGCTCTGAATAAGTAAAGGTTAATTCGACCCGCGCACTAAACACCGTCACAGTGTTGCTAGGAACTGCACGATATTAAGGGAGATGAAAGGTCTATTAAATATATATATATATATACACGTCATTATTGGGGATGAGATCTGGCAAATTAAGTTCAATCGACTGCACAGAGGTAATTGCGTTACAATATGACATAATAGAGGAAACTTATTTGTATCACTTTGAAGGAACACATTGTGCGCAGCGTTATATATCACAATTCTAACTTAAAGGGACTGTATTCCTGTATAAGAAGTGATGAAGTTCAATTGATGTTTGGAAGAAAACACGAATATTGGGTGTATATATATGATGATAATTGTACACATAATTTTCAGCTTTTTAATTCCCGAAGTTTTAATCTTTATCTATTTTGTATAAATAAAACTTGCTGCAGTGTCTTTTGCATGTATCAGTTTACATTCTGGTGAGGATGCATACTTGTGTCTTCTTGCATGTTTTCTCTGATATGTTAATCTGATGATGATGGCTGAGATAAGTCGCAACATGTAGGAAAAGTAATATGTAGTAACAAGATACCTAAATTGCCTAGCAGCACATTTTTTTTACTTATATAAGTAATTGTGTATTGCATGGAAAATCTAACATTTTAACATTACGTCTTAGGAATTTATTACTACACAAGTTGAAATTTATATAATTTAGTTATTAATTTTTAAAATTGGTAGAAAGGCAAGATAGGCAAAATTAATCCTAAGTTTCACGGCGTAGCTGTGTAGGCTTAGGCCTAGATCTGCAGTTATTCTTAACTTTGTCACTAGCTGAAGTTGACCGGTCAGATTCAGGCAACGGCCGCTTTATCCCCGGAGAAATTGCCACGCTCTACCCAGTAGGTAGGAAGCTGCTTGGTTTGCATAGTCAGTGTAAAGTTTGCGGGAAAGAGAAAAATTTCTTGGACTTGCCAAGAATTGAACACAGAATGCTTAGTTGTGTAGCCAGCTTCATAGTTCCTATATCGACTTGAGTTATACTTGGTCCCGTCTGCATAGATTATCAATTTAAAACTGTAATAAGATAAATGCATACAGACAATTTAAGACCTCGAATCAAATAAATCATTCATAAATTCATAAACATAGGCCGACGTGTCAAAATTCTTTCATCATTTATAGCAATTTATCAAACCAATGTATGCGGTATATAAAGCAGAAAAGCAGGGAAGGTTTCCTTTGTTCTCACAGCGAACCTCATGGCGGTGCGAGTCCATTACTCTGCCACCTTTCACACCATTCATCTATTATACCAGAAATGGCTCAGTCGACAACCAAACCGACACTCAATCCTTCATTCAGGTAAGACATCTAGGAAGAATCACTTTCCTGCACCCTTACAGATAAGACGACTTTCTAACCTAAAAGACTATATTATGACTCTTCACACTACTAATTAATGCTGTAGACGGACAGATACGATTAGAATCTTCAATCTTGGGTTAGTCATGGTCTATTTCAGTGATTCCCAACCTGGGGTGTGAACCAGTACATTTAGGGGTACGCGAACAAATTGAATAATGGCGGAAAAGGGCACATACGTCAACAGCGAAGACAAGATACAAGCTAAAATATGTGACACTAATTGAAGATTATGAAGAGTGGCGGAGAGAATTTTCTTCGTTATTTAACCTCGAGAAAAGCCCCGTTCCCTCGTTTTGTTATTTAGGAGACTGATGAGGAGTCCCTCCCTAAAAAATGTGTTGCGAACACACCACTACAGCACACCTGTTCGGCGGCTATTCATTTACATTTACAACATGTAAATTTGAAATAACAGCAACTATATTAATTACAAGCATTTTGCTTATATGAAGGGTGAAATTTATGGAAATAGGCTGCCAAGAGGCACACCAGTGAAAAAAGGTTGGGAACCACTGTTCTAATTGAAAGAAACACGAATTTAGCAGAGGGACTTTGATAGGCAACCTTCTCAAAAACCATAACCTTCTTAGCCACACATTTTGTTTGCATTTTCAGTTCTAAAATACTGGAACTAATTATTTATTCCTTTATTCTTACGAATAGACAATATATGGCAGGTATCCTGTACTCTATCATTATGACACCGAATAGTGACTGCGTATGAATGAATCGGTTGCGAAGCAAAGAATCAATAGTGAATGTATATATATATATATATAGTTTTGTACTTAAACGAGCTGTGGTCGCGCTAACTGTGAGACCAGCATTTGGGAGAAACGGACAGGGAACAGAATAAATTTATACGAAAAAGTTTAAATTGAAACGAATGTGCAGAGTCAGGAGTTTATCTGTTTGCAACTGCCTGAAATATTTTCGGAATACATTCCGATTTAAACTAGATTACACCATCTTATGTTTATTGGACCGTGCATCATCTTGATAGTTGAATAAAGATAGACCAACGTGATGTCACTTGCTTTATTATTTCATTATTTAATGCTCAACATGTTTAGAATGTTAGTACATCCATCCTCAGGAGCTTGCGACTTATTTGTTGAGTTATTTCGTGGGTTGTATTGCTCTGGTTTGATGTGTGTTGGTGTTACGTTGTGGTTCGGCTGGGGTGGTGTGGTATCCGTATGCAGGCTGAAGCACTAGTGCTATCTTTATTCAACGAGATTACACCAGTTATAAAAAAACAAAACTCTCATTCAATTCCTTGTCCCTCATGATGAGTATCGTATGTCGCATTGTTCAGTGTAAGGTCCCGGGTGTTCCACCCGACAGCGTTTGTAGTGGCTCGGGTTATAGTGGTCCTCCTTAACGTGACCAGAACACATCTGACTAGCAACTAAAATACCATTATAGTCTATTCTTTCCAAACAGTCTCCAATTCATTATGCAAAGTCACAATAAAATTCTGTGCTATATAAAATGTACATTGAATGTAGTTAATTAACTCAAAATTTAATTACGTTTTGGTGACTTCAGTATTACGAAGCCTGTATAGAGAATCGCTGTGGGCTGGACGGTTCGGGGGTCAAATCTGGGTGGGGACCAGATTTCCCGCACCAGGCCAGACCAGCACTGGGGCCCTTCCATCGTCCTGTACAATGGGTACCTACTCTGTTTTCGGGAGATAAATTTGCTGGGGCGTGGTGTCGACCACAATCCCTGTCCAGCGCCGAAGTTAAAGAAACAGTAAAGTTGTTTTTATACTTCCCCTCTGTGCCTTTGTGGTTTGTTCCAGAGAGAAATTTGCCTTTTTACTTTTGTGTTTAATGCCCCCCCTTAACGAGCCACTCTCCGCATGCGAACTGTTCATTCAGCGCTCACAAACTATGAACGAACGATATTATAATCGGCAGCCTAAGAATTAAGTTTGTAAGCAACTTAAGTACCTGAGTGGCCTAGTGGCGTTACTTCTAGTATTGAGAGCAGTTTGTTAGAATTGTGTATATAATAAAGACAATTCACAATATCCACAAAATACAAGTATGATATCCTTTGTTGGTGCAATTTTTTAATTCCGAGACCTACAAAATTAATTTTGACCATATTGAAATGCTTTTGGAGGCTGTCTCAAGTTGGTGATTTTTCATATCCTGTAATAAATAATGCTAACATGGCGGAAGCAAGGACGTGTTAACTGGGAGTGGGATTTGCACTATTTCTTAAAAGCCATAATTATGTTAACCAATAGTAAGTATTGTAAATCTGTAATCATAATAATCGCAAGTGGCTGTAATACTCATACTGAGCGACGTTGAACTTAATATTGCGTCATCAGGCTGCCTAAGTGCAAAGAAATTGTATGGAAATATATTTTATTGTGCTACTGATTTCAGCTTTCCAATCTTGTTTGTGTTAGAGTCTTGAGCTGCAAAAACGATCTTTATTTTCTATTTAAAGTTTACATCCCTCCCCCAACCCATCCCACCCCCAGCCCCACCCCCACCCCGGCTTGCCACGACACCCAAATAAAACTGTTGAGTCGAAAATTAGGTGCCAGTACCATAATGGATGTTTACTTTAGAGTAAGAAATGACAATAACCCAATAAATTATAGTTATTATTAAAGGTGTTATAATTACACAGCAGTTAATTACTTACAACACAAACAGTATCCCACTGCTATCGCTAAAGAAGCGAAAACTCTCTGGCGCTTGGAATGGACCAATCCGCAGAACCCAGTTTCTTATACACACGACGTCAAAACAAGGTCTCCAACATCACCTCCTCCTGGTCCAAAAAGATGTTAGAAATATAGAACGAGACGCAGTTTAATGGATTGTTCCAGTGGGAGAATAAAGGAAGAGTAAATTCTGAAGTCAAGAGGTAAGGTGACAAGATCGGAACAATTAGAGGAGAGGGGGGAAAGAAGCTACACTTGGAAATCCCCATGTCTCGCTCTCTTGTTTATGCCAAAAAATAATATAGGCATACACAGCATAAGTTGATTATTAACTTATAAGAAAAATAACGAAGTAATCGGACATACACTTGCACACAGGTAATATAATTCTAACGTGTGTAAAATGAAGTACATTGTAAGTTGCCCGTGCGCGCGTCAAGAAGTGCAAGTATACCAAAAGGCTTTTTTTAACTTCGGCACTAAATGACCCATTCATTAGATTCACGCCCTGACCGTTTTACCCCCAGGAAAAGATTCCTCATATTCATTGAATAGGAGGCTGGATGGACCCCAGTTACGGTCTGGATGTTTTGGACAGGAGGAGTCTCTTGCTACTAACGGGAATAGAACCATGCGTCCTCTGCCATCCAGCCAGTAATGTGGTCACCATTCTGTATTCGCTGTCAAGGCTCTCTCTAGCTGATACAGATGTTCTTATCCAATGAATCTCTTGTGCTTAATGATAGGGCACTCCCTATACGAAAGACTCGATCTGTACATCACTGAAGATGTTTTCTTCTCTTTGGTCTGCTCGGTTATCAGTGTTGCAGAGGTACTGTGTACAGCATGATATGCAGTTGAACTATTGTTATAGGCCTCGACGTGTATTTTCCGGGTAATTTAGTTTGTGATGCTACAGGCGGAATTAAACTAGTACACTTCGTGATCAATAACGAAGTCATTACATCAGTGGTGGAGAAGTGCTGCAGAAATCTGGATTACAACATCGTTGCGTGTTCACGTGCCTGATGGTCATTTTCCAGTGACCCTGTACTCGTGAAACACAGTTGGGGTCACTACTTTCAGCTTCACATCTATCCGAACGAAATAGCTTAATGGCTAAACGTACGAAAATCGAATTCCCAGGAAGTCCGATTTTTTATAGCTTAAGATACATAACTGTTCTACGTGCAGGTTGTAAAAAGAGCATTGACAAGGCATCTCCTTTCATCAGACCATTAAAAATAATAAATTTTGGGAACAAACATTACCTTAAAGCCTAATCTAAGTTTAATGAAGGAGAGTACGCGAAATTCACATTAGACCTAAGTGCAGAACGTTGTTGATCATTTGTTTGTTTCAGTGATGTAAAATAAGTAAGTAGTTTGTCAATAGTCTTCAATTGCTGAGATGGGTCCCAAGATTCCAAGTTGCCACTACATGCTTCTCATGTAGCCTTCCCGACTTAAATCTAGTAGTAACAAATTTCAAGTTTTGTTTACATGTAAAATAACCACTGCCACCGGGTAACAACCCAATTGCAGTAAATAACTAAATAATAAAAAAAGACACGCTTGCATTTAGTTTTTAAATTCGACCTTTGGAAAGGTTGAGAGAACTTCGAAATATTACGAGGCTAAGCCCCGAAATCCGCAGTTGCACCTCCAATGTGTTTTCATCTCCTATTGTAATGTGTAACATTTACACATATAATCAATTATTAAATTTATAATTGTGTAATTTTTTAATCTTATCTTTGTAGACTGTGAGGTGATGCGCCCTTACCGAATTTAATCTGCTTTCACATCTGTGCTCATTCTGGAGGCTTAAGCGTACTTATGCCACGTGTAATGGCCCTTATATGATTATGCAAATATAAAACAAGGAAACAAAACAATTTTTATATTACAAAGTACAGGGTGTAGCTGAACAGTATTTACAAAATATTGGGAGTTGTAAGAGTTAAGGGGAGAAATTTTAAAAACGAACATTTAGCCTGATACGTCTAAAACATTTCGAAATCGGCTTCGGTGAAGCGGCTGGGGAGAAAGGCATGCTGCCAGCCCTTCCTTAGGCGTGTTGGCACACTTGCGAAGAGCGACTATTAAATTCGTCATGTCCGTCTTTCCTTCCGCATGGAACAACTCGACTTCCAGTAGAGAGATTTTTATGAAATTATATTTAAGTATTTTTCAAAAATCTGTCGCCTAAATCAAAGATTCTTTTATATCTAAAAAGAATAACGGATGATTTACTTGAAGACCTATGTAATTTATGATAGTGACTCGTTGAATTCCGCTTAAAACGAGAAATTTTTCAGACAAATGTATACCGAAACTCAGTATTTCATTTTCATTAACTTTTTTTCCGAAAATCGTGCCGTTTGTGAGATAATGTAAAAAGAAACATAGTCGAGCCGGACAGACCACAGATGACTAAGTAATACGGCGCATACGCCTTGCCTGAATGATAACTAAGTCTACAAGCACTTAATCAAAATGTGTAATATTCCTTTTCCACAGTAACAGTGGTTAGGGCAATGCGCCTAATTACTAAGTTACACGTACTTTTATTTCTTATTTAGTTTTCATAAATGTTTATTAGTTGTAGACTGTTTGTATTATTTTAGTGGTATTATTTTCTATCAATTTTCTCCATTGGTGACCACTGACTTCATGGCACTCGTTGCGGCAAAGGGCCGTGTTCTGACGAACCCTCTCATGGTTTCCTGAACTGTTCTGAACATTTTCACACCCTGCTGCAATTATAGCTGCCATATGCTCCTCTGTTAGCATATGGTCTTATAAAAGTAACTCATGACTTGGCCAAGAAAGTAGAAATACCGAAGCCGATTTCGGTATAAGGGAGACGTTCCTGGCCACATTTTACTGTTCTGAAATTACCGACCCTTCACCGGCCCTTCACCGACCCATAACTCCTGAAAGTTCGTAAACAGTATTCGGTTACACTTTTAATGAAACGTAGTAGGAGGTAAATATTTTAATTGTTGGAGACTGTACTTGTTATGCAGTAGCAGCAATTTCGTTCTAAGTACCCATGATGACTATTCCCACTTAAATTACACCGAAATTGCTTGCACTGTGTTTTGAGACTAAAAGGGGGTAACGTTACAGGGGGCACAGGGTAATCTTGAAGAATTACCTTATGAGGATGTGGGCAGGATTTAGTTGGATCAGGATAGAATCCAGTGGAGAGATATTATAAACACGTTAATGAATTTGGCGCTCCTAAAGGACGAGAATTGTTTGGACGAGGTTAACAGCTGTTAAGTTGCAGTGAAGTTTCTGCCGCACGAATTAGGCAGTTTCAGCAAGTTTAACGTTAATCGTTGCGCATTAATTTATATTAATTTTATATTAATATATAAAAAATGTTCATTCACTTAGGAGCAATAAGCGACTAAAATTCTACAGCTGAAATTACGGAAAGCAGCGTAAACAGTTGGTAGCGCTTCTATGGGCACAGTGGTTACAGGTGCTGAGGTCTATGTCAATAACAAAATAAACCTACTACCGTGCACCCGTTGTCAGTCCTCACTTCATATCCAAATCCCCCGGCAGAGCTTTTATCGACAATTGAAGCAATTAGAGTACTGTGACTGAGGAGGGGCTTTTCCAATTCCCCTTCCCCCTTCCCGGGTATCGATACATTGGCATTTGTTGAGCTTCCGCGAAGTTGGACAAAATAGTGTACAATATTCTTCCTGACTTTTGACGTTCTGTGGACCGTGCATCGCGAAATTTTTGTGTAATAAGGACCAACTAAAACTAAACTCCGTGGCCTTAGTCCGCACGCGAACTATACCGACAGAGCGGCCGCCGCCGGTCGGCGAAGTTAGTGCCAACTTTCGCGGATAGAGGGGTGTCACGTGGTCAGCGCAAC
>Ga0123354_10007693_pt1 | contig 16276 bp, 21 predicted proteins | sample TergutLab28metaG_2_FD_97872 | JGI IMG/M metagenome (GOLD analysis project Ga0123354, IMG submission 97872) | Labiotermes labralis P4 segment gut microbial communities from Petit-Saut dam, French Guiana - Lab288 P4 | ecosystem: Host-associated > Arthropoda: Insects > Digestive system > Gut ...
ACACTGGATTGCTTCGCTTCGCTTGCAATGACGGTATTGGTTGAATCCATTGACTTTCCTGCTCAGTCATTGCGAGGATCAAAGCGACGAAACAATCCAGAAAAAGGGTTGTGCAGAGTTTCCATAAGATGAATCGTGTACGAGGAAGTATAAGGATTTGAAGATGTCTTCTGGAATCCCCATCCTATGATTTACTGTGTGCGGGACGCGGACATTGAACTTGCCGGAAAAAATACGGAAAGGTTCGGCCCTGTCCTTGTTGCACAGATTGAGATAGACGCGCAGGGAGGTGCCTGGCCTGATGGGGATGACAGTAATTGACTTTTTCATTACCATCGATAGTAACTGATACTCAACGGAGGTTGACGGCTATGACATCGCTCGCAGTCACAGTAAAAGGGCAAGTCACGCTCAAGCAGGATTTGCTGCGACATCTCGGCATCAAGCCGGGTGAACGGGTCATTTTTGAGAAGCTGTCTGGTGGCGAACTGCGGGTGCGTGCGGAAAGGCCGACCGGCACCATTGACGGTTTCCTTGGGCTACTTGCCGGCAAATCCAATAAAGTCGCTACCGTCGAGGAAATCAACGAAGCGGCGGCTGCCGGATGGGCAGGTGAAAGGTGAAAATTACCGCCGATACCAATGTCCTGATCCGAGCCGTCATGCTAGACGATCCGAGGCAAGCCGACACCGTGATCAAGGTGTTGAAAGAGGCGTCGCTGATTGCGGTTTCCCTGCCTTGCCTGTGCGAGTTCGTTTGGGTACTGCGCCGGGTTTACGGTTTTGACGGCGCGGCCTGCGCGGCTGCGATCCGCGCTCTGCTCGCCACGGGAAATGTTGTCATGAACCGCCCTGCCGTCGAAGCCGGTTTAGCCCTGCTGGACGCAGGCGGCGATTTTGCCGATGGGGTCATGGCCCATGAAGGGAAATGGCTCGGCGGTGAAATGTTCGTGTCGTTCGATCACAAAGCCGTGACGTTGCTTGTGGCACAGGGCGAAGCGGCAAAGCTGCTTGAATAATGCGATCCGGCGGTATGAGCCAATCTGGGGCAGACCCAATGCTGTTCACTTAACAGGGTGCTCAAAAACTATTTTTTCAGATGCCAGAGTCCACAAGACAGGTCAAAATCAGTCCGAAAAGCAGCTTTACAAGGTAGTTTTCGGTCATTTTTGGCCTTGTAGGCATAGGTTTCTCCAGTGCTTCAGACTTTTTGAGCATCCTGTTAGGGAAACTCTGCACAACCCTTTCCTGGACTGCTTCGTCGCTTTGATCCTCGCAATGACTGAGCAGGAAGGTCAATGGATTCAACCAATACCGTTATTGCAAGCGAAGCGAAGCAATCCAGTGTTGGGGTTATGCAGGGGTTCCTTAGTAGATACTGTGGCACTGCCTAGCCTTGGACACGCCGTTTACATAAAACTGGGCGCATGCTTTGCGCACGTTTGATCCGAATTTGCCATTATTACGCTGTCGTGTTATCGCAAATTTGACACAACCAGCCGACTCTGATCCTTTAGACCGACTGATTTCCTTGTCACCGACACCAAGCTCTACGAAGTCAATCCGTCCGTAACAAATTAGAGGTGATTGTGCTTGTGCTTTTTGGTGAGTGTAATTGCGACCGGATCCACTGATTTGATGTATTAGCACACCATTTTTTATTGGAACTGGGATGCCTTTGATTGACGTAGTAAACCCTCCCCAAGTAGCTACCCCTGTAGCAGATGCACTTGCATTGCCAGATACTACAACAACACTTGCGACAGCCACCAGCAACGCCACCTTGACTACCTTCTTAACCGAAAAACGACTCTTTTCCATGATACTCTCCTTGATGAGTGATGGTGAGAATGAAAATCGTTATGAGTATCTCACCGGGCTGCTCATAACGTTCTTGCAAAACATTCATCCCTGTCGCCCCCCCATCCACACCATTGCGCGGATTAGAAATTCCGGTGCGGGTACTGGCGCGGCAGGGATGCGCCAGCCCGTGAAGAACCCGGTGCCCGCCGCCCAAGGCCGTAAGCACGCGGGCCATTGGTGGGCATTCGGGAGTGATAGAGAGGGTGTTTGTGTTGTGGGTTTCCATAACCATAATACTAGTCACGTCGACATGACATGTCAACCCCCTGACACAAAAAAATTTCGTTCAGTGCACAACACCATGGTGTGCTTGCAATTTTCATATTTTTGATATACGTTATGCATGTCATGTATCGAGAGTCGTTATGAACCATATCCTGATAGATTTGCCTGATTCTCAGCGCGATGACCTGGCAGCAATCGTGGAGGCGGAGCAGCGTCCCCGCGCAGCCGTTATCCGTGACGCAATCGCCGCGTATATTTCCTGGCACAAGCGCCCACCTGGTGTCGATGTCTTCGGGCTGTGGAAAGGCAGGAAGATCGATGGCCTTGCTTACCAGCAGGAGCTTCGCTCCGAATGGTGAAGGCGCTCTTCGACACGTGCATCCTGATCAACTATCTCAATGGAGTCGATGCGGCGAAAAAGGAGCTGGCGCGCTATGAATATCGCGCGATCAGCATGATTACGTGGATGGAAGCGCTTGCTGGCGCCTCAGCGGAGTAAGATGAAGCAATCCGCACATGGCTTGGCTCGTTTGATGTTATCGCACTAAACAGCGTCATCGCCAGTCGCGCTGCCGGGATCCGCAAGACCAGACGGGTTCGTCTGCCCGATGCCAGCGTGTGGGCAACGGCACAGGTTAACGCGCTTCTGTTCATTTTGCGCAATACAAAAGACTTTCCTGCGGACGAACCGGGCATCTGCGTCCCGTATAAGATTCGGCCTGTTCAGCACACGGGTCAGGTTTGTGAAGCGTTGCCAACCTATCGTAGCGCCATGAGGGTCTGAGCTTTATTGTAATGGGTGCAAATGGGTGTACTAATGGTTGTTATGCAGATGCCAAGCCCATTCTCCTCCTTGGAGGGGAGTTATAGGTTGGGGTGCGCGAAGCGACGGGGTGGTTTTCAGCCGCCCTTGACCCCGGCTATACCTGCCGCCAGACGCACTGTCTGGTAAGCCAGCCAGCACAGCAGGCGGCGGATGATCGGCTGCCGCGCCCAATCCTCGCGGCGCAGTTCCACTGCGCCGTCACGCATTGCGGCGGTGATTCTTGTCGCAAGCGTGGCGGCAAATTCGTGGTCGATGACGGCTACGTTGGCTTCGCGCGCCAGCATCAGACTGAAAGGGTCGATGTTGCTCGACCCTACCGTCGCCCAGTGGCGGTCGATGACCGCAACCTTGGCGTGCAGGACGCTACGCTGGTATTCAAACAGGCGGATGCCGTTTTCGAGGAAAATCGGGTAGAGCGCGCGCGTGGCGTATTGCATCAACGGGTGGTCGGCTACGCCTTGGAGCAGCAGGGTGATTTTTACCCCGCGCGCCGCTGCGGCAAGCAGGGCATGGCGGAAACGCAGACCTGGGAAGAAATAGGCGTTGGCCAGTATGATTTCTTCGTGGGCGTTGGCAATGGCATCGAGATAGGCGTTTTCGATGTCGGCGCGGTGGCGCAGGTTGTCACGGGTCAGGAAAGCCGCGCGCATGTCGCCTGCCGTGCATGGTTGTACGCTTGCGCTGCTTTGTACGCGAACGCGGCTACGCAGGCTGCGCCAGGCAATTTGCCGCCACAGATGCCGTGAGGAGGCCAGGATGGGTTTGAGCAGCGCGCCTTCGATGCGTACTGCGTAGTCGTAGCGCGGATGCACAGGCGCTTCGGCATCGAAGTCGTCGATGATGTTGATGCCGCCGACGAATGCGATGCGCCCGTCGATTACCGTCACTTTGCGGTGCAGCCGACGCAGGCGTTGGCGGTGCAGGGAGAATCGGCGCCGCTCGCGCCGGAAGATCAGCGTTTCTACCCCGGCGGCACTGAGTCCGTCCATCAGTTTGCGCTCGAAAGCGAGTCCGCCAAAACCATCGACGAGTACCCGTACCGACACGCCGCGTGTAGCAGCCTGCGCCAGGGCGTCGGCCACGCGCCGCCCGGTGGTATCGGTGGCGAAAATGTAAGTCTGGAGCAGGATTTCCTGCCTGGCAGCGTTGATGGCTTCCAGCAGGGCAGGGAAAAAAGCCTCGCCGTTTTCCAGCAGGGTGATGGTGTTGCCCCGGAGCCATTTGCCGATGCCACTGGCCAGGGGCCAGACGGGGATTGCCTTCACATGCATGGTTAAACGGTTCCCCGGTTCAGAATGTCTCCAGCATGCGGGAGAGGGCTACCCGCGCCGGTTCGGCATCGTGCAGGGGAACCCGGATGGGGTTGACTACGTTGCCGTTGGCAAGGTTTTCCAGCGTCCAGGCTAGGTGTTGCGGGTCGATGCGCTGCATGGTCGAGCACATACACACGGTGGGGGCCATGAATTTGACGATTTTGCCCTGGGCTTTCAGTTGCTCCGCGAGGCGACTGACCAAGTTCAACTCGGTTCCGACCAGCCAGCGCGTACCGGGCGGGGCGGCGGTGACGGTGTTGATGATGAATTCGGTGGAGCCGACGTGGTCGGACTCCAGGCACACGTCGAGATTGCATTCGGGGTGCGAAATAACGAACCCTTCTGGATGTTGCGCGCGCCAGCTTCGGACGTGTTCGACCTGGAACATCTGATGCACGGAGCAATACCCGTTCCAGAGCAGGATGCGGGCGTGTTCAATTTCTTTTTTCGTCAAACCGCCGTTTTCGAGATCGGGATCCCACACTTTCATCTGATCGGGCGGGATGCCTTTTTTGTAACCCGTCCAGCGTCCGAGGTGCTGGTCGGGGAAGAACAGGACTTTTTCGCGTTGCTTAAGTGCCCAGTCGATGATTGCAGGGGCGTTGGTGGACGTGCAGACAATGCCGCCGTGCCCGCCGCAGAAGGCTTTGAGGTCGGCGGCGGAGTTGATGTAGGTGACTGGCGTGATCCGTGCGTCCGGCGTGCCGAGCACGTCGGTGAGTTCACTCCAGCATTGTTCCACTTTCTCCAGGTCGGCCATGTCGGCCATCGAGCAACCTGCGGCGAGGTCGGGCAGGATGACTGTCTGCTCTGGACGCGACAGGATATCGGCGACTTCGGCCATAAAATGCACGCCGCAGAAAAGGATGAATTCTGCGTCCGTCTGTGCCGCCAGGCGTGCGAGCTTGAGCGAGTCGCCAGTGAAGTCGGCGTGACGGTAAACGTTTTCGCGCTGGTAGTGGTGGCCGAGAAGCACGACGCGCTGGCCAAGGCGTGCGCGCGCCTCGATGATGCGGGCCTCGGCCTGCGCATCGGAGAGCGTGGCGAAATCGCTGAACGCTGAAACCAGGTTTGCGGTTGTGCTGCTGCTCATTCCTGCTCCCAGGGCAGATTGGCGAATTTCCATCCTCCGATGCGGCCGCGTTGCTTATTGGCATCGGGCGCGCCTTCGAAGCCTTCAAGGACGTTGTAACAGTTGTTATAGCCGGAGCGGGTGGCTAACCGCGCCGCTTCGTCGGCGCGCTGTCCGGCACGGCAAATGAACATGACCAGCGACTCGGGGTCGACTGCCTGACGCAATTGCGTCACGAAGCTGGTATTGAGTTGCCCGCTGGGCCAGAATTTCCATTCCAGATTGACCGCACCCGGTATGTGTCCAACAAAATGCAGTTCGGCGCGGGTGCGGACGTCAACAAGTTTTGCGCCCGGGGCCAGTTGCCAGACTTGATGGGCTTCCGTGGGGGTGAGCGCGCCTTGGTAGGGCAGATCGAATTCGACAGCACGCCGGTGGGCGAGGTCGAGCAGGGCAGTGAGCGTTCCCATGAGCTATTTGGTCTAAAATCTAGGGGTTTCGAGTATATCGCCTGACGCATACTTTATGTCCATATCTTCGTCGCCATCTTCATCTCAGCCCCAAAATGCCAGTGCCGAACGTGCGCGTTCCATCCGCAATGTCACGCTGGTAGGGGTGTTCATCAATTCCGTCCTGGCTCTTGGGCAGATCGTCGTCGGCCTGCTGACCAATGCGTTCAGTCTGGTGGCCGACGCCGTACACACGCTCTCGGACTTGATAGCGGATTTTATGGTGCTGGCCGCCAGCAAAAAGGGCGCAAATCCCGCCGATCTCGACCATCCCTACGGTCATGGCCGTATCGAAACGGTTGCGACGCTGGTTCTCGGCGTATCGCTTGTACTGGTGGGTATCGGGTTTCTGTGGGCTTCCGGCATGCGGCTGCAAACGATGGACAACCATCCGCCCCTTCATCCGGCAGCGTTCGTGATGGCGCTCGTCTCCTTGCTTGGGAAGGAATTCCTGTTCCGTTATACGCTTGCCGGCGGGCGTCGCCTGAATGCGCCCTTGCTCGAAGCCAATGCCTGGCACGCCCGGTCGGACGCTGCTTCATCGTTGGTGGTGGCCATCGGTATCGGCGGGAGTCTGGCCGGTTATCCTTTTCTGGAGCCGCTGGCCGCTGCCGTGGTCGGTTTTCTCATCCTGCGCATGGGCGTCCTGCAAAGCTGGAATGCGTTGCGCGAGTTGATCGATACCGGGCTGCCCAAGGAAGAACTCGCCCGCCTGCGCCAGACTATCATCGATACGCCAGGGGTCATTGGGCTTCACGACCTTCGCACCCGCCGCATGGCTCACCGCGTGCTGTGTGATGCGCATGTCCAGGTCGATTCCCGGATTACGGTCTCGGAAGGCCATTACATATCGGAGAGCGTATTGCTGGCTGTGCGCCAGTTGCATTCCGAAATCGGCGAAGTACTCGTCCATGTCGATGCCGAGGATGACGACGTTGATCTGCTTTTCGCTGAATGCGCTGAACGGCTTCCGGATCGTGACACCGTGCTCGCCGACCTCTTCCCGCTCATTGGCGAGTACCTGCCGCTCCAGCGGCTTCAACTGCACTATCTCGATGGACGGGTCGAGGTCGAGGCATATTTTTCACCAGATGCGCCGCTTCCTGATGACGAAACCCTCAAGCAGCACGTGAATGACTGGTTGGCTGAACGGCCCTGCTACCGCAGGGTGGGGCTTTACCGCTCCCTGGGGACGTAATTCTGCCAATACCGGCTTCGTCGCTCCTCGCTGGCAATGTACAGTTTGTGAGTTTGTGCGAAGTATCGCGCACCGTATGGTGCAAAGTACGAATAGAAATCCAGGTGTATTGGCATTAAACTTGAAGGGATGGGTAATGCGTCACAGGTTTCAACGTATTGCCCTTGGCTTTTCCCTCCATGTAAGGTTGCCCGCCCTGCATGGGCTGCTGAAGGATTGACCCTATGCTGCGCTTGAATGACCACGTCAGATTTACAGACTCCGAAACCGCCGCGATGTTGAAAATCGGCATCGACCTCACCGGCGTACACTCACAAGCCGCCATTAATGCGGAGTTCGCCCGTTGGGCCAACGCACTTGCGCAACGACACCCCGACCTGCTGGAGAAAATCGCGAACGAACTGGCCAGGGTCATACGGCAGTCGGAAGAGCCAGAACCCGCTTACAATGGCGAACAGATGGAGCCAGGCTTGGCGAGATCCTGAGCCGCCCGCAGCTTCTACTGGAAGTTGCGAGCTTGCCTGAGATGTTGAAGTTTTACTTGCCGGCCTTGCACCCTTTTTCCCTGGCCGTAGATGCCGGGGCGGCAGTTGCGGTTCCTGCCGTGAGTTGCGGCTTCATGCTCGCCAATGATTTTTTCCCGATACCTGGAACCTTGATCATGTCGTCGACTTTGGCAAATGCTCCGTGTTTGTTGCGGTAATCGATGATGGCTTTGGCCTTGGAAGGGCCAATGCCGTTGATCTGTTGCAAGGCTATCTCATCGGCAGTGTTGATATTGACTGGCTCCAACGCCATTGCGGCCAATGGGCACAAGGCAAGCGACAGAAGCAGGGAACACAGGAAACGACGCATGACGATACTCTTTTGCAGTCAAAGAGGCGCATAAAATAAATATCCTGACAAACTATGTCAACAGTATTTATCAATGTGAATAAATTATTCATTCGTTGTTGAATTTTACTGGTAGCCAGCCGCGTTCGACCGAATCACGGAAGCACCAGGCCGGAGTGGTTTCGGTTTTATAGCTCCAGAAAAACCAGCCGAAAAGTTTTTCAAAGCTCAAGAGCTGTGCCGCCGCATAACCTCGGTTGGCGACATCCTGCTGGAAGGCGTCCATGCGTTCGAGCGCGTGGTTATACGGCCCTTCGGCCCATAGCGAGACAACCTTCAGGTCGAGTCCCAGGCTCCATTCGCCGCAAATTGCCGGCAAACCGAGCGCCGCGTTGATTGAATCCGCCTCGTCGCGCCACTCCCCGCTGGCTTTATGCATGTGCTCAAAGATGTCGGAGTCGATATCGTGGCGCTCGAAACACTGGTAACGGTGATAGTCGAAAATCACGTTCTGCCAGATTGGCGGCTGCATGAAACCGAGGAATTCGCGGTAGGAGCGGAAACCGTCGTGGAAAACCACCGCCACGCGCTCAGGCGGGCAATATTTGCGGATGCGGTCATAGGCGGCGAGGTAATACCGCTTCAGATAGTCGGTGGGCACGTCCCATCGCGGCTCGTTCAGCACTTCAATGGCAAAGAGCGCCGAATGCGCACGGTAGCGTTCCGCCAGGCGTTCGAGCACTGAGAGCGAGTGTTCCAGATATTCTTCCTTCGTGTGCCATTCCACCACGTCCTTGATGCCGCCGTTATCGAACCCGTTCTGGCAGCCAGGGGCCGCGTGCAGGTCGATCATCACTTTGAGCCCGAGCGTTGCCGCCCAATCCAGGGCGCGGTCGAGCACGTCGATGCCACCCGTGACGAAAGGATGGGGGTTGGTTCCGTACTTGGGGTGATACGGGTAATCAGGGCCGAAAATCCAATGCCCGACCGGAATGCGTACCGCGTTCAGCCCGCGTTCGGCGATCCAGGCGAAATCATCGAAAGTGATGAAGCCCTCCCAATGCGTGCGCAATTTTTCGGTTGCGGCGTTGCCCAGTTCGGCGCACCAGGTCGTTTCGTCGGTTGCTTCCAGTCCTGCAAAGAAGCTTGGCTTCATCCACTTTTCAAGCAGCAGCCAGTTTCCGAGATTGACGCCACGCAGTTTGTTCATTCCGGTTTCTCCCCGTTTGTCCTGCTTGTAATGCCTCATGGCAGCAATGAAGCGGTATGATGTACCGAATCATGCACTTATTTTTCTTTTTCGTATTCCTTTGCGGCCTTGCGTCCAATGCGTTTGCCTCCGGGCTACCGGATCTGGGTGACGTGGGCGTCGACGATTTCTCCCCGGCGCAGGAACGGCAGTTGGGCGAGGAGATTATGCGCGAGGTGCGCAAGGATCCTGCCTGGCTTGATGATCCCCTGGTCGAGGAATACATCAACCGCCTGGGGCAGCGGCTGGTGGCGGCAAACGCGGACTCCGGCCGCGCGTTTGAATTCTTCGTCGTCAAGGATTCCATGCTCAACGCCTTTGCCTTGCCGGGGGGCTATATCGGCGTGCATACCGGGCTGATCATCGCGGCGCAGTCGGAATCGGAACTGGCCGGGGTGCTCGGGCATGAAATCGGGCATGTCACACTGCGGCATATTGCGCAACTCGTCGGCAAGCAGAAACAGATGGCCGTGGTGATGCTGGCTTCCCTGCTGGCGGCGATTGCGGCCAACAATTCGCGGGCGAGCGAGGCAATGCTGGCTGCCGGGACTGCCGGGACGGCTCAGGCGCAGTTGAGTTATTCGCGCAATTTTGAGCGTGAAGCTGATCGGATCGGCCTGCAGACGCTGGAAGCGGCGGGGTTCGATGTACGCGGGATGGCGGGGTTTTTTGAACGTCTGCAACGCGCCTCGCGCCTCTATGAGAACAATGCCCCGGCTTATCTGCGTACGCACCCGCTGACCACTGAGCGTATTTCCGATATGGAAAACCGGGTCATGAACATGCCCTACCGGCAGGTACCCGATTCACCGGATTTCAACTATGTGCGCGCGCGCCTGCGCGTGCAGTCGCAATCGGCTGCCGAGGCGGTACGGACATTTGCGGGCCTGGTCAAGGGCAGCCCGGACGACGCGGCGTTGCGTTACGGGTTGGCGTATGCGCAGTTGAGGCTTGGACATATGGGAGATGCTGCGCGTACGCTCGATGAATTGCACCGTCGCGCCAAGCCTTCGCCTTTTATTGCCATACTTTCCGGCGAAGTGGCTATGGCCCGCCGCGATACTGATACGGCGATCAACACATTTTCTGCCGCTTGCAAGGCTTTCCCGGAGAGCATGAGCGCAGTTTACGCCCTGGCCGATGCGCAAATTTCGGGTGGGCGTGCACAGGACGCGGAACGGGGCATACGCCGGGCGCTTACTGGCCGCAGCAGCGACATGCGTCTGTGGGGCCTGCTTGCACGCGCCGACGCGGCTTTGGGTAAGCGTACGTCGCAGCATCGCGCGCAGGCCGAGGTGTATGTTTTACAGGGGGGCTACCGTGCCGCAGTCGAGCAGTTGGAACTGGCGCGCCGCGCCGGGGACGGCGATTTCTACGAGTTATCCGCGGTCGATGCCCGCCTGCGTGAAGTCCGCGATCGCGCGGATGAGGAAAGGCGGTCGGAGCAGCGGAGAAATGGACGCTGATAACGGAGAAAAGAATGGATTTTGACAAGGAAGTCGATGCGCGCGGGTTGAGTTGCCCGTTGCCGATCCTGAGGCTCAAAAAGGCGCTGGCCGAGGTATCCGGCGGGCAGATCGTGCGCGTGCTCGCTACCGACCCCTCTTCGGTCAAGGATTTCGAAGCCTTCGCCCAGCAGACCGGGCACGACCTGATACATCAGGCCGAATTGTCGGACAGCACCTTCGAGTTTTTTGTCAGGCACAAATAAGGAAACGCTGATTTATTCCATCCGGGCATCGCAGGTGCGGGTTTCAAACACGTCCATGTCCGTTCGTAGGCTTGCAGGCCATGTATCAGGCTATGTTTTGGGCGGGTTTGAAACCCGCACCTGCGATGCCAGAACGCTCAGGAATTGTTCAGCGTTCCCATAAGAAAACCGGCGTTGCTTAAGGAGGTCAGGGGGCATCCTTCTCTTCGACCGGCAGGGATTCAGCCGGCGTTTTTACCGTCCGGTACGCCGTGTCGGCACCGGCAATAGCCCAACTTACCAGTTCAGCGGAAAGCCGGTCGGCAGCCCGGCCAAAGGCCGCGACCACGGCGGGAACCGAACTGTCGGCGGCGGCCTCCCGCGCTTCAAACGCACGGCTGGCGACGATGCGGCGGCTGGTGGTGTCGATCAGGCGGGTGTCGAGCCTGACCACGGCTTCCGGCGGTTTGCCGTCCTGCCGGTATTCACTGTGAAAAGCGCCAAGTTCGCTGCCGAGTTCATAGTCGGCAAAAGTGCGCATTTCTTCGATGGACAAGGCACTTACCCGCCCATCCATCCTGAAGGCATCGAACATGCGTTTACGCATCAGGAGCGCGGCAGGTTCGTGCCAGCTTGCGCCTTGGTAGACGCCTATCCGGTTCGGTTCCAGAATGACGAGGATGCGCTGCCCAAGCAATTGCCCGTTTGAATCCGGCCGGGCGATGCGCAACGACCACGGGCGCAGGGCTCTGTCGGCGCGATCCGGGGTATCGAAAGAGGCGGGCAACAGGTAGACGTCCACGGGATTCGGCGTGGGCAGGATCGTACAGGCCGCAAGTGGCAGGGCGCAAAGTACGTAAAGGCAAAGGGTACGAAAGACGCGGGCAGTGGTGCGACGGACGCGCTGGAGAGTCATGGCTTGAACTCCCGTGTAGGTTCCCGGCCAAGGATATAGTCGGCGGGACGTTCTTCAAGGCGGCGGGCAATCATGCGCAGGGACGCAAGGGTGGCGCGCAGTTCGGTTACGGCAGGGCCGAGTTCGGCCAGGGACTTGAAACCCGTGTCAAGCGGGGCACGGTTGTTAGCGAGCAATTTGTCGAGGGACTGCGTGGTGCGCTCAAGCGCTGCCATCGAACGCTGTGCGCTGTCCAGCGTGTTTTTCCCTTGCACGTCGAGCAGGCGGTTGGCGTTTTGCATCAATTGCGAGGCTTCGGCGAGCACTGCGCTGGCCTGCGTGCCAGCCTGGGAAAGCTGAGACAATGCTTTTCGCATATCCTCGCGGCCTTTGGCGAGTTCGCCTGTGGTGAGTTCGAGGTTGTTCAGTATGCGCTCGATGTGGGTGAGGTTGCGCTCGGAAAACAGCGCCCTTACGTGCACCAATACGTCATTGGCATTAAGGATCACATCTCCTCCGCTGTCAAGCAATTTGCCCAGTGAAGAGAGTTCCGTGGGGATGACCGGAATTTTGCCGGGGTGCGGCTTCAGGAGTTCCCCGCTGCCTTCGGTGAGGCGGATCGTCGAGAGGCCGGTAATACTTACCGTGTGCAGCCGTGCGCGGGTATCGCTGTAAATTGGCGCGCCGGCATCGACGCTGATGCGGGCGCGTATCAGGCTTGGGTCGGTGGGGTCGATCCGCAAATCATCGACCGTGCCGATCTTGATGCCCTTGAATTCCACCATGCTGCCTTTTGAGAGGCCGGAGACGGCTTCGTCGAACAGCACGTCATAGGTCTGGTAACCGCCATTGTTTGAGCCTGCGCCCAGCCACATGGTGAAGGCGAGCGCCGCCCCGACCACGAAAACGGTAAAAAGGCCGATCAACAAATGGTGTGCACGGGTTTCCATATCGGAACCTCCTCCTTCTTATGGCACATGTCCATGCGCCGCCTGCGCGGCGCGGCCACGTGGGCCGTGAAAATATTCCTGTATCCATGTGTCGTCAATGGCGGCGACCGCCTCCAGCCGGTCATTGGCCAATACCCGCCTGTTTGCAAGCACCGCGACCCTGTCGGCAATGGTGTATAGCGTATCCAGGTCATGCGTGACCAGGAAAACGGTCAGCCCCAAGGCCCCGCGCAGGGTCAGGATCAACTGGTCGAATGCCGCTGCACCGATGGGATCCAGTCCAGCGGTGGGTTCATCGAGAAAAAGAATATCCGGATCCAGCGCCAAAGCACGTGCAAGTGCCGCACGCTTTATCATGCCGCCTGAAAGTTCCTTGGGCAGCTTATTGCCTGCGTCGACGGGCAGGCCCGCCAGCGCTGCCTTGAGCGCGGCCAGCCGCATGGCCTCGGCTTCCGGCAGACGGGCATGTTCGACCAGGGGCAGGGCGACGTTTTCCAGCACCGTAAGCGAAGAAAAAAGCGCGCCTTGCTGGAACAGAACCCCGACGCGACGCGCCAGGCCGGTGTTGCCCTGTACCCCAGGCGCGTATACATCCTGCCCAAACAGACATACCGAACCGGCTGCGGGGCGGTTCAGGCCGACCAGCGTGCGCAGCAGCACCGATTTGCCCGTGCCTGATCCGCCAACCACAGCGAGCACTTCACCGCGCCGCACATCCAGGTCGAGTCCGTCGTGCACCGTCTGTGCGCCGAAACAGTTACGCACCCCGCGCGCCTGCGCGACGGCCTCAAAATGCGTCCGTGCAGCCGCGCTCACCAGCCCATCTCCATGCAGAACAAGGCTGCGATGGCATCGACCACAATCACCGTGAAGATCGACTGCACCACTGCTGAGGTCGTGTGCTCGCCAACTGACTGCGCGCTGCCGCTTACCCGGAAACCTTCCAGGCAGCCGATGGAGGCAATCAGGAAAGCGAACACCGGCGCTTTCCCAATACCGACAAAGAAATGTTGCGGGTCGATGCCATTGGAAAACAGGGAAAGGAACATCCCCGGCGAGATATCCAGATGTAGCGCGCAGACAGCCATGCCTCCCGTGACGCCGCAGATTATTGCGATGAATGTGAGGATCGGGAGAGCCAGCATCATTGCCAGCACCCTTGGGAGCACCAGCCATTCAACCGGATCGAGGCCGAGCACACGGATTGCGTCGATTTCTTCGTTGGCGCGCATCGAACCGATCTGGGCCGCGAAGGCGCTGGAAGTCCGTCCGGCAACCAGGATGGCCGCAAGAAACACCCCGAATTCCCGCAGAAAGGAATAGGCGATCAGGTCGACCGTATAGATGGTTGCCCCAAACTCCGCCAGCACTGTCGCGCCAAGAAAAGCCACCACCGCCCCAACGAGAAAAGTCAGCAAAGCCACAATGGGCACGGCATCGAAGCCGATCCGCTCCAGCTGGGCGATGGTGGCCGTTACGCGCCAGCGCCGGGGTCGCCAGACCGTGTGCGCCAGCTTTTCAAGCGTAAGCCCGATGAAACTGAGCAGGCCAAGCATGTGCTTCCAGAACGCGGACATCGCTTCACCAATTCGCACGAGCACGTCGCCGAAGCGGTATCCCCTGTGGGGTGGGTCAACGGGTACGGCAAGCGCGGATGCGACCGTTTCCAACAACATCCGTTGCTCCGGTGTGAGTGTGACATTGGTGATTGCGTCTTTCAGCTTTCCTGCGCCGATGAGTTCGCATAACAGGCGAGCTCCAGCGGTATCCAGCGCCGTGAGGGAAGAAAAGCCGATTTTCGTCCCCGGCCTGATTTGCCCGCGCAACCCGGCAACCCGAGGCACGAGCGTCCGATAATGGGAAAGAGTCCATGCGCCGCCGATATACAGGGTATTCCCCCCATCATGCAGTTCGAGGCGGGCATCATCATAAATGTCCATTTCAGAGAGCATACATGAATATAGGGATCTAATCGAACGATCTTGCACGGATATCACCAAGCGTACGGCGATAAGGCGCGCTGAAATTCAAAAAGAATATGTTTTTGTATTTATATTCTACGCAGATGCATAGCAAAATTATTCACATAATACAAAAAGATAGTTTGGGAATGTCAATATAAATGTTCTGTTTTTTTTCAAGCATTTAAATAAATATGTATTCACGTATTGTCATTTATATTTTTTTCATAACATAGTTGATTTTCAATCTTGATTGCGTGACAATGGACAATGAGTTTAACCCAGTTGTCAATCAAAACATGGAGAGTTATATGAAAAAAATCACGTTGGTCGGCAGTTTTACTGCACTTGCTTTGTTTTCTGCAAGTGCTGTCAATGCAACGCCTTATATCGTCAATGTTCCATTGAGCAACATCCAGAATAAATTTGACGATGTTATAAGCGCTACTGGTTCGCCCCTGACCACTATCCAAGTGGTTAATGGCAAAAATGTCTACGATTTCACTGACAATAACGGTAATGCTGCAAGCGTGACCGTTACGCGCCCCAATGGGTCGACTCCTAGCACTACCTCTTCATATGGTAGCAATGGCATTTCTCTATCGGGTGCTTCCTGGGTTATCAGTCCCGCACGAAATGCCAACGATCCGATTCCTGGGTTCAATTCTGGCGTAACTTTTACGTTCAGTTCCCCAGTGAACGCTTTCGGTTTTGAAGTAGGCGACTGGGCGACGTGCTGTAGGACGGGAACCCGCCCGGCCGGCGTCGTCGACGGTTATGGTGTACCTGCCTCGGGTTCAGGCTTGTGGATCGCTTTCGACGGTGGTGCCGCTACCCTTCCCGCCAATGCGTTAACCGCAGCAGATAACCCTGGTTTTGCCCAGGACAAGAGCTATACGAACTTTATCGGCGCCATTGACTCTTCCGGTTATTTCCAAAGCATTACTTTTTTTGGTGATGGTTTTGGAGAGTATCTGCTTGCTGGAGGCACGTTACGGTTTGCCCTGGTTCCTCTTGGCTCGGTAGATAAGGGCGGTGTTGTCCCTGTCCCAATCCCCGAACCCGAAACCTGGGCGATGCTGCTGGCAGGACTTGGCATTGTAGGCGCGGTCGCGAAGCGCAACCGTAAGGGATGAAATAGGTTTTTCTTCCGTCATGGAAAACGGGGACGCAAGTCCCCGTGGGGGAAAATTGGGATACCCTTGACACCGAAGGTCATGGTCATGACGGCGGGCGGGGAAAATACGCTTTTGACATGGCGCGCAAGGCGTTGTTTGCCTTACACGCCATGTCGATGCCCTGGCGAAAATTTTGGGATTACCGCTTGACAGGCAAGACGGTATCTACGCGGGTTACATGGGCTGTTCAACCCCCGCAGTCCTTGAGTTTCTGAAACGGTGCAAATCTGTGGTGGTCGTATTCCGAGCCATTTTTTTGTACATGCTTGCACTTTCCGTCAGGAAAGAATTTCCACGCCGGCTGAACGTACCTAGCGGTGGAACATTCATTTTTGTACTTGACGTGCCACCCGCTACTGTCATGCCATTTGCTGTATATTTTGATACAGGCAGGCGCATCTTTGGCGTGGACAGGCTGAACCGCGCAAACGAGAGCGACTGTAATGCCGGCTACCAGGGTGATAAGAGTTTTACGAGTAGTCATAACTTCCTCCGTTTTGGATGATTGTTGAAA
>Ga0123354_10007695_pt1 | contig 16275 bp, 10 predicted proteins | sample TergutLab28metaG_2_FD_97872 | JGI IMG/M metagenome (GOLD analysis project Ga0123354, IMG submission 97872) | Labiotermes labralis P4 segment gut microbial communities from Petit-Saut dam, French Guiana - Lab288 P4 | ecosystem: Host-associated > Arthropoda: Insects > Digestive system > Gut ...
AAAACAAGACAAACCCAAACACAAGCACGCTAAAAATCACGACGTTTTAAAAAAAGGGGAATGTGGGGGGTGGGGGGCAGTCATTCAGCTACACCATGGGCGCTAGAAAACTTTTAGAATTGGAGCGACGTCTTTACGCAGACTGATTGGAGCACAATACTACACTCAAAATCACCGTTGTTAAATTCATTTGTCCGTCGACATTCCAGTCAACAGCCGAATCAGACACCTCAACTGAACTGCCAACTAGATGCTCATGCCTACCGCACAACTTGGAGGCGGTGAGTAAGGAATACCCGTGGAAAAGCTGGTAACAGAAAACTGATTGACTGGACAATAATAAAACACCCTCGTACAAATTTCCCTCCACAAAACATATATGAAGTAACCTGCAGTTTAACCCGGTCTTCTATAGCATGAAACCGACGACTGGGCCTTAGCTACGCATGGCATGGCTTTACATCGTTCTGTAATCTAATAAGCCAATATTCATACTGTTTTACTAGTATGTGAGCTTTTGACGTTCTGTGGACCGTGCATCGTGATATATTTGCATAATAAGGACCAATACGATGCACTTTTTTCTCTTATTTCAATAATCATCCTCTACATGTTTAGAAAAGATTAACTCATCATCATCAAGAGGTATTATACTCTACATGCAGCATATGGTATTTACCATGCATCTACGATGACTAGCTGCTAGCACGATCAGTTACACTCTGATAGTGCTAGCGGCTTGTCAACGTAGATACATGGTAAATACCATATGCTGTATATACAGTAAAATACCTCCTAATGATGAATAGTTAATCTATTCGAAACATGTAGAGGATGATTACTGAAATAAATTAAGAGAAAAAAGTACATCTTGTTGGTCCTTATTACTCAAGTACGTGAGCTGTTAAAAAACGAAGCTTACAAGATTAAGGACGGACGACTTAACCACAGTATAAAACTCGTTGTTAGTGCAATATTTTGTTACGTATGTGTAGGGAAAGCTATACATTAATCAAGTAAAATTATTCTAATTAAGAACTACAGATGAAGTCAAAAGCCACCTGCTGTCACTTCCCTCACAGCCCTGTCCAGCACCAGACAACAAGTTTTTTTTTTATTAAAAAGGGGCTTGGGAGAGAAAAATTTCGAAACGAATCCAGTATTAAGTGAAGATAAACCAATCAAACTTTTAAAGACATTACATTTTACTGAACATTACAGAAAACTTCTTTCAAAAATACGACAAATATCTGAATCTTTTCGGAGACTTTACAGGAAGTAGTAAAAAAAATGTTTAGATACAAGCAGTCCTCGTTTAACAATGATCCAAACAACGTTGTTTAGCTTCATCTTTAACAAATTTTTGTGACACCAGATTCGATGAGCGTTGCCCGGTGTCGGATTAGCGTTCTTTTCCCTGGCAGCTGGCGCAACCATCAACTGTCACATCTTCGGGTATTCTAAATAAAACGCATGGCCAAGAGGAATGATGCGTGCTATGCTGTTTTGCTCTACGCTGCGACTTCCAGGCACATAACCCCACTATCAAACGGGGACTTACTGTACGCGCATGGGCGGCAGAGCCTATGGCCAGTGGGAAGGACCTCCCTCAAAAACTCAATAAACTATGCACAATACAATGCCAAAGACGGTCAACACGCAAGAAATAATAAATTATCTGTTCTGGACTAGACATTTCCGAACAATGTTTTGCTTAACTCAATGAACCTGATGAAAACTGCGTACGGTACAAGCATAATGGATATGCCTGCAGGCGACCGAATCTACCGAGCAAAATGATCTGCCAGGTTAATATTTCAGTGTTCTTACTGCAAGAAGGACAGCAAATTTCTCTTGGATCTAACGTATGTCGACGTCCACCGCATTACTTCCTGTTCGCAACCAGCAGTTACGCCGCCGATGATATAGACTACGTGCAATACTTACTTGCTCTGCAGTAAACCAACACTTTGTAAACTTACTCAGAACAAACCTCGCATGTTTCTTACCGATACCCAGTAACCGGCAGGCACCGCGTCACGTCCATGCATTTGGATGAGCATGGAAGAGTGGCGTATATTCCGTCTAAACCACGACAGCGCCAAAATACGCGTGAACAAAAGAAACATGAAACTGAAGTTTCATACTGAATTGCCAACTCGTGATGAAATGTTAAACAAGATCCAGGTCTTTAACTTACGTCACTGTTCATGATTACTGGCAGACCAGAACAAATTCTAACCAACCAACCAACCAACCAGCCAACTACGTAAGCTAGCTAACTCCAATGAGCAGAGCCCTTTCTGAGAAGCTAACAGGCCCTTATCCAGTCAAGAAATTCCCCGGGCAGTATGGAACCCGAAGGTTCATTACCGCATTCACAAGAGCCCGCCACCTGTCCCTATTCTGAGCCAGATCGAAGCACTTTCAGATACCCGAAATGTTTTCGTGCTGGTGCACGTATGACACTTATCAGTGAATTTGGAGACAAGGGACTGATGGTCACCACGATCGCGATTAAAATCCGATCACGGAATTTTTCTCCCAGCCGTCACACCCAAACCGGCTAAGGCACACCCCTATGCCAATGCGACGGAAATAAAGTCGGCCGGGACAACAAAGTGATCACTAACCAACGCCCTTTGCCGAAAGCGTATAACTACACCACTCCGGCTCCGTAAGACTCGGCAAGATGGCGTCTTTCGATCAAGTATCGTTCAACAGCAGTCCCTCTCATGGTCCTCTACCTGAACGTATTCAGTTCTGGTATGCTAGACTTCTCTCGTTCCCAACCAATTAAAATTCTGCCCTGGGCGGTGTTTTCGAAATTTTCACGAGAGAAAAACTTCGCAGTGCCATGCACATACAACACTGCATTACACTCCACCATTTAAAGGTAATGTCTGTCGTCTGTGTAAGTAGGTATTTTTATGCACCGACAGAAATACTGAAGGTACAATACAAAGTTCCGCAAACGATCTGCGGTGCCTACGTTGAAAGCTCTCTACATAACGATTAGCGACAATTAAAAATTTCAGAACTTAAGCGACACATTTCTCAACGTGTTCCCACTAGTATGGTTCACGATACCTTACGTTCCCATAACTCAACTTGTCAAAACTTCACTCTGTCGCCATTTAACACACAAAATACTGTACAAATAAAATATGCAGAGAAGTCTGAGATATAGCGCTATATAAATCACGCGTTTGTACATGTAACACGAGTGGTTAATTATTTTTCGCGACGACATAGCCAGTTTAAAAACACGAAAGTTGCACATTTTTCGAAGATCTACTGCGCCACAAAATTTTAATAACCCAGTGTCGATCACACTTCATACGTTCGCACAATATTTTAGTATTACTGGTGCTAAGTAAAAAATGAAAGCAAAGAGGTACCTTAAAATTCCATGACCGCCGCGCGACGTTTCATTAAATTCCACCAACCGGTTTAAATGTAATTACGAATGCCTTGCCGGAAGTTAAAATGGTATCTCCGCCGGAATGTTCAAATCCGACACTTCGAAAATTCTAAGTGCATTATAAATATCCCACAAAAGCCTGTAATTCTTTCGCACGTTGCTTCATACTTAAACTAATAAAAACGTGCTGTTTACGTGAGTTCAAAAAGAACTTCTGCATATACATATTTGTTTCGTAAGTTCCGTTCATATGCACAGAATAAGAACAAAATTAAAGAACCGATTTTATTAAAATTCGGCATGGCAGAGTGCATTAATTTGTGCGTGAGTGTGGGGACTTTCTTAGTGTCGTTCATTTTAAGGGCCATCTGTCTCAAGAAACTAAACAGACTTGTATGAATGTACCCTTCGGCCTTAGACAGGTTTCGGTAAAATGTAATATAAATAAAATTCTGAGCGTATTTGACTATTCCCATGCGAGAAAAATGCCTGGAACAAAAGACCAAGATAAATCACACAATACAAACGTTACGCCTTAATAAATATACATCATAATCATACATTTAGAAAAACATTGTATTTAAATTTTGACGTTTTGCTGACCGTGCATCTCAGTATAATCTTAGCAATTAACCAACTTAATGCACAAAATCTTCTTTTATATTAAGTTATTATACGCCTCTACATGTTTCGAGCACTACTGTGCTCGAAACATGTAGAGGCGTATAATAATAAGATTATATTTATAGTTTCCGCCATGGTCAGCGTTGTCAAGGCTCAAGATGCAAGTCTGCAGTGGAGCGAAGTAGCCCAAGACTCCTAAGACGAAGGCACTACGCTCCTTCGAATCGTCACTGTTTCCCAGTCAACGCAGCGTAAGATTCCAGCAATACTTGAATCTCCAGCAACGCTACTGTGAAAACCTCAAATCTCGGGCGAATATCGCCCTGCCAAGCAGTTCATGTCGGATCGAATGACACCTCGCGTACATACTAAGACTGCGGACAGACATACGTCAACCGCTAAAGAGCTTATCCGGTTTAATACCGCCTGCTGGAGTAAAGCCGTCCGTTCTTGTTTTCGTTATTTTGTACTGATTACAGCAACTGTCAAAGCTAACGACTAGCTGAACGGTTTACATGCATTCACAATCCACAACCGTTTTCCTAGCAAGTACATGTCGGCGATAATGCAGCAATGTATAGAACAGAGGAGAATATCATTTGCTTAACGAAACCAACGGAGTAACCCCTCCAACACTGCCATTGAACAAAGAAAAATGACATTCCAAGAAGTAGAAATAACGCGTTTCGTCTGTGATCCGAACCGAAACATCGAAAAATACGGATGTTTTCATGCTTACGTCGTTCTTAGCCTCGTCGTTATCGCTGTGTATCGACCGGGCGCTCAAGTTTCACTATACTGGTAACACAGGCAAGTCCTTGCGTCAGTTAACACCTCCCCGAATTAGCTCCAAAAATGAATGCGTCAGAGCTGGAAATTGGCATCGTAAATCGTTAAGACCAGCCTGCCTGCTGAAAAGCGCGCCAAAAGACGTCACGATCGAATTTTCTTCACACTATTTCTTGGAAAGAAGACCTGGAAAGAACTTGTAACTGCGTACACTTCTTCAAATGTTTCAATACATATAGCAAGGAACAGCATACATACATATTAATAAATAATTTCACGCTTCATATCCCACACTTTGCCGAACTTCCACTGATCTGTCGTCAGATACAGGTCCACCTCGCATTTCACAGCTGACACGCTTGTAACTGTTTATTTCACAAAAAGAAACATTATCCTGGCAACAAATGCGGCATCCCGTGGGTAAAGCGACAGGGGCGTGACGCAACCGCTCATCTGGCTCTAGTTCCGAGGCTAAGAATGGTAGAAGCCAGGGGTGCACAGACTTTCGAAAAATCCAGATGCCACCTCAAATTTCTAGGCACCGACGTACAAAATTCATACGCCCACAATTTGTGCACCCCTGGGTGAAGCTATACATCCACTCCCTCAAACACCTTCATGGTGTGAATACAGAAAACTTTACAGAAGTGGCCAGAGTGACATGTGTTTGTCTTACAGTATTTACACCTTGAACGAAAAGTGGAGGTCAGAAGTTGATCTGTCCCATTCACAATTTCAATCCCTCCTGATTTTCTTGGACCCTACTAATACTCATGCTGAACATTCCAAACATCTATTCACAGGTAAAAAACATGAAAAAGTAATGTAAATAAAGGAATATGTTCATGGAAAGAAATGCATCACTGTCCAAGCCTTTGGTAGTGCGGAGAAAATTTCATACGGATAATGCCATAGTGTTTTCGCATAACATCTGAACATGCAACAGATCACCACACAGTCTGAATGCAAACTGTGAAAGTGTGACCAGATTTCCAAACAAAACTGCTGAGTTCTGGTTCACAGGTGATGAAGCATGTGTTTATAGGTATGACCCTGAAACAAGGCAACCGTCATATCTTCATATTGCAACAGACCATCATCACACCTAAAATATCCCAGATGATTCATTATGAGAACACTTAAAAACATCCCAGATGAGTTAATTTCAGTGTTAATAACATAACTTCTTTTCCAACATTTTTGGAAATGTCCAACAGAAATTTTCTTTGGAGGGACAAACTGTGAACCAGCACTGCTATTCAGTTGTTCTATGGCATCTACTGGAAGAAGCATGGTGAAAACTTTCCATGAAATGATGCCTTGCAGGCAGGTGTATCCGTCATGGCAATTGTCCTGCCCAATCTTCCCTGCCTGTGCTTGAATTTCTGGCTACAAGCATGTATATTGTCTGGAACTTTCCACGCAACGTTTCTCTTATTCACAAACTGAAGAAGACACTGATGGGTAGAAGATTTAAGGATATTACAACTCAAGAACAATTGCAGGCTGCTCTGTATTGTTTCAAGTTGACTAGAAGGTTACTCCCTCAATCATGGCAAATATTTTTGGGCCAAAAATGTGCTAATGCAGGAAATGGAGTACATGTTTGAAAGCATGTGGCTCATATGTGTGAATTCTTCCATCAGATGAGCATATACATGTGTACATAGACATGTATCAATAAAGACAGCTACTGTACTGCAAAGATATAAGCCCAGCAATCAGGGATTTCTGGGTCTACTGTGCTCCGAATTTTATAACAAGACTTAAAAATGTGTAAGACAGCTACCAAGTGGGTCCCATGTGATTTAATTACGGTTCAACATTTAATGTGCTAAGGGACATGGTGTATCAATATAAATTATTTAAAACAAATGGGACAAATTAAATCAGATAACCGAAATCCACGCAATAAGGGAAGGATCTATGAACTATAACTCAATGAGTCCTGTCAATGGTATCATCCAGTGACTTGAAAATATATGTTTCAACACAATCCATCACACACAAAGATGATGAGTGCTTAGGTGTAAGATGTCCAAGGTGTTCTTGTATGTCACCCCACTCCACAGCAGCTAACTGTGAGTGAACATTATGACTAATCATTTCTGCAGTACCATCTCGGTCATGCAGCTAGGGAGAAGTCACCAGAACTGGTTGAAAATCCCTTCATAGTATATGACAATGTCACAGCCCAATCAGCAGATAGTGTTAAAATGTTGTTCAATATTAGGGTTGGAAGGTGTTATAACAGCATATTTTCCCAACTTCAAACCATGTGACAAAGGTCAGGTTCCAATACAGAAGCAGCCAGTGCATGGAAAACTATTTCAAACAAAGACGATGTTTTAACAGCAGTTCAGCAGGACATGGCACAGATAAGTGTCATGTGATACAAAAATACCTCTGTTTCACAGTGGTTTTGAGCCAAATACACTAAAGAAAACAGTCAGGACTACATTGAACTCTACTTAATCTAAGGTTGTTGAAGATGGTACTCACCGGTCAAATATCCTTGCTTCTTTCAGTACATTGCCTAGATTGATGTATGCATCCAGGAAGTTGGGATCCAAAGCAACAGCTTTTTCAAAATGATGTATGGCCAACCAGATCTCTCCTTGAGCATTGAAGACGCAACCCAGATTGCTCCATGCAACAGCAAAGTCAGGACGAGTTTCAATGGCTTTCAGGTAGCATGCCTGTATGGAGAAAATGGGTCATCGGTGTGGATGGGGTAAAGGAAAGAGAAAGAGGTACATCAGACTACAATATGTACTGGCCATACCAAAAATATCTAGTACTAGCAGTAAAATGACGCACTGCGCACGCCCTGTTCCTTCGCCAAGCGCATTCCTCAAATCTCTTATTTTAATGTTCACCTGCCTGGCAGCACAGAAAAAGGCTATCCACATTTCTAGAAAAATAATTCTTACTACCTGGGCAGGAGAGAACAAAAAGAGATCCAGGGAAAAACCTACGTTGTCAAGAAGCTTGTCTACAAATTGAGCTTATAATTTTTGGATTTTTTTTTCATTAAACAAATAAATTCAACTGAAAGGAAAATGCTGATTCTGAAGACAAGCTTCCCAACAATATTTTGCAATGCGCGCTCCCTACCTGTGGCATGACTGAGACACGTGGGCTCCACATTAATTCAGCACGATGTAGCTGCTCGCCAATAAAGGAAAAGACGTTAAAAACAATTAATGGTAAAGTCGCTTTCAGAATCTCAATGACTTCTGCAGGTACAGAGTGGAGGCCAAGCAATCTCAATCACATCCATGGATATACAGCAGTTACCAGTATTTCATGTCCTGTTGCCATAAGCATGAAAACTTGGTGACACAAGGACATGACAACCAATCCAACTGCAGGGTCATATAGGCAAAACTCAGGCTCAACATAGCTGCCATCTCCCACACAGTGCTTACACCACTGTACTGAAAACAAGTATATATATATATATAAATATATTCCCAAAATGTGTTGTAGTTTAACATTAAATGAAGTGGAGTAAGACACATCATTACATGTAGCTGGCAGCTATGTGGGATAATCGCGCGGAGTGAGTGCAGCTTGCGCAAGGTTGCAGTTATCACCGCCTAAGCGCGCAGGAACATAGGGTCTCACCATAAACAACACAAACACAACTAAGTGTTCTGTTATTTGCTCCATAACCTAAAACACACAAAACATCAGCAGCAGCATCTCATTTCTTGGTTGTATATAGAAAAGCCAGTCTCCTTTAAGAAGTCGTTTTTAAAAAAACTATAAAATTTTATCCTACCGTGGCTTATGTTTAAAGTTGCAATGTATTGAAAATATAAAAAGAAATTAATTTGTTCTTTAAACCACAAAAAATATGCTTTTAAATACTCTATACCATCCCATATTCCTAGTTACTTCCCAGTAGTCCGTTGGTTTGTGTATTCAGCATGCAGAATTTACATTAACGTACGAGTATAATGAAAACCCTCATGCACTAAGCAAATTCTAAGCAGCTGTTAATTTACACAACACATACACATACTAAATATCCTCGAGAAAATACAGAGCTAAATCTTAAAAGAACTAGGACATAAGGATGTGGACTGACTATATGCCACTCAGGACATGGCCCAGCTACAAGCTTCTGTATACTCATCAATGTACCTATGGGAACCACAGAAGTAGAAACTTTCTTGACCAGCTGAAAGGCCATTTGGCTTTTGAGGAAAAACTCTGCTCCATGGGCTGTGTGCAGAGCGAGTAATTTTTAAGCAAAACAGTAAGACTATATCTATGACATGTATGTATAATAAGATAGGTTATTACAAATTACTGGAGCACCTACACAGTCAGGCAACAGCTTAAATGAAGAAAGAGTTTTCTGACTTATTTCCAAGATGAATGATTCAGCACAGCCCATATGAACTACGGCAGTAAAGTCAGTCAAGCATATTGTGACGGTCTGAAAGGCCAATGTTCATTTCCCAGTAATGAGCTGAAATCATTTTCTTCACCACTACATCCAGATCAGTGTTGTCAAATCAGCTTTCATACAAAGGCTCTTTCAAAATGCCAGTAACCAGGTGACATGGCATAACATCCTACAAGACTTCAATCATTGCTTTTGTAAGTCACAAAATGATTATGCCACTTTCCTCTGCTATTCCATTCAACATCCCAACCACAAGACAATAGGTCTAGCAGGCATAAAAAGAAAAATTCTGTAGTTTAAAAATAAAGAATGACAATCACAAAAGTTTGATGCAGAGAGAAGGCACTATTTAAATGGGAATGTTTCTGGATATCACAGTTTTAATTGCAAAATTAATTTCAAATAGTGAAATACAAGAGGAATTTCTAAGGCTTTCAATCAAAATCCTTCCATTCTTGGAGGACACTGTATCACAGATGGGTGATTTGTTGACATGAACAGAAATTACTAGCTTAAACCAGACTGGAAGAAATACTAGACACTGAAGCAACAGACAGAATGCAAGAAGATAATATACACACTATCATGATATGATTGATATGGCATTCCAGTGGCTCTACCTTTCATGTAACTCACTTCAAAATAAAACTGGAGGCATAAAAAGGGACCTACTTCTTGATCTGCTTTCCTTTTGGCCACACAGCCACTAAAGGGTGCAGAATCTGTCACTTTTTGCTAGTCTGAATTAGGAGCACTGGCATCAAGCTCCTGTTCAGTATTTCACCTGAAGATGGAGGAAAAACCAGGCTGTCCTATGCACTAAGTAACGCAACCCATGACATCATGGCACCTTCCTCCAATCAAAGAATACAAGTATACTAAGTTACGAATTACTACGCTTGCATGTCTTTGTGCAATGAAGTTTCAAAAAATAGGTAGCAGGATGTTTCAAGTAAGGATCATCTAACTGTGAATTTCATCATGCAATGGGCACATAAATCATGTGTCATTAAACAGCTGTGAGAGGTTACTGTAAGCATGCTGTATCACTGTACAATTTGGTAAAAGTGGAATATCTGGACAACAACTTTCTTCAAAACACATACAGTAGCAAATTAGCAGAAACTTAGACTTTGATGTTCAGTTATTGTGTATATAATGCCATTACCACAAACCAAACATAGCCAACACCACACCGACTCCTATTGCATTAAATATTTGTCATAGTCAAAAATGTCTGATAAAGGTGAAGATATCTTAATGAGATTACATTTTATTCTAACCTTTCATACAATGAATAACTTTTCAGAAATAAGATAATATTCAATTTGAGCTTTCTGTGATATTCCACTTACATAATGGGTTCTTACATAAGTGGGCTTTCAGTAATAACATGGGAGTGACAAAACTGACCAGAGCACACTAAAATCACACATGTTCAAATATTTCTACAGCGAATTTCTAATACAATATTTCATCACAATGTTGGATAGTTCCTATAAATGGGGAGATAAGAATTTAATCTTCGTGAATTGCTATTGTTCATCCTGTACAACAATAAATCACAACATGTGACCCAGAGCCAAATTTTGTGAAAGCTGAAACACCAACTACCCCACAAACAGCTGCTACAAATATGGCAGGAAACCTTATCACAATTATGATGTAAAGGAATAAGAAGAAATTCTTCAGCAAGAAATAAACAGCTTCTGCAGAAGCATAAGCAGCATGCAGTGCAATGCATAGGAGTTGCTAAGTTCCGGGCTCCAACTCACCAAAAACTTTAATTCCGGCAGCCAGTACTATCTGATTATTTTTTTTTTTTATTTACCACAATATTCAGAGCAGAAATTTTTTAAATTTGCAGCCAGCAATTCTGATTTTGTCATGCAGACTGCTCCTTCCAGTGATAACTAGATAATGGCATGGCCAGTGAAAAGCACCACTGATTCACATTTGTGAGGTTCCAGATTCAAATGTCACCCCAGAGACCAGTTACCCTGAGGTATTTATGGTGTCTTCCAGTTCCACCAATACCTCAAGTCATTCTACGATAAATGCTGCATAGTCTATGCCACTCAACTTCATTAAACAAACAAACGAACAATAAATAAATAAAAACTGGTGTTGAAATCGGAAACATTCTTGTTCAAAATACCTCACTGCTCAGATGAAAATTACAGAACACTGTGTCTGCCACCAGTAGCAACTTGGATTTGATTGCAGTCAACCTACATATGCATTACAGAGGCACTCGGGATATCAACACTTTGCTCCAATAACACACCTCCCTCAGGAATGGTAATTGCAAAAATCAGGCTACAAACGCAAGGTAGAAAATAAATGTATATGTAGGGAAGTCGTCAAAAAGTAAAACACTACTGAATTATCACTCCAGTATGGGATTTGGAGGAGCAACCACTGAAAGACAACTTATCTTAGAACACGATATTTCAATGCTCCTAACTTTCAGCCCTGGTATCTAGATGTGAAAAAATATTTAAAAAAGGCCTGCACCCAACAAAAGACTGAAATCTCAAGAACGCATATGAATGCGGTCCACATGCTAACATTCTGCTGAAAAATCATGCTTCTTGTGCATTAATGTAATTGTGTAACTACACCATGCAAAGACAAGAGAGTGAAGACTCAAAATTAGTGACTTGTTCCTTGTGTCTAAGTGGAAAATGTGCTGTGTTCTGAAAACTTACAGAACCTCAAGTTAAAATGTTTGCTTGGGACAGCTTGACACTTAAACATTTACATCCAATATAAAAAGATATTGAAATGAGTATGTGCCATATGTTGTGTTTACGCTGATTCTTCCTACTGTCAAGTTGGCTGTACTGGAATCTAAAGGGAACCACAATATTCCATTTCACAAAGGTCTCCCTTTAAAATGTAGGTTGGGCTACATATTAAAAAAAAACCTACTGCACACCCTAGGTACAAATTTATTTATGAACTCAAATCACATGTCAGCCAGTACATTCAAATCACACATAAAGATCATACTGAACTGTTACTGCCGACTATACATTTTCAGGATTCTTGATGATTTAATTTTTTCCATTAGTCAGGATGGGCAAAGCCCACCCAGTCCCCTGTACAATGGGTACCAAGATTCTTTCCTGGGGCTGGGGTGTGGAGTTGACCACTCACCTCCATTTAGCACCAAGTTTAAAGAAGAGAGAGATCTGTACCTCTACACCATCTGCAACTACATGGCATGTTAAACGGCAGGCCTGCTCAACCTTGTATGTGATATCGGCAACTTCAGCAAAATTTGGTTTGCATGCAAGCAACATGAAATTCAACATACAGCATGAAACATGACTAAGTATATGTATATTATATGCGTAATTCTACCTGTGTGTTTGTCTATATATCATGAGCAATAAAAACAGACTGATAAAACAGGAAAAATTTACAAAAATGCAATTTACAACACAGGCTAGGGTGTCACTATTTTTAGCATATTTTTGCAAAATGAATTAGTAACATAAAGTATCTCTATAAATAAACAGCTATCAAGTTTTCAAAATTTCTTTGGGGTTCTATCTTGGCTTTGCCAGGCAGAGTTAAATACGTTTTCTCATTTCAAATGTCTCTGCAGGCAACAAAATGCCATGTTACCTGCAAGGAATGGGTTTAGCATGACTGTTATGGGATGAACTTTACCTTTTAAATTTCACGATGCAGTTAGCAACTCATATACAGTGTCAAATGACAGGACTGATGATGAGAATTGAAAAGAATGTGGACAGATGTGATTATGGCCCAACTTTGAGAACTGTCCTGGCATTTGTCTGGGATGACTGAAGTAAAATAAAAAACCTCAGATGGGACAGCCAATCTCATGATTTGAACACAGAACCTCCTGAATATGAAGCAGGAATGCTCACAGAACATGACACTAATTATCACTCCAGTTTCTTGGAATGAGAGATACTTTCAATAAGGTTAAGTTCTCACATTTTCCAGGATATGTTTGTAACATGTTTTACTGTACTTCTAACATTACATAATTTAATCAAATAATATATACTATATATTCACTGCTGATCAGTATGTATTTATGGATCTTTGGAATCAAAAGGACTCCCACTCTGCTGAATACATATAATGCCATTATTCTCGAGTAAATTATGCAAGAATATAAATAATGACCCCAGAGAAATTCAAACAAACATTTTAACTAGGTGCGTGTGTCACTAACAGAAGTGCTAAGGACAATTTAAAATCCTACAATGCACACAACTGAACTGCAATGCTGACAAAACCAAAAGACATACAGAAAAATATGTAAAATGGAGGACACCATCTAACCTATTGTATTCTGCTGCTGTTGAGTTGATGAATGTATGAAAAACAGAGACATGAATCAATGTGTGTAGGAGACTGGCCTGGTCATGTACTTTACCTGGTGCGGAACCGAACCAAGCCACTCACTAGGCCTACATAAATCTCATCACTTGACTGCACCAAGCGACCAAGTGAGTGAGTCGGTGGTCTCGCTTGCTCAGCCGTCATGGCGTTCCATTCCCAGTAGTTGGGCGTACGCACAGCTGCATCATCTAACAGAGCCAAGCCCAGTGTCAGGAGGGGGGAGAGAACAACAAGAACCACTGTTAATAATAGAAAAACAGAACCAGCTGACTGACGGGAAGAAAACACCTGCTCTCAAACAAAATCATCTCCAGTCTTGTTTCCAAAATTGCTCCGAAGAAACCCTGGTTATCCAAATCACTGCATGCAGCCAGTCTGATGACACATTCAGGCTGAGAAGTTAGCCCTCCAGTATCATATGCAGGAGGTCCCACATATGAATCTGAACCTGAAGATCAAGTATCATGACTTAGATTTTCACAATTTGCCTCAGTCTTCAGCCAAATGATGGGGTAGCATCTTATAATGGGTTATAATCACTTCCTTCTGTATCCTTTTTAGTCCAATTAATCACTCACAATCACTTCAACATTCAATGTTCTATGACCTGTGTAATTAAAAATGTGTCATTAATAAACCATCTGTTGGCCTATAATACATATAATGATGTCCTGTCTTCAAAATGTTCTATCACATGAAGAACAAATTCCAGAAATGTAATTACTGATGTGTAAGAATCTCAAAATATACTGCTCAATATTCAGATAACAAGAGTTTTCTTGAACATTTTCAAAGGATAAAATGTAGGACTCTGAGGATGTCACAGATGCAAATATGATGACTAAATCCAACTAAAGACTGACTGCAACACAACTATAATCAGACATTAAACTGGAATCTGAAACCCTTCTCCACCTTGAAGAGACAGGAGAGGTTTTGGGAAGGAAACGCAGCAGCTTAACACCCTGTAGATGTATCACCACCAGTACAACCAACATTCCAACATAACAAACTGTGTAGAACTTCTTCAAAGCAGCTGAAATATCAAACAACCAGCCACACTCCTTAAATAACCAGTGGTTCTGCATCAAGACAGTAGCACTGTACAGTCATTTCAACTCAAATTTTGTGTCTGATTAAGCACAAATTCTAACAAAAGTTAGCCTCTGATATGTTTTTAAAAGTTGGAATGACTGTTTACAGTACATAACAGGACGCGCGCAAAGTTTTCAGGGAGTTGCATGTGGAAGAACGTTAGCTGACTTCCTAAATTATAAATAATTCAGCCTTCAGAACTTTCATGTATTTGCTCCATGAGAACTTCCATATCATCGCAAGCGCATGTCCAGCATTGGGGGGTCAAAGTCTCCTCTTTCCCATCAATACTGCACTTCAGTGATGTCCATTCATAACAAATCCCTTCCTGAACACAAGCTTCACTTTAAAAAGTGTTTAGAAGAGTGTTTATGTAACCAAAATATATTACAGAAATTAAACAAACGAAATACATTCAAAAATATGGATGTCATTTTAAAAACTGACATTGCATTGTTATGACAAGCATCACTGTATTTTCTGGGATGAGAACAAAGCGCTGTCCCCACCGCAGGGTTAGTGGTTGCTGGGCAGGAGAATCAGTCGCGTACAATTACCTCACCTGGATGCAACAACTGGTAGCTACAAAACATAATGTCTCATCCAATCAAAGGAAAAATTACTGCCATCTCATTCTGAAATAACTGTACCTGACCAAAACTTATCATGGAGCGGATTCTGCTGATCATGGTGCCTTCATTATCTTATGCCACAGTTACTTCATAATAGCTAATTACATCCAAATAAAATAAATATGAATGTTGAATGGTACAACATGAATGACATTAGTACCAACTTGAAGGGACCATGTTCAAAAAGGAGGGCAAGCGTTTCAGCCAAGAAATGCATTTAACCACCTCATTAAGGCTACACAAGACAAGTGAGGTTTTAAATTTCTTTTTAGTAAGCACAGCAGTTTTAGAATTCTTCAATGACATTCTCTTTTATCATGTACTGAACTGGTCTGACATGCTGGCACAGAACACACTTTATCCTTAGAAAACATCACCTTATTCACAAAAACATCTAAGTTTCAAAACAGTGTTGGTGCATGTTGAAAAGGAAGGAAACTGATCATGATTTTATTGTTGAATAGAAGTCGGACACTACCAGGAAAATGTCCTGGTACAGTGCAAATCTGGACTTAAGGAAAGCATATAGACACATGTTACAATTTGGACTTTACTCCAGAAGGCATGTTCAGGATGGGTTAAAATCTGGACTCTACCACAGGAAACATGGGTGACAGGTTAAAATCTGGACTCTTTAAAGGGAAAACAATGCATGTTAGGACAGGTTACAAGCCAGACTGTAACAGAGGAAGTGTGTTGGGAACAGGTTTAAGTCTGGACTGTAACAGAGAAAGTGTTTGGAACACGCTAAAATACGGACCCTAATAGAGAAAGCATGTTGGGAAATACAGGTATGGTTTTCATAATCATGATCTTGACAAACCTACACAACTCATAAGGTCAAGGATTTAGGAGGCTGTAACAGAGATTGGTTCTTACCTTAGCCTCATCAAGCCGGCCCA
>Ga0123354_10007697_pt1 | contig 16274 bp, 7 predicted proteins | sample TergutLab28metaG_2_FD_97872 | JGI IMG/M metagenome (GOLD analysis project Ga0123354, IMG submission 97872) | Labiotermes labralis P4 segment gut microbial communities from Petit-Saut dam, French Guiana - Lab288 P4 | ecosystem: Host-associated > Arthropoda: Insects > Digestive system > Gut ...
CTGTGTGTATTGTGTGTACTGTGTGTATTGTGTGTACTGTGTGTATTGTGTGTACTGTGTGTATTGTGTGTACTGTGTGTATTGTGTGTACTGTGTGTATTGTGTGTACTGTGTGTATTGTGTCTATTGTGTGTACTGTGTGTATTGTGTGTACTGTGTGTATTGTGTGTATTGTGTTGACTGTGTGTATTGTGTGTACTGTGTGTATTGTGTGTACTGTGTGTATTGTGTGTACTGTGTGTATTGTGTGTACTGTGTGTATTGTGTGTATTTACATTACAAATAAAATCTTCCACCATTTTTGAAACAGGTATTACCTTACAATGACCTCTTAAGGTAAAAACATATTTAGTTCTTATGTAAATGTTTATGATACAGTACAGATTGTTGTGCCAACGGAAGAAACCCCACTAGTATCAATGATTATTCATCTGGGGATGTAAACACACATTTTATGCTCAAACAACCCTGACCAGCTTAATCCTTGTGGAAAATCCAACATGCTAAAAGCAGACAATATTTGAAAAAAAAAAAGGCCCATGGTACCATCAGCACACAACATGTCACGCCTACCGTATATAAACATAAAAGTGAGAAGTTTCATTTGTGCATACAGCAGTGACAATCAGAACACATAATATCTGACATTGTCATAACCGTAGCTTATGACGGCATGCAATACTCTAAACTGCCAGCTATTGTTCTATACACTCAACTGTTTAAATCTGGAAACCAGTGATGATACAGTACATACCCTAACTGCAATGCAAGCAAAATTAAAAGCACTGTACTCAGCAGATCAATAAAAACACTGTTTACAGTAATGTCAACAAACAGATTTATTTCACAGATGTTCTTATATCTGTATTGTTCCTTCAATTTTTATCATCCGATGAGACCTTATGCTAGTCTCTGTGTGTTGGTTTGGTAGTAATTTAAATGTTCATGCTAAGCCAGAAAACCTCAGACTGTTATGAGATATAACTGGCAATTATATCCTTCTCCTAAACGTTAGTTACTTCCAGCATCCACACTGCTGTTGAGAAGCATGTGGGAACAAAACTTACATCAGACATGAAACAGGATGGTAAGAGAGACTGTCACAACCTTGTCTCAACACGTCTTCGATGTAACAGGTTTTGGTTATTATTTTCTTATGCTACGCTGCATGTCCATCCTTTTCACACAGTGTTTCTCCTGTGCTTCCCACACTACCTTGTTACAGTCCCATCCATAATGCAAAGCATGTGAAACTTACCTGACAATGCAACACAGAATATGATGGCTGTCACACCTTCAAAACAGTGAATCCATTTCTTCCTTTCTGACCTCTGACCTCCAACATCAAACATCCTGTTACAAAAAAATTTACAGACTGCATTTTCACTAAACGCTGCCATTACTCTAGACACTATATGTCATCTGAGGGTCTCCCAAACCCACTGTTTCATAAATTCAATCTGCTTCTGTCGCCAGACAAAAAACTTCCTGATCTGCCCCACAGAAAGAGCAAGTTTCAATCATGGCAATGAATGAAATTTTAACCAAAGTACATATTTTACAATAAATATGTTAAATTGGTGATTTTATAAAATAACTAAACTGAATGGCAAGAATGACAACTGTAACACGTATATTACTTCCACGATTAACTTCATAAACTCCCCAAAAGCCAGTGGTGACATTCACTTATCCCTGATCATACAAATGAAATATATATTCTCGAGAAACACACAATTCCTGTTCAGCTAGTGGTGAAAGTAATGAATCACCAGTTATAAAGATGACAAATTTATTATTCAGAGCCACAGACTTTCCCCTTGTTTTTCATTTGTACTTACTTGACATACATGTGCTTTCTCAGCTTCAATAATGAACCGGTGTTGGGTGCATAAAAACTGACAGGCATGCGCCACACTTGTAAGATCTTTCAAAATGTGACAAAATCACTAGTTGTGGGTTTGGAGGTTTCCACAGTGGCATAACTACAGACTCCAGTCTGCTGCAATATGATGCTGTTCCACTGTGCATGCGGTTCACGGCAATTTGAAGGAGTATGTTGCCTTCACCCTCAAGGATCAAGTGGTCATGTTCCTCCGAAACACTGGAAACCACTACGCCAGTGACACAGTATCACATCCCAGTGACTTTGAATTAAATTACTTGTCCCTTGAGGATGAAGGCAATTTGTTCCATTCCAACGCCTGGAACCACTCACATGTCAACACAGCAACACCACCCAAAAAATCAGAATCCTCAAATGACGTGAGAGACTGGCATGAATTACACAGTCTTCAGTCACTGTTACACTTGCTCTAATGTGATTTATATTTGCCTTTACAGATACACCTGACAGTCCTAACGTGTGTCAAAAACAACTTCCTGGCACATTCCCACAAAGGCATCATGCTGAATAGTACTTCCTCAGCTACAGCCATTCTTGCAGTGCAAATAATGAACTGGTTTAAGTTAAAACATCATGCCAGGGTTCATGTTTGTGTTTAGAGGCTCTCATACTGAATATCTTTTGACACCAAGAACAGTAGCTAAGATGTCCAGTGTTGCACATCACCTGGAGTCTACATCCAAAACTCAAAAGTATGACCAGTACCCAGATCTTCAAACATGCCATTTTTTCCTCAAACATTACTTTTCGTTTGTTCAACTTGCTTCCACCACTTGAACTACACTGTCTACCCCCATCTAGTACAGTTATACTACATCAGTATGGGTGAAATAGGTCACTGCCTCATACACTGAGAAGCACGCCAACACAAAAAACAACCTACACTCCAGCTACATCCCTACTGGGATGCCATATGGCAGCAAATGGAATAACTGCAAATGCCTGAGCATTAGATACTTTTCTTTTGGGTAAAATTCATCCTGTTGTGACATATACTAAAAACTGACATAAACACTGCCCCAATCACAACAAATTTTATTAGTCCGGTCAACACGTGCTACATGTTTCCACCACACTGGCCACCTTCAGGCATTAAATACGTCATATTTAAAACTCAAAATAAAATACATACATATACATATATTGATTTTGAGAGATCTCACACACTGGCAACTGTAAATACTTTTTAAAAACAGTAAAGGGTTGTTGTGCCTTCTTCTCTATTGGGTTCAATGCCTACTCTTTAAGCGTTTGCATTTGTAGGCGAAGTTAATCCGCACTATTTACATTGGGTTTTCTTGGTATATACTATTTTCATTATTATCATTGTAAAATCAGTTTACAAATTGCTCCTGTTGTCCTGTATGGTGCTGCCCATGCATCTGGCAGCAACATACTGCCAGACATTTCAGTTTTAAATACCACTTATTTAATGCCTGAAGATGGCCTGTACAACCAAAACACACAGCACATGTTGACAGGACTAAAATAATTTGTTGTGGCTGACAGCAATGCAGACGTCAATTTTTAACAAAACATTGCTGCTACTACTGCCATTAATACCACTTTAGTATGGTTATGGAATTAATTGCTTATAACAGCTCTATACATCACTAGTGACTTTTTAAAAAACACCAAGGAGAGTCACTGATGCCAAATATGTTTATTACATTCACTTATCTGTGTGGTGATATTAGAGAATCACTTGTGATGATGTAATAGCACCATATTCCCTACTTTTAACAAAAGACGGAACCATACAGCAATATCAGAACTTATCACTACACATGTAAAGAAGCTGCAGCTGCAGTTATCTAGACAAAGATCAATGCATTTCATAACACAATTCAATTAAGTGATACTGCAATTCAAATTAATATGACTTACTTGAAGCGTAAGCCCTTAAAGGAGAAATGTGTTTCAACAATGCCTGTGGTTTTCACCCTCGTCCTGAGGACATCCTGCTGTGTAGGAATATAATTTGGTTGTGATATTCTGTCCAGTGCATTCAGATAATATGCAGCCGAATCGTTCAGCTGATACTCTCTAGAACGAATGAAGCACAGCTGAACTCCAGAATCTTGCCACAGTCGTTTCATTAACATCACCAGTTCTGTAGTCAGTTCTCCTTCTTCGGCTGCACTTGCTAATGTGAAGAACTGACGGGCGTGGTCCTACACACAGATTGAAGAACAGACATACCAAGCAATTCAGAATTCCAGTCTTCTGGGCTATGATAATGTCTTGTTGGGTCAAAGGTAACTGTGTGATGAAGACACCGACTGATTACGCTTGAGATGTAGACATTATAATCCTTCAATACAAGAGGAACCTATTGCCACTGATATGGCGTCACATCCCAGAAGAAATGAATCCTCAGCTACACTGTTGTGAGAACCCCAAATCTTAGAATCAGGGTGTTACTTTATTGCATGCAAGCTCATTCCTCTACTTACAAATACCCAAGTCACAAACAACCCACACATATGAACTGCCATCCATTAAAAATGTTATTATTTAGTTCTCACTTGACTCTTATTCTGAAATTAATAAATGTATTTATTCTTTTCATAAAAAACACTGGATATACACAATTACCGTGCCATTCTGTCTGACAATGAGGTTTATCTCCCACAAAATGCTGGGAATGTGGTTTATCACCCACAAACTGCCATTTTTATTCTAACTGAAGATACAAACAATTTGCATATCCACATGTTGGTCTTCATCAGCACAGTGATGGTATCAACAGCAATAATCTGTTTGACCAAGTCTTTGCTATGTTAAGTGGCTTACATATAACTTACACTGCCTCTAGCAGTGTAAAGCCTAATTCATACTTCTCCCCTTTGGCTGTTGGCATTAATTTGCCACCTGCCGCAAGTCTGTACTTAAAAATTATTGGTATTCCTACCAAAAAATTGCCTCAATGATAGAAAAATCATAGTCTTTCTACTTATGACTGGTCTGGAGCACTTCTTAGCTGGATAACATCTACCAATAATTAACTCAGAACCAACAAAGTATTAGAAAATCTTTCTCTTCATTTTGGGTGGGGAGGTGTACCTCTATCCAGCTTAAGACTGTTACTTATTTACCTCAACCTTGCAAGCTGTGCTACCTGGTTACTGTAGAGGTGTCAGACTGCTCTGATCTGCCATCAATGCACTACTACACACTTAACATGTATTTTAGAGAACCTGTGAAATAAATAAAGCCGTAACCTAAAACTGAGTGCAGCAAAGACAAATAAAATGGTAAATAACTTACCGCCCTCCCAGGGTCAGCAAAATCAATCCTCAACTGTCCCATTGCTCTTATAATTGCCATCAGGCTCTGAATTGTGTTACTATAGACTACAGGGCGGTACTGCTCGCATTCTTCTTTGGAGTAACCAGTCTCATGAATGATTTTCATCTGTTTGACTATTGTGCTCTTTCCAGACTCTCCAGCACCTTTTTAGAATAAAATATAACAGTTAACAAACACAAACAGGAAAAGTGACAGTTTTACACTGTTAATTGTTCTTTGGATCACTTATTCTTAATACTGCCTGCCATCTGCCAGGCACACTGGTTTTTAGTTCTTTTCTTAATAAATTGAATGGAATCTCATCTGATTTTCCACAAATCCCAGTTCACAAACTTCTCACATTGCATAAAATAAAATGTGAAAGCTTCAAACCTCAAAACATAATATTAAATGTCTGTGGTTTTATAATGTATCTTTTATACTGTCACCTGACTCTGTGACAGTTCTGTGTTGGTAACCCTGATGTACGTGGTGCAACATGGTGTCAAAGGTATGTGACAAGAAGTTCTTAAGTCTGTGGGGAACATATGTATCATATGCACACAGCATTTCCATAAAATTATACTGCTGCCTGGGATAAGTAGTCATATTTGGAGATGTCAGCAAAGAATGGATTGCAAATGGTTGTGTGTGGAAGAAAAACAACTTGATATTATACATTTCTGTGCAATGGATACACAAGATTATATCTATTACCAACCAATTAGTATAATGCTTCTCAACCCCTGCCTAGAATGCAGAGTTACTGACACAGAAGCAGTCACATTATACCACAAAACATGCCAGTAGGTACAAGGAGGAAATTACTAAATGTACGCAGACAGAGAACAACTCTATTACAGCACACTTTTGCAGAGACATTACTTTGCCAAAAACCGTGACTGATTTAATCTCGAGGAGACTTAACGATCCTGTAACAACTGCAGAGCTTCTACTGCACCTACAGGTGTGCTGCAAATATTTGGAAGTCTTGCCACTATCACTACTAGACATGTCACTCTTGAAAAGGCACTTATGTGCAAAACGCTGAACACATCTGCTTAAATTCATATACTTCAAGTGTCCTTACGTAACAATGAAGGTATATGTCGCATGACATCCTTACTGCCATGACATGTACCTTACCTAGCAATAAAAGTTTAACTTCTCTGGCAGCTCTTTCTCCATCCGCTCGCAGATCCTTGTCTATTTTCTTAGATCTTTCTGCTGCTTCCTTCTCTATCGTTGTGCTAACAGCACACCCCATTCTGAAGTTCGGCACTTGTTGCTTTAGTAAGGCTCCACCCGGTTGCTAAGCAAGAATAAACACAACTGTGTGCAGTGAATTCAGGTTACTTTAATAAAAGTACTTGCTTGTTCAACTCGCAGCGTGTACAGACAGAGTTTCAAAACAATCCGTAATGGATACTACACTATCTATATTGCACTACGGAAGTTCTTTCGCTATCTTCTGTCATGTACAAACAATTTATTTTTAATCAGTAAAGACAACAGACGCACATTCAACCCAAGTTTCGTCACAACATGATTACCAACTACGAAACGGTATACAAATCAACCATTCGTACGTTCCAGTTTATACCCTGTCAAATACGGGCACTGGTAAAGATTTACATTACCAGCCACTAAATGAAGACATGCTGACTACTATAATAACATACACGGAAACGTGATAATTTAAAATTTTATACAAAGCGTCTATTAACGACAGCGTAACTGCTACACATATTGCCTACACTTGATCCGACGTACCAACACTACTGAACTTCAATTCCCACACACGGCATGCCTTTTAATACTTTGAATCCATTAACAAGATACGGAATCACGAATATGTAATAATTAGCCCCTCATGTAGTCAATAAATTCAATATTGGTAGTAGTTTAGACTTTTTTCTTCCTTTTATGAACCTCCGATTCATTAGGACGGTTTAGGTGTTCTAGTTATTATTTTTCTAGCAATTAGACGTTACGTTTCAGAAATCATCATTCAGTAACACCTCGACTTTTCTGTACTGAAAGCAGTATATTTTACTGACACATGATAACGTCGGCAAAACATATTATTGCGTGCTTTCTTTTCATACTTTCAGTAGATGATGTGTTCAGAACTGCACGTTTCACCATAGTTGCCAACACAACTGTCAAACACCATCAAAACACGTTACACTCCTCATCTCCCCGCACAAAAAATGATTTGACTACGCTGTTCTCAATTTGCGGTTTACAAACTCTTCCAGCATGGCGGCCTCCACGTTCATTACAAATAAAATTAGGCTGTATGATATTCTGTGAACAGAAATTTAAGTAAAAAAGTAATACTTATTTTTTGTTCTACCACAGTTAGGTTCTCAGATTTCATTTTACCGACAGCCACCAACACACCTAGAAATAGTTTAATCGATCGAGCATAAGGATGATTATTTCATTTTTGTGTCATAAACTTCAATTACGTAAGATAAATCATACCAAAAGCATTTCCTCTTATCACTGTAATGCTGCATAATATCTGAGAATTGGGCAGATCTCAAGTATAATGATTACAGAAATTTCCTGGTAATACCTCTTTCTGGAATAGATTTTTATTGTATTAAGGTCTTGCAACATAACATAGAATTTCACTTCAGTAAATTTTCACAGTTTGAGGTAAGTGTTGGCAGTTTGATCTAAACTGTCAGTGAATTTCTCATAAATGGTACTCCAGTATGCTTAGAATGTACAGCATGTCATTATCTTTCAGTACTCTCCACAGCAACTGACTTATTGTATGGATGAACAAAACCAGAAATTTAAATAAATTCCCCACTTCTCATACTAAAAGATGAATATTTAGCTCTTGGATTTATTGACTTATGCTATATCATGACTGCAAATTGACCAACCTCAAGAGCTGTCTTATATTGAATGGGGCCAAATTTTACTTTCAAGCAATGCCATGATTTCTGATTAAACACTAGTCATGTAATGAACTTTACCTTGTTATTTTAAAACTATAAGACATTAAACATCAATAAAACCTTGCTTCTCGTTCATGTCATAAGCAAGACTGGAAATTTGTGTTCAACCAGATTTAATGTTTCAGAACCTCCTTCACACAGAATTAATGAACTTTTTATTCAGACCATAAAATATTTCAGGTTGCAGTGTCAAAAATGCAATAAACCTTTTAAAGCCTACTACCAGTAGGCTTTAAAAGGTTTATTGCACCGTGATGCACCAAAAAGTTTTAACATTCATGAATTGTATGCTCTGCCCACACTGTATTTATGTGTGTTGTATTTATCTGAGAGCAAACAGCAACTTGTGCCACTTACAGCATAAACTGATTGGTTTTTATTACCAAGATGAAAAGTGTTTACTGTGCGGTGTGAACTGGGTCTTTAAATAAAGCGGCCTGCGCTTCATCTGTAAAGGGTTAAAATGCTTCCAATAAATTATACAATAATTTTGTTAAATACAAATTTTACCGGTCAGGATGAAATACCAGTACAGTGTGCAAAAGTAAAACCATGTGAAAACAATTATACAACTACAGTTCATGTTTCATATCGTAATTGAAAGTTTATTTAAATAATTTACAACTGATAATGCATAAATAACAATTTTCTTTCTCATGAGTAAATTATGGAAGAGTGATAATCACACTATAATTCCTCACAATGTTAGCATGCAGGGAACTAAATGCTATTACTGTCCACACTTTATGAATATGGCATCTTCAAAACAGTACACAAGTGCAACAAGATTTCACATTTATCCTGAAATAGCCAATTATTCACTAAACCCTCAATGCAAACAAACTTTATACTTGAAATAACAAAAGTATAATATTAACCCTGCAGAATAGAAGAGCTATTGCGTTGTGGAATAAAATAATTCTCCATGTTGAGCCTGTCTCTTCCCAGGATCTCCACCCCCAAATAATTACGAGCAAGCAATTAAAAAAACCCGATGAATTAGCATTATTTGATATTCTTGTCACTCATCAAGTCAGTATTGCTTAAAACAAATCTCACAAGAAGAGTGGGCAATGCACGTTACAGCCGTGAGTCTTGAGGATTTCACACTGGTTAGTTGATGGTTCTGGACTTCTGGTATGATGCTTTGTCACCGACTTATTGGCTCCTGATATTTCAATGGAATGTAAGTGCCTTAGTCGTCAAACGTCAAGGGATTCTTGACTCCCTCAAGTAAATGTAGTGCCTTCACCTTAAAGCATCAAGGACCCCTCCATCCTTGAAGATGTTGGCATTATGTTTGTCTGCAAAGTCAGCAACCACTAACCCAGTGACACTGCATTATGTCCCATAACATCCAAATCCTCACATTATAATTAATAACAGTAGGCTTTATTGTTCTCAAAAATAAAAAACCTGTAATTCTGCAGGGTAAATAAATTTATCTGCCTGCACGCAATGTGAGATCTTGGGTTCTCACAGCAGTGATTATAAAGATTCAAATCTTGTGGGATAGGGGGCCATGTTGATTAACAGAGTTACTCAACAATTCTTGAATTTCTAGGAATGTAATGTTTGAAGCAGCAAGCTTCTCTGGAACTTCCGTTAACTATTTACTACTAGGCACACCATCATATCCCAGAAGACGTGTATCACAATATTCAATATTGTTTGTTTACATATTACTGAAGCAGCCATTTCAAGCAGACCAACATTTTGCTCCCAGTTGCTATGTTTACCTCGATTATATTCACACATACTGCATATGAGTATTGTCCTACTACATGAAGATGCAACAGACTGTGTGTATGTAATCCATATTGACCATAGATAAACCTTCACATTACATGTGCGTGGCTTATCAAAACTTTCAAATAACTAAAGTAAACTCTTGGAAACATGTTCTTATAAATTATGTTATTGTAACCTAACAGATCATTGTACATTGAATGAAATGACTCATTACACAATCACAGCAACAAATCAAGAAGGAACTAGTATAGAGGAAACAGGTAGAGTCCAACTTAACCAATTTCAGAACTTATATTCTACAACAAGCAACAAAATTTCTTTCCAACATTTTCATAAATTAGCTTCTTCAAAATGGAGGTAAGTGTTGAAATATATCAACACTCCCACATAAGGCTGTGCAATCTCAAAATTGATACGATTACAGGCACAGATCTTCTAGAACGGGAGTTAAATGGCCCTGCGGAACAGTGACATTACGTGACAATGTCAAGCCGCCAACATTTTCTTAACAAACTTACATCACCTTTGTTCAACAGCAGCTCACTCATGTGCAGGAAGAAACCACATGGCAATGCACTGTTACCTTCTCCTCCTCAGGACAAGTCAACCAGGTGGCACTGCTCTTTTCCTTTCTCTTGCCAGCCACAACAGTAAACATGGCTGCCATGCAGTACATAAATATCCAAACATAATTAAGCCATACGAACTACAGAAGACAGGACAATGGAACACAAAACAGGCAAACACCTAGTGGTGCTCTTTGTACTACTAACTTATTGAGAATAATTGTATTTGAACTTACATGTACTACACATATATGTACACTGGTCAAAATACCTATTAACTGGCTTGACTTGGATGTAACAGTTGGCAATAAAGTCACAACTGAAGAGCATAAGTATTGCAACAGTTCATCCAAGACCAACTGCTGTTTCTATACTTACAGATTTATGATGATGACCTAATTATATCATGAGGAGAGAGGATGAAATTCATGAAACATGTAAGGTTCATTGAATAAATGTGTCCAACATTTTAGCCTGAAGAAAGGAAAGGAGGACAAGAACCAACTAGGGAACACAGGCATGGACAGGGGGATATTAGACTTCGTACAAGAAGTCCTGAATAGAATATTACAAGATCCAAGGTTCTTATAGTGATGTTGCTGAGGTTCAGGTCTTCTGGGATGCGAAACTGTCATCACCTGACAGCGACACATCTTGGAAGACCAGAATCCTCAGAAGTAGTACTATGCTGTCCAGATCACTTCAAGCACAAAGTAGCTAGTGAAACATCAGCACTTTTTGACCCTAATCACATGCAATGTCTCATGACCTTTTGTCACATAAGAATTTGTTTGTGTATCATGCTACTGTAATACGAATGTATCTTGATCTGATGACGAAGTTGTTGCATTCTCATTACAGACTACTTCAGAATGTTACGATGGTATGGCCCTCACATGTATAATAACTGTCACAGTCAGTACATGGCTTAATGCTGGGTGCCTTTAAACTCAGTCCCAAATGTTAACTGGGTGAAATCTGATACAAAGAATACTACATCTCATTTCACAAGCAATGCAAGCACTCGTTTGAACAGTATATTCAAAGTTCTAAAGTGCAAACCTAGTTTAGAAGATGGACAGACATGTGCTACCAGTTAATCACTACTGTAAAGGTAAAGCAATCCCATTACAGGCCTGGACAGGCCCAGAGGGTTCCAGGAAGTTACGGCTCCCAGATTTCGTGACAATGGCACAGGATGGTGGTAGATTGTCAGCGTTACACACCGGCCACCTTTACCCCCAGGAAATACTCCTGGTACTCATTTCTGTTAGAGGCTGAGTCAACCCCAGGGCCACAGTGCGATTGGAAGGATGTTACGTCAATGAAAAATCCACTGACACCAGCTAGGATCGAACCAGTGGCCTTCTGATTTGTAGCACAGCACCTTAACCACTGTACTAGTGTGGTCCCCTAATCACTACTGTACAACATTAAAATAACTGATGGATATACAGCAGAATTTCTTCAATTCATCACAGCTGAGGAATTGATGTTTTAGAAGACAAAGAGTCTGAAGATACTAAATCGGGGGATGTAGAGATGCTCTTTATATCCCTTGTGAACATTTGGGACTACTTTCTCAACTGCCAAGGAAATAAAACTTCCACAGCATCAGCTTCTGGATTCAAGGAATTCTACTTCTATTTCTGTAGAACCTCAAAAGTAATTTCCCATCAAACAACATATGATGGAACACAGTAAAGCAGAGTTCAGACTACAGAAATGTCACACAATTATGACATGGCTCACCACAGGAAACATTAACCCTACAGCTCCAAGATTCAAGTTTGTCACAGGAGGGTTGCTGAAGAATAAAGTCTTCTCAGATGCGACACTAAGTTTTTGGGTCAGTTTTCCATGCATTCCTTCTTGGTCTGCTTGACTCTCAAGGATTAAGAGAGCAAATCCTGCGAAACATCAGAGACTACCCGCCCAACAACAAACAGACACATCCCAGAAGATATAAAAATGCACTAACCATGCATCTGTTTCTGAGTTGGTATCTTGCATGCTAATTCCATGTTTTTGTGGTTTGGACAAGGCATCTATATTATGGTTAAGGATCTACAACATTTATGTTGAACTATGCTGTCGAGGGAAATCACGAAATGAACAGAAAACTTTGTGCCAAACTGGTAATTCAACTCTTGTCACATTCTATAAGAAAAGAAAGAATTTCCCATATCACATGTACTGATGTTCAGTATTGTTCGTAGAGTTACAAATTTACTGAGAATTATGACCGTGATCTGCTGGAAGAGTCAAGACTGCTGTTACATTATCTTTGTGAACTCCACTTTCATCCAGCATACTTTATTCCAATGAACCCTCCAATTTCAATTACTTTTATTGACACTTTCAATTTAAAGTTTATCCCACCAGCTACTGCTCAGGTGGGATAAACTTTAAATTGAAAGTGCCTTCAAAAGCATTCACAACTGTACAGTGCACCACAGCTGGCAGTAGGCTTACAGGAGGAATTAGGCCTGTACAGTGCACAGAGGACACCAGTTAAACAGTTTCGTGATCATGCGAATGAGGTGTTAACTTGATCAGAATTTATAGAAGTTGATACACACCAACATCCAGGATTTCTTAACCCTTTAAATGCTGAGTTAAATTCAATTTGCCATTTGCTGGTATTACTAGGAGCTCACCTTATTGTCCACATTAGCAGGATAAGGGTTAAAACAATAATTTTCCTTCTACAAAAGTTCTATGTTCAAGTACATTCGGCTTAAGATCATATTCAAGCATCCTGTTGCTTCACGCACTGTCATTACTCTCCTCCTTCAGGCTATTTTTGGGATCCTTCTTTCTAACAACAAATAGCGTGTCACATAATTTATAGCTTTCTCATTTAATGAAAATATATCAGATTTTAATTCAGGAAAATATATTTTTTTCATGTCTTTATTATCCAAGTCTTATTGTAATGAACCAACAGACTTCACTCCAACAGGTCCCTGATCTTCTTCAAACATTGTTACACAAAGTAATTCACAATTTACCTTTAAAATTTAGACCAACAGAATCTTCCTCTGAAATACTGGTAATCATCTACCAGACTTATGATGTTGTAACCGAAACAAACACAAGTTAATGACTTCTGTTTCACTATTACAGTATGTACCTGCTGTGAAATTTTCACCTGTCATAATAAAAGTAATTATGTTTTTGTGAGAAAAATTATGCGGAAATGATATGGAAGCATGGGAACACAGGTCGTGTGACCATAGGATGTTTTAGGTAGAACTAAAACCAAGAGTTTGGCAAGTTGGTAAAGAAAATATTGGAAAAATGTGGCAGAACTTGGAAGTAACAAGGAATGTGTACAATTGAAGCTTTCGCGACACAGAATTCAGTGAAATGTTCTCGAGCAGACAGCCACACCCCCGGGACGGAGTCTGTACCCCGAAATGTCAGAAAACCTTCACGTCTTGACACAGCTGTCTGCCCGAGAATATTTCATTGCACACTAATGCAGACATTCACTGTAGAGTTCACTTAATGCACCTACAGCAAACCACAACAACTTAGTGCCCTACTCAAAAAAGGTACTTGTAAGGGAAAGTGCTAGTGAAACCACATGGTATAAACCTTATAGATAGGTGTTCCGATTTAAATCACCTTTTCAAAGAATATGAGGATCATTTGGCACATGTTTGCGATAAGCTTCGTTGCAAAAGAAATTATACAGACAGGTTTTTTTAAACATAGGACTAGGCAGGACTGGGCACTGGAGAATGGGCAGTGAATTTAAACATAGGACTAAGCAGGACTGGGCACTGGAGAATGGGCAATGAATTTGACTGCTATGCAGGAACAGTGTCATCTGCTGTGTGACAAACAGCACCCTGCATTATAGACATTCTTATTGTACACTTTATGGGCAGGTTTGTGGAGAACTGGTGCTACTTTAAGCAGGACATTCTATATATGTCAAGCACAAAGTCTGTCTAAAGTAAGGTTATCTAGAATAACTTAATATCATTTCAAAATAGACATCAGATCATTAAAATGAGATATGCGCAACACACGGTTACGATTCACATTCATAGCAGCCATGAAGCAACTGAATGTCTACAACCAGCAGCATGTGAACAGCACTCACAAAATAACTGAGACATCACAGCGATTAACACACTGAGCAAACATCTGCCACAGCATGCTATACCTACACAGATGTAACCTTATTTTGGCACAGAGAAACAAAATGTATGTAGCAATTACATTAAATATGGGCCTCCATTTCACATGTCAAGTCAATAAATAAATATGAAACATCAGTTCCTCATAAAGAATTCTGGAACTCACAAGGTTGAAAGGAATATAATTCTGAAGCAATGAAACTGGAATGTGTGAAGTCTATCACTTACTGCAGGTCATATCATATAACTGCTACCATTTACCCAGTCCATTTTAAGCATGATGGCACAATGACATAAATCAGCAAACCTTACAGACATACCCAGAACATATCTACACCCAGACACATCACTTCTCCACCAAGTATTTGTAGAACATTTGAACAGAAGTATGACATGGATACTACAAATACTTTGTCACACAGTAAATTTACTGCCGTGTGTCGAGTACAAGTGATTGACACAATCACATCACCATAGGCGTAACTTGGCTAATAACTATGGGCAGGCAAAATCGACCATGGGTAGTAGGAACTCGCAGGCCTCAGTGTGTGTCCAATAAAACAAAGGATTTTAGTTTTTTCCATCCTTACACCACCCAAATAATCATTTTGAAAATATTTCTATTTTTTATTTGTCCCCCTTCAACGCAGTAGCCGAAGGTAGAAAAAAGTATTGGAGGGGTAATTCCCCCCCCACACCCCCAAAGTTACGCCTATGCACATCACAGCATACTGCTGTCAGAGTCACAGCTTATATATATATATGTAACACAATAAATTATTATTATTGATAACAAAATAAAATAAAACACATTAAATTTTTATGTCTGAAGACAGCAAACTTAGGAACATTCAAGAATTCAAGACATTCCACACATAAGAAATAAAGGGACAGTAATGGAGCATATCCAGCATGTACAGTTTGCTAACCAATTCTGACACATGATAATTTTGAAGCATAAAATAGTAGCTGTAGTGCTAGAGACCATAAAACATCTACTTTGTCAACAAGTAATTACTTTAAGCAAAGCAATCAAAAACTGCCTGTGATACATACGTTTAAACAGTAGAAATACAGAGCCATGCATTTTAATACTGATAGAAATCACACTACTTTGGCACAATTAAGGAACATGATGCTGTCCAGTGCATTCAAATCCATCTGGTAATCTGAAATATCTTTGGTTTTCAAAGAAGTTTGTTCACAACAGAAAAAATAAGTTTTCAAGCAAGCAAGACATGTCTACACATAACACATTTTACACAAGTGTTCTAATTAACAATAAATTATGTACATATAAAACTTGGCACGATAAGAACATGCTTAAAATGCAAATTTTCCTAAGGAACAATTTATGCTGCTCATAATAATTACAAAATTCCTGTTCCCTACAACAGGTCAACACTATATACCTACAAAATGCTAAAATACAAAATAATTTTTGACAGATGGTAAACACACATTGATCATAAAAACATATTTTTACAGTAAAGATGAAACTATAAACAATCATATAAATCAGTCCTGCCTATTTGGGCGGGGGGGGGGGGGGGGGACAAAAAAAAATTTTTGATTTGTTCTAAAAACGTTTTTTTAATATAGAATTTTATTATTAAAAAGAAAGAAA
>Ga0123354_10007698_pt1 | contig 16273 bp, 15 predicted proteins | sample TergutLab28metaG_2_FD_97872 | JGI IMG/M metagenome (GOLD analysis project Ga0123354, IMG submission 97872) | Labiotermes labralis P4 segment gut microbial communities from Petit-Saut dam, French Guiana - Lab288 P4 | ecosystem: Host-associated > Arthropoda: Insects > Digestive system > Gut ...
CTTCAGCTTGCTCCAGCAACTTTAGGATTTCATCCTTCTGTTCTCTGTAGCTAGTCCATACTTTGTGTGTACCTGCATTAAGAATCAGTGGTAAACAACGATGATTATTATTATTATCATTATTATTATTATTATTATTATTATTATTATTATTATTATTATTATTATTATTATTATTATTATTATTATTATGACGACGATAACAACAACAACAACAATGATGCCGACGACAACAAGTGTGAATTATGTTACAGGAATTTCTTAGCCAGATCGACTAGTATCAGCTTCACCAGACAGGTCAGTTATTGTATGCCACTAGCAAAGCTTTTAAAAAAACACCCTAAGGGAGCCCCTGATGATGGGCCAAAAGATTCAAACATGTCATGCACAGTGTAACAAACTACAATGAATACAGGGGGACTTCAAACAGCATTAAACAAAACTCTCTCTGATATAATCTCATGGTTAAAAGCCAATTTTCTTATGCTCAACTTTAAAAAATGTATTATTTATAATTTAGAACTAAAAACTGCACTGACACTACATTAGATATTAACTACATTAATAAATCTATTGCTACTCTTACATACACAAAGTTTCTGGATTGAGTGACTTATGACACTCTAACTTGGGATAATCAAACTGACCAATTAATTTTCAGATTGAACTCTACAGGTTATGCAATAAGAGCTGTAACAGCAATGTTGTCAAGGAAAGCTTTAAGGCTACATCGTTCTCACTGTACATTCTATAATATCCTACGGCATAATTTTTTGGGGGTCATACCCCTAATATTATTAAAATATTCAAAATGAAAAAAACATATTTAAGAATTATAACTAATTTGAAGAACATCGATTCATGTAGAGAACCCTCTAAAACAATAGAAATTTTACCTTTCTATTCTCAGTATATATATTCACTTTTATATTGAATGTGGTGAACAACAAACATTTATTTACAAAGAACTTAGAAGTCCATAACCACAACACTAGATCTGCTAATAATTTTCATCCACCCACTACTAATTTAACCAAATACCAAAGAGGAGCTAATTATACAGGAATTACAATTTTTAATAATCTCACTACTCACATAAAGTGTGCAGCAAATGAAATACAAGTTTTTATATCATCCTCAATGAGGTTTCTTCTTTCTAACTCATACTATTCTATTGAGAAATATTTTAATTCTGATAAATAATATATACTTGAGATTGTTACGTTTTAATGTTACAATCAATATTTTATTATGTAATCATTATAATTATATTCTCTAATTTGACAGCTGTAATTTAACAGATACACTGTGTCACCATATTACGACTATTTCCACTTCTGTTAGTTGTACCTTTTAATGGAATGGAACAAAAATTAATGGAATGGAGTGGTTGTATCAGACAATGAACAGTGCCTACTTATGTGAGATCCACATTTTACTATTACAGCATGAGCAGATAGATGATGCATTAAAACTTCATTAATTCAAAGTGTTTGGAACCAACAAATATGCTTCAAATTATGATTGAAAATAACCTTATTTTTAGGGTTCAAATATATTATAATCCAGTGAACACACCTAAATGACTGAGCACACAAGACTGGCATTATGGAGAGGATGCCAGAAAAGAGTGAATATCACAGAATATATATGCAAGGACACACTGACATACAGTGGGATACCAGCCCACACCAGTGATGAAACACCAAAATGCATTGTATGCAGTGGGATAGGTGAAGTGAAGGAAGGGAATGGAAATTACTGTAATGTGTATATAGAGGCAGCTGATATGGACCTCCAACCACCATGCAGAATATATGTTAAACACATATAAAGGAAACTGACATGGACCTCTAACCACCACACAAAAGATATGTAACACATGTAGAGAGAGCTGAGATGGATCTCTACACTGAGGTGCCTCTGGAAAGAACACCTTCTTTCTGGTTACCAGGACTGGTCTCCCATGCTTCATCACTCAATCACATTTACCACACTACAAAAGAATTGTGTTGATTTTTTCAGTATACACTTACATGATACATTAGTTAAAATCATTAAGTCTTGGTATATTCTATGATTCTTCTATACAGTAACACAATTAGAAACACATTCTGGATCAAGTATGTGAGAGTGTGGTGAGACAGTTGAGCAACGGAGTACACGAGACTGGCACAACAAATGGAAAGGCAGCCAGAGACAGGGCTGACAGAGCTTTGAGGGGTGTATAAAGTATGTGACAGTGAGATTTTTGTTTAAGTGGCATGAGTTTGCACTAAAATAATTTTGGGTGATCAAATTTTAGTCACTGTTAGGTTGCAAAACTGCTTCAAATTAAAAATTAACCATATTTTGAATTAACCGGATTAAATTACGAGGCTCATTGAGAAAGGAAGTACCGTTTCGCTGTAAAAAAATCGAGTAAGGTTTCGTACAACATTTTATTGTTATCAGATTCTACATTCTTCAAACTATTTTTCCACATATTCACCACCATTATTGAGGCACTTATCATAGCGGGCCACAAGTTTTTGTATACCCTCCTCAAAGAATGCAGCTGCCGATAACCCAAATGACTACTGACAATGTCATAGAGTAGAGTTCTTGAAACTTGAGGGAAGTGCATGGACAGATCAGAAATTGTGAAACGTCTGTTGTCACGCACTCTTTTGTTGACCTTACGCACTAAATCATCATTCACCATACATGGACACCCACTTCATGCCTCATCGTGCACATTCTGTCATCCTTCATTGAGCATGCAAACCCATTTCCTAACCATGTCATCACTCATCGCATTGTCACCATACACTTGACAGATCTGGTGATGAATCTCACTTGGTAGTACATTCCCAGCATTCAAAAAACGAATTACATACCGTTTTTCACAGTCAGCAGCCCCTTCAATTGTCTTAAACATGTTTAACGCACAGGAACAAACATAAACGTAATACGAATTTCACAAAATGGTGACTGTGGCTTCTCAACTGATAGAGGAAGTCACTGCACATGCACAAAGTGACAGTCTCGAGGATGGGCGAGAGATATGCACAGACAGTACTTACTTTCCGAATGACCTACATACATCCAAAATGCTACACTTTAAGCTGGGTGACTCACATTCACTTCAAAACAAGGGGTATTTTGAATAAACCAGTATAAAATTAATGAAGTTTTATTGTACAGAGATAGACATCAATTGTTCCATTCTACTTTTGTGTATACAGTACCTTAAATCCAACTCTCAATGCCAAACAAAAGAATAAGAAACTATTCCAGTGACTGACAAGCAAGCTCACCTTTCAACTTCTTGAGTTTCTCCACAGTCTGACCATAAGCTTCACTCCAACCAGTTTCAAGATTGGAAACCTCAGTCTTCATGAAGCTTGGAGCATGGGTGTCTTTGACAAGGTCCTTGCCACGCTGCAACATGCTCATTATATTGCTTCTCTGGTGATCTAGTTGTGTGACAGCTGTCTCCTGCTGTTTGATCATCACATTTACTGAATCCAGAGTTTCTGGCTGTAGGCCTGCCATGGAAGTTTCTTTAACTTTCTGCAGAAGCCCAACCACCTAGAACAACCGACACAGTTGCAAGACATTACCCGTAACTGGTCTCTCAAACTACACACTTCACACTTAGACAATACACTACACCAAAAACCAGTTTCTGTTACAGAGCTACACAAAGTGCTTAAATGAACAATCAGTGAAATTAAAACATAAAAATATGCAAACAAGTCATTAACCGCCACTGAACATCTAGCACATTTAGACAGCAATAGAGTAAGGAGCTGTGATAGCAAAGTCAGTACAGTGACTATGCTATGAGCTGGATGATCTGGTTTCAGATTCCCAGGATAGGCCAGTAGTTTTTCTTCTCTCCACAGCATCCAAACCAGCTGTGGGGCCCACCCAGCCTCCTAGTTGGTGGATATCAGTGATGCTTACTCAAGGGGTAAGAGGCAGGGGCATGAAAGCTGACCACTCCCCTCCACCTACCGCTGAGGTTAAGAATGAGTGAAGTTATACCTTTGCTCCTTCTATAAGTCTTCACAGCATTGACAGGGACCACTTTACTTTTTCACTAAATGAGTAAAGCAAACACACTGTATCATATTAATACAAATCACATGCCCTGGTTGCATGTGTTAAGCTTTCATTTCCTTGCTGGCAAGACTGTGTTTTGGTTAAGTTGACACCTGCATAGGAGGAATACACTTTCGTTCTCTTCATTTTTTGTTGATATGTTTACTGCTGCCTGTTATCTTGCCCAGGCAATGTATGTAGCAGCAAGTAACTGTGTGTTGCTTTGTGCAGCAGTCTGCACCACTGTTTGCAGCACTTGATAGCAATGTGTAGCTGTAGAAGCAGTGGTTGAGTTTAGTGATGATGAACCCCACAATCCAGAGATTTAAACTAAATACAATCCACTTATATCAGCATTAATCAGCATGAATATTTTGGATAAGAATAAAAATGAGATACAGTTATAGTAAAAGTGGTGTTAATAGTATAACTAGCTTCAATTAACAGTTATATTAATCAGACATAATAATTTATATAAAATGTCAATACCATTCTAAGTTAGTGAGCAAGGGCAATCAAATACCAGAATCTATGATAAATCCTTCCTTTCACAGATTTAATTCATAAGTCTATTTCAGTACTTCTTGTAACTGCCCTGGCAGATGTACTTCGGTTCTATACACACCTCAAAAATGAATTCAATTCAATTTAGGTTTTGGGAGAGTTTATAAATCCTAACCAAAACTGGTACTTTCAGTCTTCCCAAGTACTTAGAGTTCATGAATTTGATACTAAAATACAATTACATTACACCAACAATTTTCACACCTATGTAAGGCTTTGTCAAAAATTGTGAAAATTTGTTGTCAGTAATGTTAATATTAATTTCCACACATGTTAAAATTAAACAATAGTGTAGTTACGTTGCTTCACAACTCCCAGGCTTAGCTCTTTCAAAACTGAAAAAATTCACAACAAAAAAAATTCAATGGGCTACAGTGCCAAACAAATACATTTTGGTTAATTTTTAAGCCACCATATATTCATCACTATGTAAGACCAGGAACACTTTCAGATGACATTCTGTATAATTTCTTACATACCTCCCTCACTTCCTTTCGGTAAGTATAGCACTTATAATGCACATCAGTTTTCACCATGGTGAGTTCTATCGTTGGAATCAGGTTTTTATATCGTGTAATGAGCTGTTCTAATCTCTTCTGCTCAGTCAGCGACTCCTTATCTGAACAGTGTGACACAAGTGAGTCCAGAGTTTGTACCAACCACTTCATGTCTTCTCGTTTAGTATCCACTTCGTGACAGATGTTCTGAAATAAAAGTCTTAGAAGTTTGTATTTGTATATGTGCATAAAAATTATCATTCCATGACATTCAACATTTCCTCCACATCCATCACACATCACCCACGATTATTATGCAGAAATAAGCGTCACATAAGCATCATTAACAGCTTATGAAAAAATATGTTAGACCCACAAAAAATAGTCTGAAAAATCACAAGAACATTTCAGAAGTTCAAATGAGAAAGAAATTTAATTATTATTGCAATCTGTTATTCTTACATTGCACTTCTTTCCATTGCATCTGAATAGACTGGTAAATCAGACCACTGCGACAGTCACAGAATTCTACAACTACAAAAAGTCTCAAAATCATTGCACTGAGGATTCAGCATAAAACCTGGGGTGGAAACAAAAATTATAACTTTGTAACTGTCACTGTTTTCTGATCTTACAAAATGATGTTCCATACTAGACATGTTTCTTTAAAAAAACAGACTTCACCATCATCACCTAACAGGCAGTCCCTCATTTAAAAAAGTAGTGTTACACTTATCATCTACAATATTGCTGTTCCCATTTTTCATACCCACATTACACACAATACTGCATACTAATTACTTTACAATTGTAACATAAATTAAAAACAGATACTTTTATTTACACCTCTAGAAATTTAATATTGTACTGAAGTCAAGACCTCAACTTTCAAGTATGATATAAGTATACCTCAGTGAACTTTGCTTTACACTGCCCAGAAACTTTGACTCTATCACTAACATAATAATTTTATTCTGTAATAAAAGCACAAGCACAATTAACTACTCAATTATCTACAATGGACTTAACTTCAGTACAACTTGTTAGTGTGGAATGTTAAAACACTTCCAATCAACTACCCAACACAATCTTCAACAGAAGGTGTCTGGGGAAGGAGAGGGAAAAAAATATCACAACTGTATTGGGGAACAGAGAAATCCATCACACAGACACAGACACACAGACTCTCTCTCTCTCTCTCTCTCTCTCTCTCTCTCTCTCTCTCTCTCTCTCTGCCCTTTTACTGCTCACAAGGGTTTTAAAGTACATAATCCCTAAAAAACAGAAGGGGCATATTGCACTGGAAGTTTCACTCTTGCACCTCCTACACCTTAAGCTGATGTTACATAATAGTCAAATTAAAAAAAAAACATGTGTTATCCTTCCACTCTATGCATTTATACTTCTGAATCACACCCATGTACTGCAGCATGTAACCTATAGTACCAGCACTCACAGGATCATGCACAACCAACATAGTAGTGCCTGATACTCTTATGAACCGATTAAGAAAAAATATAAACACACCTGGAATACAGCCCTTTCCTTCTCAAATTCCTCAAGTGTAGTAACTTCTTTCATTATGTTTTGGAGACTAATATCCACCATATCCATCCATTGTACCATTTCCAAAAATCTGAAAATAAAATGCAAATACTCTTAGATAAACTGTTCAGAACCAATATAATTATGGAAAATAATGTATGCTACATGGGACAAAATTCACAAGCATCTGGCATCTTAAAGCAGTAAAATCCTCACTTGGAGTTTCTTTGAGGAGCAGTGAATTTCAAATGGAGGGAATATAATGCCAGGATTACTATTTGGGATCAAGTATATCACTGTATGCAAAAAACACTCTCTAGCCAAATAAAGTAACTGAAGAGTGAAGCCTGGTTGGGTGATTAACAGAAAGGAACAAAATATTTCAGTGTGAAGCTGAATTTTGATAGCAAAATATGCACATCAATCCACTTCAAGAACAAAATTTTGATGTCTGACAATGTCCGTAACATTCTGACTTTTATGAAGTCCTCTTATTGCCATAAAAATAATCTGTGCTAACATGCTCCTGAACATGAAGTTAAATACACTTCTTATGAAATTAAATATATATGTATGTGCAGGGGGAGAGGAGTGAACATATATTTTATACAACTGATACCAAAAACACTCAATGCTAAAACAACCAATTTACTTTATTAATTTGTATTTTACTGCAGGATGCTGTCAGCAGCTTAGACTCTGTAGCACTGAATGGTGGGATTAGTGTATGAATCCTGAAATGGTAAAGATATAGCATGAAATGGTCATGGCCTAATTCAGCATACTACCCTGGTATTTGCCTATGAGATTTGAATCTAAATATCTGTGAAATACAAAAACCAAGTGCCTAACACTCAATCATGACACACAGTCCAAACATCTAATAATCCAATTCATGATTATGACAATATTAACTCCTTTACTTAACTAAACACCAAGTATTTGCAACAAGGGTTTTAAGTGTGTTATTTGTTTAATTACCCAAACCATTGTTTGGAGTGTAATGCAATCTTAAAATCAATCTTCATCACTATTTACTTTTACACTGAGACTGATGACAATTTTTTGATTAGTCAGTCTAACAGACTTAGTCTTGAATTACATTTAATGAATTGAGAAATAAAGAATTCACTTTACTTATTGTCAATGAACTTACTTCTGCTGATAGTTTTTCCACAGTGTAGGAATCTGCTGAAGCTGCCGTGAAATGGTGTCGATTTTCCGGGACATACCTTCCCATTGCATCACAGCCCTACTGTGGGCATCTCTCAATGATGAGTCATGTGGATCCCATTGGTTAAAGCTATTACTGATCTTACTCATGTTCTCAAGACATCGCTCAACTTCCGCAACCACTCTGCGCTCTACAAAGAACTCCTAACAGTACAGAAAATAAAGCAGGTAACTACCACTCATAATGGAAATTTAATAACTGATATTTATAAATTATTGCTATTCAACAGAAAATATGCACATCTGGATACTGACAAACATGGATAACAAATTACATTACCACATAATTAAGAAAATAACTTGCAACTGATCGTTTTGATTAGGTTGGTGTGTTGTTTCAACCAATAGAGAACAAAAATATCATTATGATGTATATTCCCCACTGTCAAAGTAACATTTAATAAGCACCATAATCTGATATAATCTATGGGTCAGATTACCTCTTACTACCAAATAATTGCTTGCTATTGCAGCTGTTCATTTGTTCATATTAAGGAATGTACAAATGTTTTCCCACCATGGGGTCACATTACTGGATCATCCATACCATGATGGAATGTTCGCCGATGGCATAACGTCTGCACCATGTTTTGTGAATGCTGGCCAGCTAGTTTAAAAGTTGAAACATTGGGCGGGCAACTGGATGGTTGCAATTACAACATGAAGAACTCATAAACCAATTTTTTTTTTTCTAGGCTAAAACAACAGCTCATGTTACTATGTTAACAAACAGGGATGAAAAAGATTTCACTATCACACTTTATATAGGTACAAAACATATAGAAAAGTTTATATGGTCAATGTTCCGTGCATTAATCGAATGAATAAAATATAAATGCCAACAAATTCTCAATAATATTTTGATGTAGTTTAACCACAAGGTACCCTCCAACATGTTACGTTCACTTACGTGGTCACCTTCAGGGAGGTATGAACCAGACTACAATTAAAACTACAAACAAGTCAGAACCATTCCACCATTGACAATAATCAGAATATAAAATCACAGTTAAAATAAATTATAAAAATAAGTTTAACATGTAGAGATAAAAAGTTGTTGTGAAGTTTATCATGGTATTATGATTGGTGTGCACAGAAGGAGCATGCAGTGGCCAGAAAAACGTTGGAGGATACCTTGCCATTAAACTGTATCAAAGTATTCCTGTGACTTTGTTAGTATTATTTTGTATTCATATAGAAAAGTCTTTGGAGAAGACATCCCATTGTGTTACATAACTATATAAAAACGAACAGTCAAATACAACACTTTCTTGTAAGCCATTTACATTACTCACATAAAGTTGCTACATGTTTCAGCCCATAATAAGGCCATCTTCAGGTGAGACTGTATTGTATATAGCGGAAAATAATATTAAAATAAAAGAGGCCTCTCTTTTACATGTACATAAAGGAAGGTAATACTAAAATGAAAAAAGCCTTGCTCTTACACAAATAAATAAAATTCACTGTTACTAGAGGTGGTGTACTACAGTACCTCTTTAAGTAGTTGTACTATTAATGAAGAAATATCAAAGTCTTGATATACTAACACATAAAAAAACAGGAAGTGCCTTTATGATCAATGGTGTTGGGGTTGATAAGTATGCATGCTGAATTTGAATTGTTAGTTTTGTTCCATAATGTCAAATCACACAAAACTGAGATTTCAATATATTCATAGTATTTTCCTATAAGTGAAATCTACATAATATGACTGCTGTAAAATTTAGAATCAGAAGATAAATCCGAAGTTTGTTTCTCAGTTCACACAGTGTATTAAGTGGAAGTCACAAATAAAAGTGGACGTATTAAATATTGATTCTTGCTGACATCACATACATTTTATGATAGACTGTACATTCTGAATTTAATGTGTACACATAATCATATTTGCAATGGTGCCACAATGCAATAGGACTGTGAATGCTGCACCAGTTCAGAAAATGTATGTCTAAAGAATATAATAAATCTATATCTAGTATACTTCTCACCTTATTTCTAGCCAAAATAGCTTCAACATCTTCATGTTTATTAAATGCCTGCTGTTCTGAATGAATTTCCTTTTCTATCTCTTTCAGATACTGGATGAACGCAGTCTCATCCAGTCGAAATTCAAGCCTCATCAGGTGAAGAGGAGCAAAGGACAAAACTTCCTGCAAAAAAAATACTTCAATATCACTAATTTTGTTTTAATACGTAGCATGATAAGCAATCCTGACTTATTCAAGATATATCATGAAAACAAGTAACAACCTCCAAAATAATGCTGCAAGGCATATATTTCCTATGCTGAATATGCGATTTCTAAAATTTTTGTCTCAGGTTTCTGCTCTAAAAATTGAGTATGGGAAGACAATTGAATTATAATTATGATTCCATGTAAAAATTTGACTAATGCAATAATATAAGTAAATACCACTTTATTCACACTGTTACACTCCTACATGTTTCAGTCCTCAGGGGCCAACCTCAGGGACAGTCAACGCAATGTGTGTCCAGATGCAAATATCTGGAAGTCAGAATATATTCACATGGAAGTTAAATTGACTATACAATATAAAATATAATACAAAGGGTGTATAAACATATAATGTAAAATCATTAAACATGAAAATAAAAATATAAAACTACATTATAAAATCATTATGAATTAATGGTATGATGAAAGTTGGTAATACACACCAGATTACAGAGCAATGTGTTGTATGTTATATGGCAGTTGTCACACTAAAGCACCGCATAGTCTCATAAACCAGTTCAGGTATATACACCCTTAATATTATATTTAATATTTATAGTCAGTGTAACTTACATGAAAATATGTTTTGACTTTCAGATATTTACATCTGGACACGTGTTTTGTTGACCCTGCTCACAAAATGTAGCAGTAGTCTCTGAGGATGGTCCCTTGAGGGATGAAACATGTAGCAGTGTAACAGTGTGAATAAAGTGGTATTGACATATAGAAGTGCATTAGTCAGATTTTTACATGGAATGGTGATGTCAGTGCACAGACATGAGCAAGATAAAGTATAATTATGGTATCTGAAGAGTGGGGTGGCTGGCAGAATAAACTGTAGATGAAATGGGAGAAATGCAAAAATATTTGCTATAACAATTCCCTCATGAAAAATCAGAATCTCTAACCAGTTCCATTTTGAAGGACAAATATCCAAACATCTGTGAATTATAACTAATATTTAAGCATTATGCACCATCTGATAGTAATAATTTCCACTGTAATCAGCCTCTTTCCAGTATACAATACTTATTATAGTCACCGTCATCAACATCAGCCCACACTGGCCAGTTACCAGCACCAGAAAACTGACTCCTTCACATACATATTTGCAATTCTCCCAAAGTATCTTCTTCCTCTGGATTAAGATCCTTACTTATTTCTGGTTAGTATAACAGTTCATTCTTGAGATGTGTTCTTTCCAAATCTTTCCACAGCAGATTTACTGTATTTACATTTCTGTTATTTTATTTCTTTTATAGTCAATAACATGCTCATACCTCTCACAAAAAAATTTGTGATGGATTATGCCAGATTTTGTCACAGTCAGTAGCTGAGAGGACAGTTATACCAATCTATTAAATTGGTTCAACATTATTAATGGAGTACACATACGCATAAATGTTATTACGTGTGTATGTTCACGCACGCATGCACACACACACACAAACATATATTACAGAAGCTTGCAAATGTTGTAGACCATCAAGCTCTCTGTACATACTTAGATTAACTGGGTTATTGTATTCAGTCTCCATCATGACAGTAACTATAATATAATTTACAGAATAAAGTTTTACTGACTTGTGATTAAAACTGAAGTGCATATATCTACAATTGTGTGTGCTGTACACGCCGAACTGCAGATCCAAAATGACTTCAACTGACTGTCATTGCAGCCTATCACAAAATGTTTAGTGGCAAAATCCACATCAGCACCTCAGTTAATATTCCACATATTTAAACCTCTGCAAAATAATGATGATCTTGGCCTTTGTCACATAACCAACTTGGGAGGTTGTTAATCTGTTACTACTGCTTCTTAAAATGAGTGTCTTTGGGCCCTTACCTTGAAAAATTCTTACTAGAATACTGACTTACAGGAATAAAGTTGTAATATCCATAAATAATTAAACAGACCCTGAAGGAAAGTGTTTTGTTATTGCCTAATTTTGTGTGCACGTATGCATGTCTGTCTGGTCTATCTCTTCCCCTCACCCCCCCCCCTTTCCCCAGGAGCTGAACAGACTTATTATAATATTCATATACACATTTCCTTGGAAAACTCATCTTCCGCGATCACATTCTTTTATTCCTTTAAAGGTCAACAATCATGTCAAATTGCCGACCAACCAACTTGATTTTCAATTGTGGAAACAGAAAAGAGTCTCATGACACCATGTCATGGGAATACTGAGGAAAATGGAGCACAGCAACCCCATTTGTGGTTAGAAAAGCCCTTAAAATTATGGCTATGTAAGCGGGTACACTGTCACGCAAAAACGAACCATGTTCTTCTCACATAAGTCTCCAGCAGTGTGAAGCATAGTGAATGCTTGTTCAGCTATAGTACTCATTCCATCAGTAAGCAGTCTTTGCAAGTAAAATGCTTAAACTATCAAAATGTTTGTGCTTGGGACACAACCTTATCCATGTAGGCTACTTATAACATTTCATGTGTTGCTGCTGTTCTACACACCCCAACCTTATACAAAATTTTGTATCAGGATGTTGTATTTTGGGTTGTCTGATGGTGCTGTAAAATATGATGCACAAAGCACAACCACATGTCAATACAATACCATCTGGCAGTGCTTACCAGCCTGTCATGTTCACATTTCAATGTGCCTCACATGACCAATCATGGAAATATACTTCTACTCTATATTTTTATAAAACTGAACCTCATTAGTTTCTTGACACACTCTATATACTTCAGCATTTAAGTTTATGTTGTTACCTTCATTATTAAAAACCAATACTCTACCTTCCATTTTGCTTGCAGCCTCCCAACACAAGCATCTACTGGGGGATGCTGTTCATAGGGAAGACAGTTTCTCAGATCCTGAGCCGAGTTTACCAAATCTTGAATCCACTTCTCATTAACTTTCTCAAAGAAGTCCTGAAGCAAAGAATACCAATATGAATATCCCAAAGTAAATACTGTATTTTATTTTCTACACACACAAAATAAACAACTATTCAAAACAAAACTAAATTTCACTTCTCAGATAAGCTGTGACTAAAACAATATACTCATTATTGTACTTCTCTTCCCTAATCTTGCAGAAAAATGAAAATGAAATGCCATATCAGGAACTCTAGCATGAATTTCCAAATCAGATTCACGTTTGTTTTAAAAATTCATTATCAAATATGATGAAATAACATAACAAAAACAATGCAATGAATGGGACCAAAATTTGCAAATCAAGGATCCTATACGATTAGCATGCATACAGCTACATGTGTCAGGATGAAGACCTGAAGACCCAGAAACATGTGCACCTACAGACAGAAGGACAAGAACATGAGTACCCAAGACAGCTATGTGCTTCCACCTACAAATACCACAATGATTAGATACAGATCCAACAGAATCACTGCTTACAACTACAGCTGTCAGGACAATGGTATAGGGATAAAGTACAACTGATGCTCACAGCTACAGCTGCAAGGAAAAGACATGATCCAATATGACTTGTAAACTTACAGCCACAGCTCTCTGGATGATAAGACAGGGACCAAATATGATTTGTGTGTTTACAGCTACAGCTGTCAGGATGATAGTGACCTAATAAAATTTATGTGGTTACTGACAGCTGTCACTGAACATATAAGGAACCAATATTATTAGTGTACTTGCAGCTACAGCTGGGATGATGAGACAATGACCGAGTATGATTAGTGTGTTTACAGCAACTGCTGTTAAGATGATGAGGACCCACTATAATTAGCACGCTTATAATAACACCTGTCACTATAATGACACACATTTACCTTATGGGATTCTACAGTCTGCTTTGTGTCCATGTGCTTCTCAGCAATCAGTTTCTCTGCTTTCTGCAGCCATTCACTGATGACACGTTCATTTTCCCGGAAATTATGCCAACAGCGAACAGCCTCTTGAAGTTTCTGTAAAATAATAAACTAATGGTTACAAAATGTAAATTACTGTTGTATACAATACATAAGAAAAACTATCTTCCACTATCCAAACCTAATTCATAAAATGCAGAAAATTTACTCAAATATGAGATTTGAGGTTCTCATGTCAGTGACATCCTAGAAAACTGTAACTTCAACAGATCCAAATTCAACTAACAGAAAATAAAAAAAGAATATTAACAGACACTAAAACATTGTAAATATTTCCTAATTCTGAGATGTCAAACATACAAAAGTAATGAGTTTCCATCCAAAATTTCTTAAGTTCTAATAAAGTAGTCTTGTTCAGAATTGTGCCTATACTGATAAAAAAAAGTCTTAAACTGAAGTTAAATAATGTTAAACGAATTCTGAAAACAGCAGTTCTTTAAAATTGCAAAGAATATAGCCTATACTGTTCTTACTCATACATTAAATATCCAGATACATATGCCCCATGCCTTTCACAAATATTAGAAGTAATGAAATGAAGCAACATAACAGAAGTGGGCAGATGATACCTTATTGCCCTTGTACTATTACTAACCCTTGTAGTGTGATAAGTGAATGCATCTGTCATACATTTCATTAGCATTAAATGCAAAAAGCAGATTTATCCACAACTTCATAAAAACCTTATTCTTTTCATGTGAAAGTCTGGAACATCCACACAACTTAGTAGGTGTTGCCATCTGTGAGCAATGGCAATATTGTATTTTTTCTTTTGGGTAAATCCCAAGCATCTGAATTTTATGTACCAATGTTTCAGAACACTCTGTCTGTTCCATCTTCATAGGTTACGTAAGCAGGAAGAATAACCAGGATGAGATTGCTAGGGTATTTATACAGGTAAAGGTTCAGCTCCAAAATAGCCTGAGCCGATAGGAAAGAGAGGGGACAGGGAGGATACGTGTCTGAGTAGAGGAACAGGCTGTGGAGTACAAAGACCCCAAGTGGAGGCCTGTAGTAAGAATGTGAGAGATAAATGGCTCATGTCTGAGTGAGGAAGGGGAGCCACAGGATAGTAGTGATCACACTATAATGTTGCAGGAGGCTGTCTCCTTTCTTTAAGCATGTGTAGAAGGGGTTTCCAGGATTTACTTAAGGTCAGGCCATCTTCTCTATTCATGTTTAGTGGGTGCATTTCCAGTCCAATGGATTCCCTGATGAATTGGTCCATGTATCCAGTTTCTGCAGAAATAAACTGTGCATCCTGTAGTTTAATAATATGGTCCTGGTTGATGCCGTGTTCCACTACTGCTGACTTATCTGTTTGTGCTAGTCATATGTGTATACTGTGTTCTTTTATTCTAATCTGAATAGATCAACCACTTTGTTCAATATCAACCCGGTCACATTGACATGGGATGCTGTACACACCCGGCATTCTTCATCCCAAAGCACCCTTAACAGGTGGAAGGTAGCTGTAGAATTTCCTTGGTGGTAGAGACACACTTCTTATGTTATGTTTAGCCAGCATTCTGCTGAGTCAGGCATATGTTGTCTGGGTGTAAGGTATGAATGCAATCTAGGTGGGTTTTTCATAGGTCTTGATGGTCAGCATTGCAGGTTGAAGAGCTCATCATATCTGCTGAGGGCTGTATCCATTATCCTTGAAAACTGTTCTGAGAAATTCCAGTTCTTGGGTGAGGGAATCCTAGTCACAGACAGTTTTGGCTCTGTGTGTCAGGGGAAGCCAGGACTGATTGTTTGCAGGATGGTAATGTGAATCCCGGTGTAGATAAAGATTGGTATGAATGGGCTTTTGATAGACTCTGCGACAGTCTATAAGAAGCCCATACCAATACAACATTCAGAACATGGCAGAAGTTTGAAATCAAGAATAGCAATATTACTGAGAGAGGAGAGACAAGAGAATGAGACAGACAGCCCATAATATACATCACTGAGTTTTTAAGATGGCTACCAGTGGGTGCTTGTGTGCAACGTCGTCTAATATGTTGTCAAACTGTTCTGGTAAAGTTATTGATTTCTGTTGTGAAAGATGTCAGGAACTCGAAAATCAACTTAAATGTTCCTTGGATGAACTTAGTTCAGCCCAAGCGATTATTAATATCTTAAAAAATGAGCTAAGGCTCCAGTGGCCACGTGTGTGGACGATCAATTTCCTGTAACGAAATTCAACAACATCACGCATATGGAGTCATGGACTCAAGTA
>Ga0123354_10007700_pt1 | contig 16273 bp, 8 predicted proteins | sample TergutLab28metaG_2_FD_97872 | JGI IMG/M metagenome (GOLD analysis project Ga0123354, IMG submission 97872) | Labiotermes labralis P4 segment gut microbial communities from Petit-Saut dam, French Guiana - Lab288 P4 | ecosystem: Host-associated > Arthropoda: Insects > Digestive system > Gut ...
GAATTAAAAGGAAGTAAAGTGTGCTGGAAATCATCGAAAAGTGTAGAGAAGCGGAGTCTAGTGAAGTGAAAAGTCTAAAGTGAAGTGAAAAGTTATCTAACGTGGAGGGTAGCGAAGTGCAATGAAGTGACGTGAAGTGAATGAAGCAAAGTGAAGTGGAATGAGGCGAAGTGAAGTGCAGTATAGGGAGGGGGGGGGGACGAGTCTTTATGGTAAAGGCTTATAGGATTTGTAAGTGATGAGAAGTGAAAGACTGGGGTGAAAGCGCGAGTGAATTAATGATTGTAAAAAAAACAGTTACAAGAAACTGTACACAGTACTCTTTTGCTTGGGTGATTTTACCTTTTGTACATGTTGTAAAATTCTATTTGTATCGTGTGTATTGTTGCTAGTTTTAAGTTGTCTCGTGTGTAATTGTTGTTGGTTGGCTGTGGGTATTCTTGTAGTTATCTTATGTGTATTTTTTGTACTGTTTGTGCATTGCTGTTCTTTTTTGTACTTTAGACGCTGGACTGCTGGCTAGAATTCAGTACTCGGAAGGTCCTGCGACCGGGCACCTCGACACAGGTTTTTCTTGGTTCCCCTGTGTCTATAAGCAAATGCTGAGATGGTTCCCAAGATTCAAAGTTGCCACTACATGCTTCTCATGTAGCCCTCCCGACTTAAATCTAGTAGTAATCAATTTCATGTTTTGTTTACATGTAAAACAACCACTGCCACCGAGTAACAACCCAATTGCAGTAAATAAATATATTATTATATATTATATTATAAACTTTTTTACTTCTTGGTGAGCCACAGATCTCGAAACATGTAGAGGCATGAAACAAAACTTATTGTGAAACAAATTTTGTGCATCAAGTTTGTTAAACACTGAGATAAACGTCAAGTATTACTATAACAGTCGGGCTCGACTAAGATGAGAGAAAAGTACGAAAAATATTGTTTAATATGTACTGGTGGATTTCGGGCTCATCGATGAGCAAACACGGAATATTTTGGCAATAAATTCTGATCAGTACGCTTGTTTCGCAATGGCATATATAAAAACTCTTCAATTTTCATAGTTGTGTTTTCGAATCTTAGAAATAAAAAGGAAGTTGACCTCATTGTTAAATGTTTAAATAAAGTTAAATTATAAATCTTGTCTTAGAAGAAATTATTGTCCTAAATATGAATTTTATTATTAAGGTACTCAAGTTCGTAGAGAGACTGTATTACATAACATTTCAAATTTATCATCTTGGTATTCCATACATGAAGGTGATTTTGAAGTCTTCGAAAACGTGGCCGAGTTTTAAATACTTGGGATTTACAAAGACAAATTTGAATAATATGGAAAAATATTTAAATATGTTTAAAATGAGGGATTGAATACTACCATCAGGTTCAGAGTCTTGTGCATTGCTGTGTGCTACCAACAAAAAAAAAGTTACAATGTAAATTTATGATTTTGTTTTTGGATGCTAAAGTTTCATAGTGATATTCCTGAAGAGTTAGGTTTCAAAAGAAGTTGACGTGTCGAATAGAGACTAAATCACTAACGTTCCGCAGAAGCGTAATGTCTTTTTCTTCAGGGTCAAGCAGTCCAAAAAGTGGGTTTCAAGAATCTTCAGTTTCTTCCATTACGAATCCATACATGAGATCTGCGCTCTTTTGGGAGTTTACGTATTGAGAATACTATTCCAAGAAGAATTCTTCGTGGAATTTTTGACCCTTAAAGTTTGGACCAATAGCTTGACCCGAAACATCAGTACAAATCTACCACTCTACGTTGCGTAAAATCCCAAAAAGGACAGATCACCTTTACATCGCGGTGAAAGCCTGAAATCACGAATCTATATACTTTTCCCTTTCTTTGTACGAAATTGAAAATAGATCTTTCACACTAACAGATGAACACAGATTGCAAACTGTTGAGTTGAGGGTCCACAAGAGGATATGTGGAGGTAACTGGGATAATATGATAATGAAATTACACGATAGAGAGCTTCACTACTTTTAATCTTCAACAATTATAATAAGAAGGACGAAACAAGAGAGAATAAGATTGGCGGTATATGTGGCACGCATCAGAGGGAAAAGCACAGCATAAAAAAGCGCTGGTAAGAAAAGCGAAGGAAAAAGACTTCTTAATTATTTAGACGTGAATAGGTGATAAATATTGAATTTGTTGCTAATATTGTGTAGAATGGATTGAACTAGCTCAGGACACAGACGAGCGGTGGACTGTTACCGAAACAATTTTGGTTCCATTAAACGTGACTAGTCGATAGACTACTGGCCTTAGTGTAAGAACTCTGTCCCTTGAAGTCATTAAGCTGGTCTAGGAAAATGCCTACTTCTCTCAATCGGCATTATGTAAGCAGTTGATGCAATGTCATTAAACTAACGTATGACTAAATGGAATAGCTGTACAAGAAGAAAGCTCTTGTGTATGAAGTTTTCTTTGTCTAGAAATTCAGTGTTCGTCCACCAGATTGCACTGTTTGTGGGAGCCAACACTCGGCACCTTCGTTTATAGATCGCCCGCTAAATCACGTCAGACGTTACAAGTTCCCGCTATATGGAGACCTAACCGGTGTTTTTCAAATCAGCAAATGGGAATTAAAGAAGTCCTTCGTGTCTACCTGTCATTAATCTTTCTCTTTTAACTCTTGAAGTTTCAGCTACCTGACCAAGGTGGCTGTGTGACGGACGTACAAAGGAGCATGAATTGTTCAGTGACTGTTTATCATTATACGTACTTGCTTCCACTGCTCAGATATTACTTGGTTTTATTGTGTAGGAGATGCTATTTACGCAGTAAGATAATGCGATTGTGATCTTGAAGTAACAGTATTTATACTATTATAAATAGACAATCCAGGATTTAAACACAGAACAAGAATAAGAAGCGTTTAACAGCCACACGGTCGTCAACCTTTCAGTGGCTACTTTGCTTACCGAAGCTCTCAGTAAATGAGAAAATGAGGAGTAAAATGCTAATACAATACCAAAAAAACTCACAGTGTTCGCGAAAGGTTTGGATTGAAGCAGAAGTGGAATTTTTCTGTCGTGAACAACTGCATAAAACTTAAGTGAGGAAATTCTTCTTCGCTGTTGAGAAGGAAACATTCAAACCCAGGACAGATTCTTGTCGTTCGAGCCAAATTTTCTGATGGATGAATTTTAAAATTTTTTCTCAAAGTTTGTATGCGAGTGCACTGTGTCTTACATTACCTACAGATAGGTAAATGTGACGGATGAAAAATTTTCATTACTTATTTCCGTTGTGGCTATAACCTTTATATTTGTAGAACTACTACAATTTTCAACACATGTTCTTCCCTTTCTTTTTGATTGAATGTTGTTATCATGAAGCACTTCAAATTCCGGCTACTAAGCCGGAATTTAACCCGAAAGATTGAAAAATTTACATAAAGCGAAATACTTCGGAATTCGCATAATGAGTAATAGAGAATTCTGTCACTGCCAGTATACCCCTTTCGTCATAATTTGCATTCTTTTCGCATTTTCTTCTGTCTTTACTTTGACCGACATGTGTGTTAGATCTAGGATATGGAAAACTTACTGCTCATAAAAAAGGAGAACATTAAAGCCTATTAAGAAAATATCGTAATTGTTTGCAATATGCAGTAAGTTAGTACGGCATCGATGCAAACAACATTGAATTAGAAGATTCAGGTCTTCTAGATTATGAACCCCTGTATTTGGGTAATTATTTTCCTATATTTTGGGATCACTTTGCGCTCCTCACAGAAAATCCTTGACTTTGGAGATAAGGGCAAACCAATCCCTCGAAATTTCGGGAACCGCTCACCAAGCTAAACAGACTCTAAATCCAAAAGCCTTAAATCCTCCGCAACGCTGTTGTGAAAATCTCAAGCCTTGCAGTATTAAATTATTTAACACAAGACTATGTATGCTATGTTTATGTTATGTGACTGTGCTTGTATCTATCTGTATGGCTCTACAGACAATGGTTACTCTGGGTCACCCGTTTCCAGTGATTTTGAACCCTTATGTGTGAATTTCTACAATCCCCTAGTCGAGGGATCGGTCCATCACAGGGTCTCTACCTAAACAGGGCATCACGAAAACAGTAAGGACGCCGACGTACATTCACAACAGGAGTGAGATTTGAATATTCGATCCCAATGTTCGAGCGGTAGAAGACGCATTAGAGAGCGCGGATCAAACAAAACCACATAATATTTGCAATGAGATCTGTAATAATTATCTGTCTCTTGTAAATTTTGCAAAGAGAGTGAATAATAATATACTGGTCAGAAAAGAATAATATATTTGTTTTCTGAATCCCTGGCGTTCACTAATTTGTGGGCTATTCTGAAGATTTGATTTTGACTGACGTAAAATTATAAACGAATAAAAATGTCATCAGATTCGTTCTTTCTATGAATGTAAAACGAAAGGCAAATGCAAGTCAGACCTGCAGAACATGTAGGCTCTTCAGTTTATTCTTGTTAGGAACTTCAATTTTGTTTCATCTCTTTATGATATAACATGCTTGCACTATGCACTATTATTTAAGCTGGATTATGTCTGAATGATGGGGTGAACACTTATGCCTAAGAAAAAGTCACGTGTAAACAGAGAAAACTAGAAAGGAGGGTTTATCGTTTGTCCTTTACCATGCCTTAATAAGAATGATTAAACCAAGGCTGATGAATTTCACAGGGCATTCAAATTGTAGAACAAAAGATTGATGGCCTTTTTACAATTCCGGAGCAGAAGACTCGGTTTGCCTTAAGTGAAAAAGGTTCTTTGTTTTCAACCGCTTGAAAAATGAGTTGGTGTGTTCGACTCCCACTTGTGGCACGAACAAACACTTTTATTGTGTTTGTCGTTCTGTGCAAATGGAGACCTTGCGACTGCTCAGTGCAACGCCCGAGAGTCCTGATGAATGTGTATGTATAGATACATAACATTTCGCGTACCTGGAAAGTGCGAAGGCTTTGGGCCTAACTAGGCCTTTGGTAGCATAAGAGAAGAAGCACAGCCCTGTTTGTCCTAATCTGTTCATGCAATGACAGAAGAATGACAAACTGACTAATGTTTAAATGCTCATAATCACGCTATAAAACTCAGTGTTCTGTTTTGACTTGCACTTGTTAAATAATTAACCATATGGAACAGAGGTATATTGGTAAGTTAATGCTTCCTCAAATATCAAGGAAATTCCAGGCTTGTAAGAAATCCAAAGGCTCATTTCCAGGTTCACAACAACCCGTTATTGTCTCTTTACCGAACCAGATTAATCCATTCAACATAACAAATGTATTTCAAACACAAATTTAGTGTTATTCTCTTCTTTATTTAGATCAAGCAAGTTGCAGCTTTCCTACTAAAACCCTGCATATTTCTTCTTCCCCATACTTGTCACATGTCCCGCCTATTTAGACTCCAGAGATTTGATCATTATAACAATAAGCCGAAAACATTTGCTTTTATTTAAAATATTCACCTACACACTGATATAACTTTCCATGTCCAATTTACCAACATTGCAACTGAAGAAGATAAAGATAAAGATTAAGATAAGAAAAAATGCTTGACAGGACTTCCCTAGAAATGAATGCAATGAAATCTCAACTCCGTCCTTTGTAGGATGCAACTCAGGCTCACTTCCAGAACATGGACAAGTGACCAACTAACACTGGACATTCCACCTATTATATCGGCCTCTTTTTCAGTGTATTTATTTCATTTCAACTTAACTTTTATTCGATACAATGACCAGGCTACAGGCCGGAAGACCAAAGAATCGTGCCCTTTGTATGTCAAGGCAAGAGATTTTTCTTTCCTCTAAACATCCAGATCAGCTCTGGGACCTGTCCAACTTCATGTCTAGTGGTTATTGGGGGCCCTATCTCCAGGGGTAACATGGTTGTGACGTGACCGGGACCACTCACCTATGTCTAATGCTGAGCTTACGAAGGCCTTTGAATGTACCACCAGTCCCACACCTGCCTTCACCACGTGTGCTCTATGACCAACTTGACTTCACTGTCAGTAATAATAATACGTATAATAATCTATTGAAAATTGTCTCTGTACTTAGGAACCATGACATATAAAAGCACAGCGACTGCTAAGAAAGTTTATCTCAGTAATTAACCAACCTGATGTACAAAATTTTTGTTTTGCAATAAGTTTATTTCATGCCTCTACATTTTTCGAACACACGTGCTCGAAACATGTACAGGCATGAAATAAACTTATCGTAAAACAACAATTTTGAGCATCAGGTTGGTTAATTACTGAGATAAATATACTGAGATGCACAGTCAGCAAAACGTCGAAATTTTGTAAGAAAGGTTCACGCATTTTTATCTTCTGCACTGACTACTGGTGAATAATCACATTGAAGCATAAGGTGCTTATTATTCAGCACGAAAGCTGCTATAAATGATGAAAATCTTCAACGTAGAGTCTATAAAAATTATGAAACAAAAGAATAGGTATTATCAGTCGTGTGTGCTTGTCTAAATTATACTGAGTCCGATAAATAAAAAATGTGATAAATTTAACAATTAAAACGTATACCCAATTTATTTGTGAACGAGCAGACAATTTCTGAACATGTGAAAAACCAAAGTAAGGCTTGTTCCGAAAGCGTCAACGTAAACTCTGTCAACCGTATTTCAGGGGCTTGAGCTGAGCGCTTCTTGATAAACCGACAGCCGCCCCGTCTAATAAGTAATCATAACCCAAGTAATTCGGAGTTTCTTTACCCTTTTTACAGCAGGATATTATTGGTTCCTCTCCTGAATTACTTTAAATCCAACCCACACCTTTCTTGCTTATTCGTTACGATCATTTTCATTACGGCGGACACGCGGTGGCGCAGTTGGTTGAGGCACTGTGCTACAAGCCGAAAGGTCGCGGGTTCGATTCCCGATGGTGTCACTGGAATTTTTCATTGACCTAATCCTTCCGGCCACACTATGGCCCTGGTTCGAATTAGCCTCTAACAGAAATGGGTACCAGGAATGTTTCCTGACGGGTAAAGACGGCCTGTGCCTAGGGCTGACAACCTTAATACATTCATGTGCGGCTTGTCTTGAAATCTGGAAACATCAACTTCTTGGAAACCTCAGGGCCTGCCCAGAGTTGTGCAGGGATTGCTTTACCTCTATCTTTTCATTACTAGATTACTAAGACATCTCTCACTCAGTTTTATCATTAACATTACGTCCACGGTGAATTTCTTCTTACTCCCTCGTGCGTTCACGCAACTCATTATTATATCTATTATTTAGGCTTATAATTTGATTTGTTTGAACTAAAGGTCATCATAACTACTATCGTAGTGTCGACGTCAGTTCTGACAGAAGTTATACAAATAAGTGCTTTATCATCGCTCCTTAATACAACATGCAATAATTTAGTTCGTCCAGCAAATAAAGTTTCTCACAACTAAAATATTCTTAACGTTTTAAGATGGATATTTAAAAAACATGCGCGCGCACAAACACGTCCACATAGATGCACGTATTAATGTGTGCACACATTGTAATCCATTGATAATAAAGATAAAATACAAAATGATTTAACATGCAGATTATAAATCAACAATCCTTCGTCCTCGTAGAGAATTAAAAGCAAACTTGTCCCTCTGTATTCTAAAGGGATGAATTTGCTTGATGTGCCTGACGTTTAGACTTATATCAATCTTTCACGAACTATATCATTCCTAGATATAAGACGACTGGACCTGTTCAAGATAAATTAGTGCCCAGCTGGACAGACCTTATGGTGATTGACCTGTATTTTTGAACATTGATATCACGGTTCACAAACATTCTGTAACGTGCAAGTTAACATATTAAATTACCTTAATGATATTTCAATTTCCATGAGCCCGTTACATTCAATTTCCATTAGCCAGACAAAAAAACAGAAATCCATCGCAGTCGCTCTGCTTTGTATTCATGTTGTACTTGTGTGATGCTATTCACGCTTTAATGCACTGGTTTAATACGACATCTATTGCCGAGATCGGGAACTAAGGATCGATTGTGCAGCGGGACCGTTAACCTACATATCGCACACATTGTCTTCATATTAATGTTTAACAGCTTCAAAATAAGGACACAATATATATTCACAAAGAAAATATTTTTATGACTTTTTTGTGTCACAGATTTTGACTGTAAATATTATTAACTAGGGCTTCCGCATGAAATGTGAACATGTTTATATATACAGAATGTATCATTATTTTGAATGGTGGAGTGAAGCCAAATTTTCACGTATTCTTAAACTTGCTGCAGATGGTGTGTTCAAGATTCACAGAAAGCTCACTGTACCCACGGTATCCAATATAAAGTAGTTAAATAACCTTAAAAAAGCAAAGTGAAATTAACGTGTTGCAGATTTTCAGTTTCACAACGTAGTGCTAAATTGAGGTAAAATTACAGGATATTTCGATTATCTACAGCATAAGGCGCTAGCAATTCCGTACACCAAGACTGCTTCATATTTGTTAATTTTAAATTTGCCTATGTTAATTTCAAAATTTCCCTGAAGCAATCGGTTAATTAAATCCAAGAAAATCTTAGGCTCAGTGAAACCTTTATTTAGATACTGGCATTAATCTATTGGTGTATTGAGTATCTTGTTCAGTAAGTATTCAGGAGGATACGTGTTCAAGTCAGTGCGAAGGTATGACTTATGTCCTTTTATGTTGTCTGTAAGGGAAAACTCTGTAATAGTTTTAGAAATAAGACCACACTAAGTACTTGTATGTAATAAAACTACATTACTCTACTTAACGCCAGACAAACATCACAGTTTATAGACAGTCTCGTACGGCAACATAGAGATGTCTTCATTTCTTATAGTTACTACATAAAGCTTTGTACGCTCATGCGCAGTGTAACATTTTATTGATCAGTTCGTGCCAGATGTAGGTACGACCTAATATTCAAATTTGATATTGCACTTTACACACTCCTGTGTATTAGTACCAGAAGTTTTCGTTTTAAATGTGCCAACTGTAAGAATATAATCCTATAATTCAACAGAAATTTAACTTACAAGAAAACTACACACACAATCTGCAAGGTCTTCAATATGTGATGGTCACTACAGTGAGAAAGGACTAGGAAGTATAGTCCAATAATAAAAGCCATCAAAATAAATTTGGACGAATTTCAAGTTCTTATTCTGAAGTAATTGCCACAGATAATGGACAGAGCTTAAAAATTGTGTACGGTCTAACAGGTATGATCATAGATAAAATTCTGAGGCTCTGGTTTGGTATAAACTTAACAGTTAAGGTTCCATCTCAGTAGGAATTTTCAAATTATAGAAAAAGCTGATAATCTCTCCACCAATAACTATCGTCTTTTACAAGGTACTATAATACAGAAACATAAGTCTGAGTGCCTTATAGGATAGGTATTGAACTCGACAAAAAAAATCCCCACTCCTGTTTAAAACAAAAGTTATGCTGAATCAAATGAACGACTGAAATATTGGAAGAAATATTCTTCTGTCACTCATTATTATCAATTTTTTTTGTTACGTTTATCGTGGATATTTATATATTAATGTAACTGTTTGTCCTATTCACTCACACGCTTATTATTATTATTTATTATTATTACCTGGAATGGAAGGCAACTTTTGGAATGTAGGGTCTGATTCGGAACCAGGAATTAGCGATGTCTCTTTTACTTAAGATCGTCGTGGGATTAAGCCTACTCGCATTACATAAACATTAAAACTGCATCATTTTGTTTCCTAGTTCATTCTTGATAAACTAAAAACCATTTCATTTGCTCCACATAATTTTGCAGTCTTGATATTTTAAACAGCGGATATCACAAGACAACGAGGTACTTAATCCTTGAAGGACGATATCTAATCCGTTTTAGTTAAAGACCCAGTTCGTACCGCGCAGTAAACAGCTGCGATCTCTGTTATAGAAACTAATCATTGAGTGTGGTATAATAAGAAATTCGCTGTTTATTGCGAGATACATACAAAAATTACACATGCTGACGGCAGAATGCAAAATGTTTAAATGTTAAAACTGGTGGTAAATTCACTGACATACTTTAAATGGTTAATGGTGTATAGGAAATTAATTCCTGTCTATTTCAACAATTATACGCTTACATGAATACTGTGTGGTCAAGTAGTCTTTAAACTTTGCATTGTTTATGTAATTATACTGGGAGTAACTAATAACTGACGGCCTTGAGTTATAGAAGATTAGTTTGTAGTGAAAAAATGTACATCCAACAAAAAAAGTCTGTGGTTGGAGGAGATGCGGGGAAAAAAGAATATTTTCTCATAATAACCTGTTGAAATCCAAGTCTGCTATCTTGCAAATACAAAGAATGGCTTTAGGCTTAAAATCAACATAAATAAGCCACTGGACACATGCCTACTCACCTGTACACCATTGCTGTTTGCTTCTTGTTCCTCAGTGCAAGCCTTGTCTAAAATACAACGACTCGGATGGATAATTAAGGATTGGGTGTTCACTAATGTAATCCATTTAATTTATTGATGACAAATCAATGTAAGGCATATGGACTTACACTTATGCCACAAAAATGACATAACTATATTTTACTTTCTAATGATAATTCTGGCCATAAGCCATCATCAGCTGTGGAAACAGCATTATTTTTATTCATAAAAGTGTTAGAGAAAAATGTTCTGAGGAAAACACTGGGATCTAAAAGATTGGATACATGCATAATGGAAGACAGAAGAAATGTCATAATGGGATGTTTCATGGTTACTTCCTCTTTACCAGAAATTATTTGCTCAATAGGAACAAAAACCCTTTAATAAAAGGGGCACTAATTATGAATAGGGATATAAGAAATATGCATAAAATTTAGAGTTAAAAACCGGAAGGAAATGGAACACTTAGCAAACAATTTGTGAATGGGAGGATATTATTAGTAAAGACTTTGTAGGAATGACATCTGATTATGTAGACGTGATTCATTTGACTCAATTTAGGGTTCAGTCAGAGGCTGCTGTAAAAACGGCAATAAAACATAAAAGTTTAACAATAGGCGAGCGACTATAAGATTGTCATGGAAGACTCAGGTCCATGCATTTGTACTGTAGTGCTGTAGTGCTGTTGTCTCATAGTTGTGTGTTATCATATGTTTCGTTTACAAATAAGTTTCAATATTTCTATGAACTTAGGTATCTGAAACTAATGGTCTTGTGCCAGATGCATGAGATATTTTTTTAACTTATGATTTGGAGGTTTCTGCTTTTTAACTCATTCATGCTGTCTCCAATTTCTGATTTTCTGCCAACAGTAAAACAAAGTAAATTAGAGTTGTCCTTGTTCATGCCATGAAGGCATGTAGAATGAGAGGAAGTTTCTCTCCATGCATTCTTATTCTAGGCATGCCTCAACAGCTTTACCATTTTCTGTTCAATGGGGCGTGTGTGTGTGTGTGTGTGTGTGAGCTTGCGCAAGCGCGGGTGTGCGTGTGCGCGCGCGAACGCTTGTGGGTTTGAGTGTGTGTATATGCGTGCATAACATTAAAACATTTGAATTAAAGACACTTAAATACTAAGTGTACACGCCAAAACGCATTAATATATTATTTGTATAATGTTTCAATTGTAAAGATATCAATGACAAGAATTGGCATCGTTTGGTTGGTGGATAGTGGCTTGCAGATAACTTAGCACGTTGCTTTGTATGCACCACACAAACCTCTCTAGAACCGAATTTGTCGCTCAGTGACAAACAAATTCGGATCTACAGGGTAGATGTAGAGCATTACTTCTGTGCTGGTTCAGTTCTCGTTCACAATGGCAAGAAAACCGGTGCTATTTTCCTGAAAGAGCCGGATCTGAAACACAGTTCAGGTAACATTAAAACATGAACTTTCGGCTTGAAACGTGAGACCTTATTTCTGGTCGATACAACACTTTTACATTCCATACATCCACAAAAACAATGAAGTGACTAAGACTTGTTTTAAAGCTAAATTGATAATTAGTTTTCAGTGGCAACTTCAGTAATACTAAGCCATAAGAATGTGTACAAAATGTAATGATAATAGCTATGAAATCTCTTAAATTCTAAGAATTTACAAATTGCCGATGCAGCTGTCAGTGCAGTCAGTATTTTTTTACATCATATAATTACGAATGGCATAATTACGTTTCGGGCTTCCACGTTTTCGGTAACGTTGTGCCCGTACTTGCAATGAATATGTACTTCACGAGTGTCAGTACCGACATATTCACCAAGAAGAAAATAAAAAAAATTAATGAAATGTAAAGGAGAAATTGCAAGAATTATGGAAGACAGAAACGATAAAAATGTATAAAAATAATGATAGCTTGAAAGCCATAGGATGCCATATTTTCCATCTGACGTTTGATAGAATTTGTGGACTGCAATTTTTATAACACCCACTTAAGACAAATCTAAGATTTTTCCCAAGTTTTAGAGTTCTTTTAATCTTCTGAAGTATTAAGTTCATTCAAATTCTGTTCTTACGTCACAGAAAAGAAATGCTTTTCTTTTGACAAGATGGGATAATAATGTTTAGGCAATTAGGAGCCATTTAAACTGCCAACCATATGAAAAACACAAACCTACTAGATAAACAAAATGCACAGGTCTCCATGCTAAATTTGGTGGTCCCTGAGGAAGTTACTGGGCTCTGTGTACTTAATAGCAGTATATTATGTTTCACTAAATAAACTCAAGTATCATTAACCTTTTAAGAAGGGCACAAAGGGGGTCAGACATCTGTCACGTTTATTTAGTAAGTATCTTATGATAGTCTTAAAAAAATGACTCCTCTAAGTAATGCAAGCCTTGTGATTAATGAAGCAAGGTCATTGCTTTAAAGTTCACACCCATGTCGGGTCTAATATTTTGGCCAATCTCTTCATCGACACCATACCACCACCAATACTATACTACTACTACTACTGCTACTACTACTACTACTACTACTACTACTACTACTACTACTACTACTACTACTACTACTGCTACTACTACTACTATTACTACAAGCAGGACCTTCCTTAATGTTACTCCAGTATATCTACAAACAGGGGGGCTATTTCCAAATATTTCTCTGAAAGACGAAACCCCTCAATGGAACACTGTTTCACAATTACATTTCATAACAACTTTTAGTCGTTTTCAGAGGTGGCCACAGGGTTCATTATCGCTAAGCCTGTGGTCAAGAGATAGAACACCAAGTTCATTATCTTTGATGTCAGTACTTTATTTATGGACAAAACATATTACTTGCGAGTAGTTCTTCATTGTCAGTCCCTAAGCTAGGCACTCGTACATACAAACATTATTTGTCAGCTTACATTTCAATTAAGTGTCTTTCTGTGTTCTTTTCTTTCAAAAGGGCACCGCCATCTCTTCGCAGAGTTTGAACGGAATGTCTTATTATTCTTCCTAACACAATGCTTCAGCAGTTACCGTATTCTATTTGAATACAATGTCCATCTTGCTTTCCTTTCAAATTCCACGAATTGTGATACACGCCTGGTGGTAAATTAATAAACAGAACAATTCGACGCGTCCATTTATTTCCAAAATATATTGGTTTCCTAAGAAATTTCTGCTCTGTAAAATTAGTATTTCCCCCTTGCCATCAGATAGTGTCACGTAACGAAGGAATATCATAACAATAGATGGTAGAACAATAATTTGTCTTGTTGTCTGTTATGGGTGTGAAAATTGGTCTCACACTGACGGAGGAACATAAGCTGGAGTTGTTCGGGAATAGGGTGCTGAGGAAGCTATTTGGACCTAAGAGGGGCGAAGTAACAAGGGAATAGAGAAGACTACGTAGCGAGATGCATTGTGACCTGTACTCACAATATATTATTAATGTGATCAGATTAAGAAAAATGAGATGGCCTGGGCATATTGCGCGTATGGAAGAGCAGAGGCGTATTGAGGATTCTGGTGGGGAAACATATGCTAATGAGACCAGGTAGAAGAACTAAGAGTAGAAGGGGTATTAGTATCAAAATAATTTGAGAAGTGGGACGAGGTGCTTGGACTAGATTGAATTGACTCAGAAAAGGAACAGATCGCGGGTGGCTGTAAATGCGGTTATGAGCCTCCAAGTGCCGTAAATTTGAGGAATTTCTTGGCTAGCTGACGACCTGTTAGCTTCTCAGCAAGCAATTTCCTTCTTGGAGTTAGTTAACAAGAATATTGCTTTCATTAATTAATTATGCACTCTTCTGACCACAGGATCGAAGCCTGACATCAATTGCCTTATGATGTTTTCAAGTTTAAAAAGAAACCCATCATAAATAGAAAAGTATTCCCTATGTAAACATTCTTGAAAGTTGAAGATAATCTATAGCTTTGTTTTAATCTCCAAATATAGTTGCACCCATTCTGTCAACAGAAGAACCTATTTTACTTCGAATAAAAGGGAAGTTTTTTTATTTACAACAGTCCTAGAATGAAATTCCTCCTAACACCGAAATCTTGTGCAATGACCTTCTGTCAGTTCTCTCAGGGTTTTTAACATAACTAAAGGTAAAGGTAAAGGTAAAGTGACCCCATTACAGGCCCGGTGTGGTCCAGAAGGTGGGTAGAGATATAGCTCTACTCTTCCATGACTGCGGCACTAGAACGGGTTGAGTGGTCAACAGCACGCCCCGGCCGTTCTTTACCCCCGGGAAGGACTCGGTACCCATTTTACAAGGGGCTGGGTGGGCCCCAGGGCCGGTCTGGACGGGCGGAAACTCTCGTCCCAACCGCGATTCGATCCAGGACCGTCCAGCCCGTAGTTAGTCGTTATACCAACCGAGCTACCCGGCCCACTTTTAACATTACTATTTATGGATAAATACATTTTCTATTAAAGACTGGCTTTCCAAAATGAGTTGTGTTTTGTGATCTGTTATATGCAACCATTTCAAAATTGTGTCTGATGGTGCATAAACAGAGACCCAAATCCCTTAGTAGATAGTGAAAAAACTCTGCAGTTTTAAGACCGTTAAATTCCGTTTACAAACTACCAGAGCGCCTACTAAAATATCTCTGACCGTCCATCAGTAAGCACGAAGACAGAAAAAAACCTTGCATATATTTTAATAGAATATTACACTGGATAAGGTCACTAAAGGTTGTCAAGCCATTACAATTCGCATCCAGATTGGACAACTTTTATACAAAATTTGCACAGATGCCTACATGCGTTTGTGCGAGCAAATGGAGTACAACTTCCTAAATATGTATCAGGACGACAATATACATTGTCTTTATGGGTTTCGTATGATCTTCGCAATGGAAAGCTTTTGTCTCCTGCAACAGCATTAACTGAGCGGTCTGTGTAATAAAGAAGGGCTGTTATTTGTGAGGCAGGAACTAAATTTTTGTGTGTAATTTGTAGTTAATTTGTTCCTTAAGTACAAAAGAATAATGTTCTGCCGCCCTTAGCTTTCCATTTTGTTCCCATTATATATGTCACTTTTCATTGACATACGTGTGTGTGTGTGTGTGTGTGTGTGTGTGTTTTGTGCGTTCGTGCGCGTTCTTGTAAATGAATTACTAAAAGAAGGACAAAGGAACATTATTCGCTTATTTTTATAGAGAGCTAAATTCTGCTACCAAAAAATAACTTCACTTATTACAAGACATACGCAGTAGTCAAGACAAAAACACTTTGCAGGCAACACATTTCACTATTACACATTTCATGTCTTTTTTCAACATATCTCCATTGACAGCAATTCAAGTATATATTCAACTGGCAGTTAGGAAATAAGTGAGAGGACCATAGTGAGGGACCTACGTTAGATAGAGGGAAAATTGGCCGATATTTTCACCTATGACATGCCGAAACGTGTAGGAAATTTACTAACGTCTAATGTGTGAATATATATATATATATATATATATATATACACGTATATATTTACTTACTTACTCCATTGTGCAGAGTCCTTCTTGAGAAGCTAACTGGTTTTCAGCTAATCAAGAAATTCCCCCCATTTCACGGAACCCGAAGGTTCATTACCCCACACACAAGCGTCCGCCTCCTGAGTCTATCCTGGTCCAGCACAATCCAGTGAAAACACCCGCATCCCTCCTCATGGAGACCCATCCGAACGTTATCCACCCATCTAAGCCTAGGTCTCCCCAGTGGTCTCCTTCCCTCCGGTTTCCCCACCAAGACCCTATACACCACCTCTCCTCACCCATACGCGCCACATGCCCAGCCCATCTCATACATATACATATATA
>Ga0123354_10007701_pt1 | contig 16272 bp, 9 predicted proteins | sample TergutLab28metaG_2_FD_97872 | JGI IMG/M metagenome (GOLD analysis project Ga0123354, IMG submission 97872) | Labiotermes labralis P4 segment gut microbial communities from Petit-Saut dam, French Guiana - Lab288 P4 | ecosystem: Host-associated > Arthropoda: Insects > Digestive system > Gut ...
CATGTAGCTTAAAGAAACAAAATACCTCAACCGTAATGATATGAATGTAAAAGGAACGACTTGCTGACACAGGTGTTCGTGTTCCTAAACACAAAATCTCAAAGATATTCTGGTGGTGCGCAAGTAAAACATCGTTCATTGAAGACCGCTGCATTAGATGGAAATCAGTAATTAGCTTCACGCTTTGGCAATTTACCTCGAGGAAGAAGTTGATGTTTCTTTTGGATAGCAAGCAGAGGAACAGTCCAAATCCTTCTGGATATCGTGGAGGAGGGCACAATTCTAAACATTATGGACCTAGTCCCAACCGTTGAGTCCTTAGCCAGTAACACTGTCGGAACAATTTCATGTCATGTCATAAGAAAATTGGACTAAATATAAAGAGTGGATCTCTAATTCTTACATCTTCTAGAACTGTGGAAGATAGAATTGCCGTTTTGATTTTTAGAGGTGCAGATATTAGAAGAAAAACTGTAAATCTTCTTCTTCTTTTCCTCTTATTTCTTATTTTTACCCCTCTTCTCCTTCTTGTGTTTATCCTCCCTCATGTTCCTGCTTTTTTTCTCACTCTCTCTCTCGGCTTTTGGTGCTCCAAGACAGTACATAATTTTTGCGATTGTAGACCGATACATACTATATCCTATTCTTTTGCTGCATGGTATCCAAATCGTGGATTTTATGTTGAGACGAAAATTAATAAAAATATATTATCCCGCACAATTCTGCGTTCAAAGACTACATGCTGCTGGATACCCCATAGGTAACCCTACAATCATTTTAGAACAGAAACCAATGAAATATGTCGAGATAAATTGCATTTTCCCCCGCGTCTCTGCCTCTGATAATTTTGTTGTGGTATTATAAGGTTATAACTAGTCTCTTTGAAATTGCAGTATTTATTCTAAGCATCATAACGTTATAAACCGTGTCTAAGGACTTCCTGAGGGTATTCATAGTTGTACTGCGACATTGACACCCACTGAGCTGTGCAAATTTAATCACAGGACGTGAAACAGATGGATAGACATCTGAGAATCAGTCCGCGTCAGCAGAACGTGTGAGAAATACTCCTAAGGGGTTCTTGTACTGGAACCCACTCAAACGAAATGCTGGTAAACCGAGCTGACACGATCTAGGGCGTAGGATAAGTGAGTAACACTCCGCTTATGGCAACACCCATGCGAGCTGTGCGAGAGAAAGTTGGGCAGATGAGAAGCAAGAGCCTTTCAGTACTTTTTGCGTCTCGTCACCAGAATTCAGCGGGGGGAAAAAACTGTTGGGAAAATAGCTCAATTCTTGCCACACTAATAAAGTTGAAATATTTGGGTAGAAATAAGAATGCGTTCTTATTGAAGTCCAAATTGATTAAATTACAGGAAGAGGAGATTTAATCTGTCTCTATGATGTACGCTTATAATAGAAGCCAACAAGATGCACTATTTCTCAACTTTATTTTATTTTATGTTGTCTGCTAGCGAGTTCAGGATGGACCCGACCTCGCTAGCAGACAGTCAACATAACTAGTATGACAAGCACCAGTTGCTGTGAATACAGTATTAAGACTCCTTATGATGGACAGTAAGTCTGTCCGAAATATGTAGAGTTCTTTAACAAAATAATGTTGAGAAATAGCGCATCTTATTGGCTTCTATTACAAGAATATATCACGATGCACGGTCCTCTGAATGTCAAAGTATGCACGATGCATAAAAGAATGGATTTTAGGACATGTCCACCAGAACCACTAATTTAGGTATTGTTTTGTGTGGATAAATTTTGGTCTCTCGCGGCGCAGTTAGACAGGACGGGGTGTTGAGAACCATGTCTTTATCTAAGAGAAGGGAGGTAATACTAACGTGAAGGTAATATATAATGATGAGGGTAATAATCTATACTTTTCACCTTACTGTATCGTACTGGCCGGGGTCGAAGAAGAAAATATTTGTGGGATATATGGCTGGCGTGTAATGAATATAAAGCAATACTTTGTTAGGAAAACCTTAAGGGATGACACCACCGCGGAGCTGGGACGGAGATTATGGGATAATGTTAAATAGGATCTTAAAGAAATGCGGCATGTGAATGGAGAATGGAAGCAGTCACTGGGATAGCAATGAAACTGCGAATGTAATTATACGAATTGAATTCCTTTCCAAGCTATGCTACTTAAAATTACAGAATAAGAAATCTACTCACTGCAGTCAGTTGGTTAGGGTTCCATTAATAAAAATATGCAAGAACGGTACCAATAAAATGAATGTGGCCAACAGAAGGAGGTTCAGTCCATGTATGATTTGTGGTGGACAAAGGACACTGGTGCAGATTTCTGTCAAATCAATTCGGTTTTCTGCTCTCAGTATCATTCCACCTTTGTCCCATATTCATACATTTTCAAGTACCATGGACGCGCTGTGGTGTACATATTGGCAGTGTCGCTAGGTAAACATAAAAAGCTTCAACAATGTCTGTCACTGGTACTAAACCTCCCTTTCATAGTACAAACCCAGTTCATCCGATATAAAATATAAAATCTGCTACGGCATATCGAGTAATTTTTGCCTCTCCTGACCTGTCGCCTTGTGAGAACAGATACACTTTAGGGGTAATGAAAGAAGTTTACCTCCCCACTGTTGGTTGTACAGAAGTGCTGAATTTGAAAGAGTAATTAAAACAGAATATAATAAAACATCACTGTCATCATCATCATCATCATCATCACCAACAACAGCAGCAATAACAACAATAACGTGTTATAAATTTATTTCGACATCTATGTTATCAAGGTGCTTGAATTACAGACTGACACAATAAATACGTAATTATATTTTTGCATCACAAATTCAACTAATACCGATTAATACATTAAATATATCGGATACAACGTGACAGAATAAGACGGTCACTCACCATGTTAGTATTTGTCTGTACATGAAAGAGCGTTTCATACGAAATGCGTGCGATATCAACAGTTTTTTAAACCTATGATTTTGGGTAAATTGTTCCCTCATGCCTAGCTCAAAACGGTCTAACTCGAGGATAATGAGCTCACTATGGACATAGACGTTATTCGAAATACTTGTGAAAGTATAAACCTACATATATTGCGAGTACTTAATATTGAATGTGAAAGAGCATGTAAACAGAATTTGTGTTCAACATACTTATAAAACACATAAAATATGATACTCATACGTACATACATTAAACGTTTAAAAGTGACCGTACGAAACACTCGTTACAGATGTCGTACATACTTAATTACTCCCTTTAAAAAAAACAGGTTATATATGAGTATGTTTTTTATATTTTAATTTGATGCCTAAAGGTTTGCTTTTGTATGTTTAGTGCCTTAAACGGACCACAAAAATTTTGTCTTTTTTTAAGAAATTCAATCAGCCTTTCTGTGGCATCTTGAGCTTACGAATGAGTTTGCGACGGTGTAGTAGTTCTTGGGTCTTTACCGCATACAGCTTGAACTTCTTTGTCGTCTCTGTTATTTCACTGTCCCAGAGGGCTCCAGAAGTTATTAAATGTCCATTACTATGAGCGAAATTCTCAGCATCATTTAACTGATAAGAATGCATAATTCCATTGTGTTTCATCCATTCAGATAGAGACAGTCGTCCCTGAAATGCACTGATCTTTGCGAGCAACTCCAAGAAGCTTATGTTCTAAATGCGAGTTTGGTAGTTCCAGGAATAATTTGTGTGAAGACTTGTGACACCGCGGGTTCCAAGTCTTTATGTTGGAATGGGTGCCCGGTTCAGAAAAAGCAGGGGGTGCCGCTGCCTCCCACCCAACCCCTCCCTCCCTCCCGCCCACAAACGCAACTATTTAGAACTACCTGATATCTGTAACAGGACAAACAAATCTCCACGTCCCAATTTGTGGTTTAGTAAGAAGGTCTTTGCTCAACAACGCTGCTTCTCCGTGAGGTATGTAAGGCTCGCTAACCAAGGAATTTCACCGATCAAATGGGAAATGCAGGAACTTCGGGACTCATGGTTGGTGAATGGGCTACCCGCCACTGATGAGGCAAAACCGAGAAGACAAAGTTTTTTCGATATGTCAGTGAAGCACGCGTCTTATATACGTGAAATATTGACAAGCACATATTCCTGCGATAATTTAGATATACCTTTTGCTCACAGGAGTCATAACTTCGCTACTTCCTTGTTCGTTGTAAAGAACTGTGACTATGTCATGAACTACCACCACCAAATAGATCCGTGCTAGTTATGAACAGCTGCAACTGTAATTCATGAGCTATCACCACCAAGTAGGAAGTTCAGTATATTGCTATCTTGGTAACGGTATTGCTTTACTTCCTACAAAAGTATGAGCTCAAGACAAGCTAATATATCTAAGAGTCATGTTATTAAATTCCAGAATTTGATATAGCATATGTTGGCGTTGTGTTGCAGAATTTCGCACGGCGACATGACATTGTAATATTTACAGGAAAGTGCCGAATTCCAAAAGGCAGATTACTCTGAAGTAATATCATGCTTGTATGTCGCGGAAATGACTGCATTTTAAATGTTATTAAGTGACAGGGAAAGAAAAACCTCACAGACATAAGTAAAATGTTAAGTGTTTGTCATGTAATAGGTTTTATGAGAAGTGACATCTAAATAATAATTAAAGAGAAAGTCTATTTTAGTCTTGTCACATTTCCATCTAGCAGACAGACAGACAGACAAAACGAAACGTAGCTCAGACGCTACGTAAGGAATGTGGACACGAGGAACCCTTCTCAAGGTCACTTTTTACTGTCGAAGTAACAGAAGTGTTTAGATAAAATCTTAATTGGATACAACAAAAGAATTGCCTAGACCTTCTACAGCAGACAGCCGTAATTGGAGCAGCATTCGTTTTTGGAAAATTGTATGTAGTCAAACACAACTGTGTCACATAAGGTGTATTTAATGACTATATAATGGACAACTACATGTTTCGGCCTGTATAAGCCATCTTCACGTTGTCTTAGGGGAACTTAAGATCTTACTACAAGCATGCACGCACACGTGGTGTAGAGATCTCTACATATGGGCCTTATTAGCAAAAACAAAACAAAAACAGGAATCTAATAAAACAACACAAAACAAAACCAGATACAGAAAAATAAAGCTATTGTGGGGGTGTGCTCGGCACACCCCCACAATAGCTCAGTCACCTGCACATAAACGCGAGCAAGAATGGAAATAGCATTACCGAACGAAATTGTGTACCAAGTAGAACACAAGTAATTTTTAGCTACATTACTGACTTCAGGTTTCATCTGTCGGATAAAGTAAGGTAAAGTGCACCCTAGAACAGCCCACGAAGGCCCAAAGGGGGAGTAGTATATAGCTGTATTCTTTCTTTAACTTCGGCGCTAGTTGATGGGTGGTTAACACCAGGCCTCGGCCGCTTTACCCCCCGAAAAATTCCCGGTACCCATTGTGTAGGAGGCTGGGTGGGCCCCAGGACCGGTCTGGACGGGTGCAGAAATTTCATTTATTGGATACGCTTCCAAAATATCCGTCCTTCCGTTCGTGCATTTATTCTCTAAATATGCTTGATAACTTATCATTAAACTTGTCATTGGCGTAAGAATCTTTGTTGTACGAAATCAGTTCTTGTTTATGTGTGTTTAAAATAAAATACGTTAACGTAAACTATACGATTAGTCGAAAAATATTAGTCGTGCTCAGCTTTAATATTAAATTATATTTATCTCAAATGGTAGTCGCTTGCGCTTCCACATGAAGTGGTGTAATGTGCTTGTCATATTGCTTTGGACGAATGCTTGAAACCTTTTTAAGCGACACTTTCTCTTCCTCCAATCACTTCAGTTCCCACCTGAACCGTATTCAGTCACCATGAAGATGGAGGCAGCATGTTCGTTCGAAACATCGGAGCAAAGCACTTATACTACACGTTGTAAAGACCGATAACACCATCATTAGAGCAACACCTACCGTGCAAATCTGAGAAAGTGTATCATTCACCAGACCACCCACAAAATTCTTCTGAAAGAGTTTTCGATTGGGTGAATATTTAACTAAATAAAAAAACTTCATTCCGAACAACGCTCATTGTGATTGGATGTTTGTACAGCGATAAGATTTGCAGTCGTCGGTTTATACTCGTATACCCAGTACCTGAACATGCAGGAGATTAACAAAACACGCATTTAGAATATTAACTCCATTTGAATAAACGTACCCACTTGTGTTTCAATACTTTGCTTCCACTGTTCATATTCGTGTGTCTACTGTCACATAAAAACAAACTTCCCACAACACTCCGAGAGGCACTTCACAACTAGACGCCCCTGGGCATGCGTCTTTTCTCGCCTCTGACAATTCACGCTTCCCTCTTGCTATACGCTGCATATAATCCCGGACGTGGAAACAGTACGGATGTCACTGAAGAAGTAAGGAATCGTAAAACAAAGGTCATTATGAGACACCAACATTTTTTAAATGTGGGAGGTGGACGGTTCATATCTCGGACGAGAGAATTTGTCGTTACTGAGATCTTCTAACATTAATGTTCATCAAATTAATCGTAATTATTAGTATAATACACACCGAAGTTTAATTTTACTGAATTTATCTTTAGAGATGTTCCTACTAATTTTGAGTATACAAATTTATGTCCCTTTTTCAAGAATTTAGCTCAGAAAAGACATAAGGCACGTAGCTGTGTGATACAGTTCATATCTTATCAGACCGATCACTTCTTTGTCCGTATGGTCTCTTCGTCAGTTACGCGTTTTGAAATGTTTGTCTAGACGATCAAACATCCATACACAAGACGACAAGTGTCGTAAAATATCGCTAAAAATTCCAATCTTTATTTAGTTACGAATGAAAATAAGCGTCAGACATTTCAATTATTAGTAGCAAAGTATTAACGTAAAAAGTAAACCTCTTTGAAGCGGGAACATACACCAACAAGATGCGTTTAGAGCACGAGGTTATGAATGTGGGGAGTGAATTCAACTGGCTTTCGATGTGGCAATGAAGACAGTGATTTACTGTTTGGTTCCTTAAAAGCAGGAAATATTTTGACAAGATTATTACTAAGCCTTTCAGCTGCTTACGTAATTAGATTCCTTTGGGACATCGTTCTAAATTGAAAAGTACTTTCATGAAGCATCGACTGGGTAAATCTTCCCGATTCACAAGGACTGTGGGAAATGAAGTGAAAATTATGAGAGCAGGGAAAACAGTTTTAATGAACCAGAAATTTGGTAATTAACTCTTACTGTCTGTAACGTCATTAAATTTTGAAAGGCTTAAGTTTTGATTTTATCTTAATTTCCTACCTGTTTCCGGATCAAAGTTAGTTTCTCTTGCAGCTGATCTGAGACTGCAGTTTTTATTAAGGAAACAGTGTACGGAAAGATTGTTCTTTACGGCAGATTCAGTAAACTTCATAATTAATAGCTATAGTATCACCTGGTTCATTACCAAGTCCGCAGGCGTGAAAGTCTCTTGAAGTACACACTGAAATAAACTCATTTCGGTTCAACATTCGCTACTCTGAAATCCCTACAGAAAAATCTTGAAATTCTGTGCATCATTTCTGCCTGTCTAAATCTCAGGCATAGTTCAGTGCAATTATTTTCAAATCCCTTCTTTAAAAGTTACGTGAATCATTTCGTCCACCATACGTGATCACAATATTCCTCCATCACGTCAGTAATATCGATCTTAAACGTACACTAAAATCTCCTCCCTAATCTTTCAAATGACCGCTTTCAGAGAGATTTCCTGATCAAAATTCTGTTTGTATCTCTACCTTCCTCCCTTTCAATACACACCTCCGTCGCATGTTGAACTTTTATTTGACTACCGTACTGGCTCTACGGGGAAAAAATGTATGTGGGTGTATCTGTGAGCAAGATTACACGGTTTAATTTGGTATCATAGGCGGAAAGCTAGCCTATCATGCGTATGATGAAAGTTGCATAATGAGGAGGCGCTTCAGAATATGAGAGATACACTATTCGTCTAATATTGTTGGACGATTGCTTTACTAACATTAGATGGACGGGACATACAGATGGCATGAAGTGTATGAACAGGAGAACAAACTTTTTAGTCACCGAAAAGATGTCGATAAGAAGACTTAGATGTTTCTAGAAGGATAATATGAAAATATAACTCAAAAATAGAAGATAAACCCAGTCAAGACACAACCATATATTTTATTTTGCAGATCAGCTACATGTTCCGAAAGAACATGGCCCTCATCAGGCTGGCCACAAGAAAGAAAAGACAAATATATACACAGTTGTATTTGGATTGTTATCTCAGCGCCAATCGTATCTTCTTATATGAAAAATGTATAGATAGAATAATATATATATATAATATATAGAATAAATATTTTAAAATTTTGGAAGTGTATAAATTTGTAACTTTTTAAACATTGGAGTAAAGAAAATAATTGTGAACTAAAATATATGGCTGTGTTTTGACTGGATTTTTTCTATACCTTTACCTGTGTAGTAACACAGTGGGAACGAATTGTCTAAAAATTAACAATTAAAATGTAACGGCCGGAAATAAGATTCGAGATAGTAAACTGCATTGATCTGTATCTAAACTCAATAAATTTGTGGAATATTTCCTTCGTCTGATGTATTAAAATTAATAAAAATTAGTAGAAACCTATGTTTTGTGGACAGGATCGGCCCTCATCTTCAGACTAAAGACGGTTACTGATCCTGCCCATGGAACGTAGCGTCCTATTGATTTGAGTAATTGTGATACATTAAAATATTGAAACGGTGTGTAAAGTTAATGCCTTTATATGTGATATGTCTTTGTCATAACCTTACAAAACTGGTTGTTTCTGGTTCATGATGGGCTCTGATGAATGACGGCATTGAATCTTCGAATTACGTTGCATGCTGGCTCTTCAGTGAACTCCCACTTCGAGTTCGTGCTCGTATCACCAAAATACAGTCGAATGTGACTGCAACTGTAGCAGTAGGGCGTTCTGTGGACTGTTTGTCGCAGCCTGTTTATCGTTAAACAGCACTACGTCGAAGAACATTTCAACTTAAAGCCATTTTCCTCTGAAGTATGTCTCTGGTACCAAGGATTCGGATTAACGTGCTACCCCAATTTTCAGAGGTAAGGCACTTTTATTTTAATTAGTGTACTTGGTCGTATTGGCAAGACTTCATAAAATTTGATTTGAACTTTATGTAGTGTAGACTTCAATCAGATTCAAACCAAAGTGGAGTGCACGCAACAGCATGTCGCGTGCACTCCACTTTCAGTAAAGTTGGAGAAGAAACGTGTGTGCATACAAAAGTGATTTTCCCATCATGCGTCCATTTTGTGCTCTTCGTGCCACCAAAGTAGCAAAGTGGTGATTTATTTGACAGAATATGATTTTACAAAGATTCTAATGCGAAATTTCTTACAACACGAGATAAATAACTGACACTTTTTCATGTGAAAGGGAGCATATGAAATTAAACGAGAAAATTTAAATGTAAATTCATGAGCCTTGGGGGCGAGGGGTATAAATATCGTGTGAATATGAGACCTTGCGAAGGAAAATATGAGACCTTGCGAAGGAAAATATCATTTGTGCCTCAAAGTTGCAACTGAACACCTCTGAAGCATTCGAGAACTTATTCACTTCCTTCCATAGAAACTTATTCCATTTCTCCTTTCTTTATTTCAATGGAGAAAATCCTAAGGGAAATCGGACGCCATGGGCGGTAGGACGACGTCGTAGCGAACAGACGTGACTCGGTACTTGCAGTGTTCCAGAGGAGTACGCTGCAGCAAACTGCACATCGCCTGCCTGCTGTTTTATAAATCAGCGGTCGGAAGAAAATTGGGATGTTTTCCAATCTGGTTCAGTTTCTTATGTACTTAAGTGTTAACTTTTAAAAGCCTGGAAATGATACAAGATTGTATTTTGGACACTAAACTATTATAGCTGCTAATACATCGTAAGTGTAAATTAAACTGAGTATTTAAGTTCCTTTACCTCTATATTCCTACATATCTTAAAGCACATAAGACCACCGTACAGTATATTCTTAGTTTAAGCCTGATTTTAGATACGTCGTTCTACACCTCCTGCTCTCATCTCCATTTTTTTTTATCCAACCAGGGCCGGTGCTATTTAATAGGACTTCCTATGCAGACTATATACCGGGAGACTCTGGCTTGGACCCACGGACAATCCAACCTTGCCTGGAAGAGAATTTTTGAACAAAGCAAGCACAAAAATTGTGTATGACAACAGCTTAATTTCACGGTTTAAGAGTCTAAATATGGCTGTTTGACATTTTTACATGCGGCACGCATATCAGCCGGGCCATTTATCGTCACACATCGCCGAGGAGACTGAAGGCCACAAAACGAGTGTGCGGCTGTTCTGTCCCTCTGATTGTGTCAGGTTTAAACACATTTCCGTAGCGGCAACAAGCGGCGTTCCTTAACCCCGGCTTTTTGACTAGCGGTACTTCCCGCACAAACTTCAAAACGGCCTGCATTTTGAAGTCGGTGTCTTGTTTATTGGGTACATTCTGCAAACCTTTGCAATAAGCTACTGTTAGCTTCGTTGTATCCGTCCATCCTACTCTGTCTCCGTGCTAATCACAGCGAATTCTAACGGAAGATTTTTCGCGGAATTTAAAGCTTGGGACTTACACTAAGATTTGCAAAACTATTTGTTTTTATTCAAAATGAGACAAAAGTATCAGACACTTACATAAAGGTCTAAATCGAAATGAGGTCGAAAAATGTTTGACGATTCGACATAAAATTCCAGTATGATCGACGGCGATTCTTCCCGTTTAAGGCATTTCCATTACCAACGAATTTAAACCTGCTGATAACGTACAGACAGAAGTATTATATTGTGAAATGTGTAAAAATGAAATTTTACTTTCAGTGCTGACATTTTTATTTTTCTTCCACGAGTGCAAGATCTAAGGAAAATGACATAAGAGTATCGCTGGGTATACTACAATATGCTGGCATTTCAGAAAAATTTATGTTTGTTGTGGCATAAGAATACTGTACAGTAGATATGAAAATAAGTATAATGGAAGCCAACAAGATACACTATTTCTCAGCTTTATTTTCGATATCCAATTCTAAATGTTTCGGAAAGACTTACTGTCCATCATCAGGAGTCTTGATACTGTATTCACTACAACTGGCATTTGTCAACATGACTAGTATGACAAATACCATTTGGTGTGAAAACAGCATCAAGACTCCTGATGATGGACAGTAAATATGTCCGAAACATGTAGAGTTATATATCAAAAATAAAGTGGAGAAATAGTGCATCTTTTGGCTTCTATTATACGAATGTATCACGATGCACGGTCCTCTGAATGTCAAAAAAATAGATAAGAATATATCAGACCGAAGTGAGCACACCAATTAGTAGCCTAATCAGTTAATAGGGTCACAACAGTTACACACGGCACTATACAAGTGATTTGTAATAACTGAAACAAGATTTTATGATGGCGCTCTCTCCATGCTGTGATTAACTACCGTGAATGCAGTGGCACTTTGTAGACCTCCTGCAGGAAGACTGTGGCTGAATGAACTTATATAATTGTCCGCTTGTGCTTGCTCGGAAAAACTGTTAGCGACGAATTATGGAGGCAAATTTTCTCCACTTGTTTGTGGTTGATTTTATGAATGTTATAGACATTACACTGCATCGAATGACATGTTATGACCACCATAAAAACAGAAACGACGTCAGTCGTACCCTCTTACAAGGTACTCTGGGAACAATCACCTAAATGAAGGGGGAAAATTTACTACTTCTATCAGCAACAAATATTCCACAATTCGAATACTTTGGAATGATAGTGAAAAATGAAAATGTCGCGTTGCGGCAGTTGACTGCAAACAACCAGTTCTAAACCCTTTAAAGCGCAGACTGCTTTATTTAAAGACCAAATGCGTACCGCGCAGTAAAGTTGTTGGTGCATCACATAACAGGGAGGCTTTAAAAGGGTAAACAAGCGGCGAAGCTACTGATAGCCCTGAAACTGTATAAATCTAAGTACACTCCTCAGTACACTGTAAGTAAACAGCTATTTATGTGTCAGTATCATACATCATAACAAATGAGGTAATTGTGTAATATTTGATTACGTTCCTTTGGGTACCGCGGTAGCACAGTGGCTAAGGTGCTATGCTACAAATCGGAAGGTCGCTGGTTCGATTCCAGATGGTGTCATTTGAATTCTTCATTGACATAAAATCCTTCCGATCGCACTATAGTCCTGGGGTCGACTCAGCCTCTAACAGAAATGAGTACCAGGAGTATATACTGGGGGTAAAAAGCGGCCGATGCGTAAGGCTGACAACATTCTCACCATCTTGGATCGTTGTCACGTAATCTGGGAACCTTAACTTCCTGGAACCATCTGCGCACCTCGGGCCTGTAATGGGACTGGTTTATTTATGAGGATTCTATTTTATCTCCACGAAATAAGTCTGCTACAAAAGAACATTGTATTTCAACGTATTAATTGGCAATACATCGGGACACATCATTAGATACCAGTAGCACGCAGCACACAAGTAGTTTTATTCTCAATACAATATCACAGTTGACATACAAACAATACATTACCTCTACAAGGTAAAGTAAAGGGAAATTTCGCCCTAGAGCCGGCCACGAAGGCCCAGAAGGTTGTAAGGTATGGTCTTACTCTTTCTGTGATTTCGGCGATAGATGGGGTGGGTGGTCAGCGCCACGCCCCTGGCGCTTTACCCCCGAGAAAGACCCGGTATCTATTGTAAAGGAGGCTGGGCGGTCTCCAGGACCGGTCTGGACGAGTGCGGAAAATCTCGCTCCCACCCAGATTCGATCCCCGGAACGTTCAGCTCGTAGCTAATCGCTATACCGACTGAGTTATCCAGGCCCCATACATCATCTCTACCGTATGAAAAAATCTTGTACTTAGTATTTAAAAAACAGTTATTTTTTAAACGTCCTTAAGTATTTCGTAAATGATTTCACCCTGTACACTTTTCATACAATTTTAATGTATTTTAAGGTAAAAGGAGGAGATCTCCAACTTAAGATATTTAGTGTATATATATGTTCACATTCTTGTTTCGTAGCCTGATGATGACCTGAATCTAGGTTCGAAACTGGTTGCCAACTAATAAAATTATTCGCGAAGTGTGTGTTGGTTGTGATTGAGGATATTGATAGGTATTATGATTGTTAAACTTAAGAACTGCCCTCTAAGGCCGTGAAGCTTGATGTTTAAAAGTCTGACTTTACCCATCCGTCGAATGGACGTGAACCTGTTCTGTCAAAGTGCGGGAAGAATATCCATTGCAGATGTCTGAGAACAGAGGCCGAGGACAATGCGTTGAACTGTCACGAAGATCGAAGAAACCCGCGTGAGGAAAGCTTTATGATTTCGTGACTTTTTGGTGGAGGTAAAGATCGTCCCATCACATGCATGCAAAGCAATCATGAAGGGGAGGAGGGGATAAAAATATAGATCTACCCATTCTCGACTCTGGCGTTAGAAGAGGAGGGTGGTCAGCGCGACGCCAAAACAGTTTTACTTCTGGGAAAGATGGCAGGTACCTATTTTACAGGAGGCTGGATACGTCCGGAAAACCTCGCCACCACCACGGTTGAAACCTCGGACCGTTCAGCCCGTAGTGAGTCGCCGTACCGACTGATCTGTTCCAGCCGCCTTTATGATCTGTACTCTATATAAGATAATATTAAGCCTGTCTTGTCAGGCCATTTTGCAACTGTCGGAGAGGCAAAAAATACGTACAGAGTTGTGTTCTGGAAGTCTTTGAGCGAAAAGGCGAACTGGTAGATGAAGAAGTTAAATGGCAGAGTATTATTAAAAAGGATATTAAATGAATAGGGCGTGAACTGGACTTATATGACCACGACGAGCTCTTATAAATTCTGTAGCGCATCTTCGAGTGTCAAACCCTTTGTGAAGACTATGAGAACCCTAGACATTCCTCACTGCTGTTAGTTATAATCACTCAGAACAGTCAGTTCTCTGATGTTTATTAAAACCGTCACATGTTTCTGTACACAATGCAAGAACATTTTCTTTCATTTATATTACCTCCAAGAAGTTTGTTTTAGTATTCTGTAACTACCTTCCCTCTTTTCTCATTCTATTGTAATTTAGTGTCAACCGAAGGTCACAAATACGCTGCCGTTGTGTAGATACACCTTATTACAAAATGGATGCGTTTTACCGCACGATTCCTTTGTAATTTTTGTCTTATATCGGTACACCTTGCACATAAACTTTCTGTCAGACCGTGCAAATTGTGTGTGTGTGTGTGTGTGGTTTTTTTTTTGTGGCACATGGCCCGGACGGGGTGGGGGGAGGGGGAAAGAAAGAAAGCAGAAAGTGACGAATTTATAGCAATGAAAGTAAAGCAGAACATTTCGTTCTGTTAGCCCCAGCCAATGTATTTCGTAGAATGTTGTGCAAATTCGTAGTCCAGAGGCCACATACACGTGCTGAGACTAATCGCTGACGAGGACGTATGAAATCATGAAAGTGGAAGTAAGATTGGATTGGAGAAGGTCACGCAATGAGGCAATTAGTAATAGTTCATTCGCCTGGCGTTTGTGGATGGTAAAATGGAGAAAAGGGCGTTAGATGGATAGAACATATAGCACACATAGGTTGTGAGATTGCATCAAGTATGTAATGGAAACTTTGGAAATATGGAAAATTAGTAAGAAACTTGCTTACACTAGCTGATGATTCAAAATGTATTTCAGGAAATTTCTTTACTAGCGGAACAAGAAGTATTTGACGAATACATTACACCATTTCGTTGGCTAATTTTTGTTCTTATTACTTTCTTCAACAGCGTTTTAAGACAGAATATTTTGTTATTGTAGAGAAAGGAAATGGCAGTGAGTTGGGCAGTATGCTGCCGTGGCTTATTTAAAATAATTTGCAGAGTCTGGTTTAAGTGACAGAATATCTTATTCAGGAGTTCGATAGTTGAATATCAGAATTTCAGTAATGGATGAGTGGATGCAGCTGTTTTAATAAATCTACAGCTAACATTGTTCATTGTGTATGTAAGTATACATACATATACATACACATACATATACATATATGCTTTCCATAGATCCCTGAGGCTGTCACCAGACAACAGTATGTGGAACATGTCAAAAACATACAAAAGCATACAAGACACATAAAATTATTACAGTGTAAGAATTTGCGGAGTCATATAAGTCAATAATGCATACCTGTACATGCAAACAATTCATCCACAGAGTAAAAGGAGTATGCATATAAAATTTTTTAGGGCTACTTTTCATTCCTCAGGCTTGTAATATGTTGTGGTAGGTTGTTAAAATTCTGATCCCAGAGTAGGATGCGTATTTTCGAAAAAAAGACAGGTTAACAATGGATCTACGTAGATGGTGTTTATTTCTTGTGTTTATACTGTGTACTGACGAGTTAGTCAGAAATTTATCTTGATTTCCAATTTAAAAAACTCATCAATGAATAAATATTTTGGCTTCGGATTGTTAAAATCTCTAATTTTTTAAATGGCTTTCTACATGACCTTCTCTCTGTGTATATATTTGTGTATGTGCGTATATTTGTATGTACGTGTGTATGTATGTGTATACACGTCGTACGTTTAGCATTTGTGACGACATATAATAAATTACGGCTCTGCCGACCTGCATCCCGGATGGAGACAAATCTACGTACAATATTTTAGTGGGGACATATAATGGAATACAAAAAAAAGAATACGGAAATTATGGGATGGAAACATCATTAACAGGCAGGATGTGAGGAGGAGAGATGAAAGGCTGTAGTTTATAATCATGTCGAATGGTGCAGTTTGGTGTTAGTCTTGCTTCAATTCCAAGTCCTGCTGTTTCAGATTCAAGGTAAACACTCGTATGTATGAAGTCACAATGTGGACATCCTCGAAATCTGCATGTGCCCTGTGCTAAGGAGCTAGGACTCGGTATGTCTGTATATCGGAACCGAGTTTCTTATTATCTTCTGTGTATAACCCAGGCACTATTGTGCAGCAGTTCGGAGACGAAGTGTTGGCACTATAAACGTTTCCTGCAGGGATGGTACAGGTGCTCTTAGCGGGATGCAATTGCATCATGCTTACATCGCATTTCGACCCCAACAGATTCAGCCGATTTGTAAACTGAACGGCCTGGAAGATTTATTACGACTGGCGATAGTTCCATTTCGAATGGTGA
>Ga0123354_10007702_pt1 | contig 16272 bp, 14 predicted proteins | sample TergutLab28metaG_2_FD_97872 | JGI IMG/M metagenome (GOLD analysis project Ga0123354, IMG submission 97872) | Labiotermes labralis P4 segment gut microbial communities from Petit-Saut dam, French Guiana - Lab288 P4 | ecosystem: Host-associated > Arthropoda: Insects > Digestive system > Gut ...
CCATACATTTTGTTGTTCCGGTCGGCGCCCCATCCCAATAAACCCAAAACAGGCAATGCTGCCAAATTTTTCAGCATTTCACGCCGGGAATTGACGTTTGTTGCCGTATCTTCCGGAACGGCTATCGATTCTTCCGGTTTTGGTTTTCTCTTTTTCAATAATTGAATGGCGTTGTATAATCCATATCCTTTTTCTTTGTAATAAAAGAGAAAGACCAGCACAATCGCTTCAATAAGGAGTGGGTTGATGATATAAACCGAACCCTCGCTGGCAGCGCTCATTGTGAAACCAAAAGGCGGATATGCAAAATAGTAAAGCAGGAGCAACAAGGCGCCGGCAAGCGATGCCCATCGGACAAATAATCCGGCAAATAACGCCAATCCAATAAAAATCAATCCCCATACATTGAGGAAATCGATTATCTCCAGTCGTCCGGGCGAGGCAGCCAGCCAATGATAAAATCCCGAAAGAAATCCATAAGTATTGTTCAGATAGGATGCTGCCGACCACTGAACGGCAAACAGCTTGGCAAGCCCTTCATATAAAAAGTGCCAGCCGATTGCTGCGCGGATAACTGTGATAATAGTTTTCATAACGCTTATTTATTATAAGGATTGGCAAATATACAAAATTTTTTTTATTTTTTTTATTTCTTCAATACTTCCATAAAAAGCGGCATGAAGTAAAACTTGCAGAAGAGCAATTATTTATAAACTTTTATACAGCAGTTCCACTATTACAATATGGCTAATACCGTTCAAACCTAATCCTTTACAGATGAAATGACAAATCGCATTAAAATTGAAAGTTTTAAGCATATTCCTTACTTGTTCTAACCAATTGATTATTTCCGGCGAATACTCATTTGTATTTTCATTTTTATACGATTCGATTGCTTCGCAAGCTTCATTAATATCTATTTCAGATAAAATTTTTTTGGTTATATCTTTATCATAAGAATTATCAGCCAAAGTTTTGTGAATTATCGCTAATAAAATATCTTTTTGTTCATCAAAATCAAAACATCCTAATACTTTAGTAAAAAGGTACAATCCAGCCGAAAAGATATTTTCTTCCGAAAAATCATCTTCCATCAATTTCAAAGCCGTTCTCATTGTTTGTTGATGAAAACTAATGTATTGATCAGAATATTCCGGTAACCTGAACCGATTCCATGTCAATGAGTTATTGGGATAGTTGCACCAAAGAACTTTACCGTAAGGAAACTCAATCGCGCTATCAGAAGGATGTTGATCTACAAAAATTTGAAAATAGGTTTGAATAATACTTGTATAATCGCCATTTTCATTTGTGGATGCAAAAGTTACTTGTAAATGTTCGCCGTATTCTCCGGAAAAGGAGAAAAGATAAGAAGAAAATATACCTGTCCATGACCGATAGAAATTCATAATATTTAGAATCAGTTCAGCCCATTGTTCTCTGGCGTAAAACACTGAAAGAAAATACCATCTTTTCCCATTTAGAATATAAAGAGATTGTTGTGTTGGATTCATGACAAAATAATTTTCGTAGATAAATCGAAATTTTTATAAACGATACCCTTTCCAAAACCATCCGGATTAATTACAGAATTATTTTTCATTTGCTTGGATACTTCATTAAAATTAATCGCAGAGGCAAGTAACATAAATATTTTTGATATAAAATCATTATCTTCTACTTTATAAAAAGTAAGTCCTTTATAATCCATAGGTGATGAATCTTTTTGCACAAAATACTTATTGCCGTTTTCCTGAAGAATCAATCTCTCATTGTCTTCATTCCAATTTCCTCTTAATGGCGCTCCCTGTATAACCGTTCTGATTTTTTCGTTAAGATAAGAATCATAAATAGACGTTACGGAGGAATTGTGAAATAGATATAAATACCGATTGGCAATCAAAGTATATTGTTCGGTTGTATAATCGTTATATAACAGTAAAATACCTGATGTATAAGGATTAATGTACGTGATATACATTTTGTATAAATTCTTAGCCATATATTCTTCTGAAACTCTGTCGTTATCAGAATGTACAATATAATGATAAAATTCAGGATCATGGAAGCTCATAGGCTTTAATCCATGCAGTACAAGACGGTTTAGAAAATCATTGTCCTCATATCCATAACTCTTCAAAGATTCGTTGTAACCTCTTATCGACATAAAGTCTTCGGTTCTGACGCATACTCGACCAAACGTATCATTGAAAGAATAATTGTTGGTGTAGAATATGTTATCATGTTTTGAAAACTCATTTAGCATAAAAGCGGCGAATCCATTACCCAGAAAGTTATCGGCATCCAAATTACACAAGATAGATGCATTTGCTAATCGAAAAGCCATGTTACGACTATGACTTCTTAAATAGTGGATAGGCTCCGGATTCTTGTAATAAGCCAATATCCCTTCATCAATATATTGTTTCATATTACTGTATATCCATTCACCCAGTCCATCCTGAGAATTATAGTCCAATAAAATAAATTCTACTTTATCTTTCAAATAATTGTCTTGAATGTTTTTTTCTAGGGTTTGCTGCAAATGATTTATACGATTCATGCAGGTGGTGCAAAAAGCTATTTTATTATTTTGAATTATGATGCTCATTCTATTTTTTTAATTTTTATTAATAATTCTTCATAAGAGCTTTTCCATGTTTTAATGTTTTCTGATTTTGTGATTTCCATTTGCCGTAGAGAATTAAAACGTCCGTTCCTGTCGCGAGGATGCGATAAATGATACATGCATCCGGGAGCGCGATAGATAATTAGTCCTAAAGTCAACCAACGGTTATATCGTTCATAATCTTCCTCACCCCAGCCGTAGAACTCTTCATTTTCCATCCCTGTTTGTTTGTATTTTGCAGTAGAAGCAATAAAAGAGCCCCCTTTATGATCATCGCCATATATCAATAACATGCGATCTCTGTTTCTATGTAGTATTTGAATTATATTTCTTCTAATAAATAAGTTTCGAATAATCTCTGAAGTATCGTAAAATTCTCCATTGTAAGGATAAGCAATATCAGCTTCACCATTACGGAGCTTTTCCATTGCGTCTATTATCAATTGCTTATCAACAATAACGTCTACATCCCATACTGCCAAAAAAGGGGATTTCACTTCTTTCGTCATTAGATTTCGATATTTAGTGCGGTGAAAAACAGGGTCTTTATCTTCTAAAAAAGAATATGCTATTCTTCGGTTTAACAGTTTGCGTAGAATGCCATTATTATAGGAAGAAACTTCCAAAACGGATACGTTGGTATCGAAATTCCGTAGAATGTAACCGGTTGTTGTCAACATGTTTTCAATCCGTATGATTGAATCCGGTTTCAAAGGAAAAAGAAAGGTCAAATCTCTTAATTCTGTTTTCATAATCTTATAATAGATAATAAACCCAAAGTAATCCACTAAATCCATTAATTAATCCTAACATTTTAATTACTTTCTCATCTTTCCATACTCCAGAATTTTCTATTTTTTTACGGAAAAAGATTCTATCAAAAGGAATTGAATAGGAAGTATTTTGCAAAGCATTTAATAGTAAGTAAATTCCCGCAACTCCATCTTGAATGAACACATCTTTATTGCGAAGTTCTTTATATATAATTTTTTGATAATCAATATGCTTTACCAATATATCTATTTGTTCATCCCACATATTCCACATGGTTGCTTCTTTCAAATGAATCAACGCCCACAATAAATACAAACGGTTGGCATGGAGTACAGGAATTCGGGATAGAACCAATCCTGAAATTTCTCTAAGTATTGAAATTATCCGGTCTTTGTAGAATTGTAATGAATATATTTTACTTACTGCATATAAAAATTGTGGAAGTTTATAGTTCATTATATTGAAAAGGACTGGTTCATCATAAAATTCAGAATCGAGCGATTGGTACAAATCATTGAACAGCTTTATACACAACTCTTCTGAGATGAATCTTGCATCACTCCCTTTGTTTTGTTGTTCGATGAGTGTGCAAATATAATACAGAATTGGAATACCCCCATTCATTCTGTATGTGACAAGATTGTTTTCAAACACTAACTTTTTAAAAATCAGAATGTCTATGTCGCTAAGTATCGAATTGATATTGCCTTCTATATACTTTTGTTTAATTAAAAAATCAATACCCATACCAATCTGTGCTAATTCATAAGTGGATTTTTTCGTTGAGTCATTTCCAAGTTCCAAACAAATATTGTCTAATAACTTTTCCGCTATTTGTTGATATTTTAGTTCGCCTGTTAATCGGGCAAGTTCAAAAAAATAAATACAGTATCCCATTTTTCCGTCTTCAATATCTAAAGAAATTTTTTGATTAGATTTAGCAATAATTTTTTCGTTAATTTTAACAAAATATGAATTAATATACGTATTCATAATTGATTTTTAATTATTTTCTTTAAAGGTAAAACCAATCGTTCCAATAAGGACAAATCTTCCGTAATAATATCCGCTTGCCCCTGCATATCTGATAAATAGGGCAATTCTTTTTTATAGGTGGTAATTAAGCCGTTAGCCAAGGTAATTTCCACCGAATAATAAACCGCTGTACCTGTTTGAGCCGGAGCTAAAGAAATATGTTGAACAGTTCCTCGCAAAATACCATATTCATTTTCCGGAAAATTTTGTAAATGAATATTGACTTTTTGTCCGATCTTTACCTTACCGGACCGAACAATAGGTAACATAGCTTTCCCAATTATTTGATAAGTCGAATCCGGTACAACTGTAAACACTTCCACTCCAGCTGAAACATTTTGATTCTCAATCCAATAGCTTGAAAACGTAATTGTCCCATTGATAGGCGCTCGCAGTACATAGTTCAATTCCCAATCCTCAATCCCTGTTTTTAATTGTGAAACCAAGGATTGAAGTTGTGTCAGTAAACTGTTTAGCTTTTCTGTGCCTTGTTGCTCTGTATCCAACAGAGACTCTTGTAATTGTCCGATTTGGATTTGCATATTATTGAGGTTGGAGCGCATGTTTTCGCGCGATGCAAGACTTTGTAGTAAAGTATTTTTTGCTGTTTCTATTTCTTCGTCTGATAGAATCCCTTTTGCGTTCAGTAATGAATCGCGAAGAAATTGTTTTTGAATGATGGTGAATTGTTCTTCCTTAATTCGCTGTTGATTTTGCAAAGTTTTGTATTGTTTTTCATATTGAGCTATACGTTCCAATGTCATCGTTTTTTTTTGAGGATAGTATAACAATCGTTTGTATTCGGTATATTCGAATATGGCAGAGTAGAAAGATGAAAAAAGTTGTTGTAAATCTCCAAGTTGTAGATTTTTATCAGGTAATGATATCCGGTCGCTATCCGGATTAAAATTGTTTAAATATTTTTTTAGTTCGATAATATGGTCTGTTTGTGCCGGATTATCAATTACAGCAAGATAGCTATTTGATTTTACATACTGATTATCAATGATATACAACTGTTTTATTTTACCTGAAGCATGCGCAATAATAGTCGCTGGTGGAGTAGAACCGGTCAGAATAATTTGAGCCGGGATAACATCAGGATATTTGATAATAGCGCTACCTGTCAGCAAAATAATAACAATAATCGCTAATACCGTAATTCCCCACCGCAATATCCATGGCGGAACAGCTCCAAGAATTTCTTGAAACTCTTCACTTTTTAACTCTATTTTATCTTCTTCGTTCATAATAATTAAATAACTGAGTAAATAAATAACTGAATGAGCTGATATCTATCAGTTATTCAATTATTCAACATCCCAATTCCAATTGATTTCTGACTAACTCAAAATACGCTCCTCGCTTTGCCGTCAATTCAATATGCGTTCCTTCTTCAATCACTTTTCCCTTTTCAAGAACAATGATATTATCGGCATTTTGAACCGTGCTTAAGCGATGCGCTACAATCACTACAGTTTTACCTTTATAGAATTCATCAAGATTATTCATAATTTTCCGTTCGTTGTTGGTATCGAGAGCATTAGTAGCTTCATCAAGAAAAAGAAAATCGGGATTCTTATATACAGCTCTTGCAATCATAAGCCTTTGCCTTTGTCCCTGGCTAATACCGTTGCCTTCCATCCCGATTTTAGAATTGTATTTCAAAGGCAGTAATTCAATAAACTCACGGATATTTGCCGTTTCTACTGCATATAATAAACGTTTTTTATCAACTTCTTCTACGCCCACAGCAATATTGTTAGCAATTGTATCGGAAAAAATAAAACCGTCTTGCATTACTGCTCCAGTTTTTTGCCGCCACAAATGTGGATTAATTTCATCTAACGGTGTATTGTCAATAGTGATTTTACCTTTTATTGGAGGGTAAAATCCTAACAATAACTTAATAATTGTGGTTTTTCCGCTTCCGCTGGTTCCAACTATTGCTGTGACTTTATTCTGTGGGATAGTCAAATTCAAATTTTCCAGCACATAATTACGTTCTGCTCCGTCGTAACTGAAACTGACATTTTCTATATGTATTGTTTTATTTTCAGAAACTATGTTGATTTTATTATCAATCATTTGTTCCTCGTCTTCTTTATTATGAATTTCATTCAATCGCTCAAGACTTATTTTGGCATCTTGTAATGATTGTGCAAAACCTATCACTGCCCCGATAGGACCGGAGAGTTGCCCTAAAATATAACTGATAGACATCATCATTCCTAATGTTATATTTCCTTCTACTACCGCTTTTGCCGACAGATACGAAATAAGCAACCCTGTGGTTTGGCTAAAGAAAATCGAACCAATCTGCTGATACTGTCCTAATGCCGTTCCTTGTATACTGATTTTAAACAGTTTTACCTGAATGCGTTCCCATTTCCAGCGTTGGTGCTTTTCACAGTTATTGAGTTTGATTTCTTGCATACCGGTTACTAATTGCACCAGATTACTTTGATTAGCAGATGATTGTGCAAAGCGTTTAAAATCTAATTTGCGTCGGTAACGCATGAATGAAAGAATCCAAGCGACATAAAGTATATTACCTGCAAGGAAAACGAATAAAATCTTTAAATTGTAATATGCCATAATGGGAGCAAAAACAAAAAAATTAACAAAAGAAAAAATGGTTGAAAACGTAGTGCCGGACATAAACCCTTGAATTCTTCCATGATCACCGATACGTTGCAGGATATCGCCGATATTTTTGGTATCGAAAAAGTGAATTGGTAATTTCATTAACTTGGTTAAAAAATCGGAAATCAATGAAATACCAATGCGTGTATTAGTGTGCAGAGATATCCAACTTTGGACAAAGCCCATGCCCATCTGCGTGATAGACATGACCAATTGAGCAATCAATATCAGAGTAATGAACGACAAATTACTATTGCCGATACCTTGATCAACAACCGCTTGTGTAAGAAAAGGGGCAATCAATGACAGCACCATGCCGACAACCATTCCTATAATGATTTGGATGTATTGTGATTTGTAGGGAATCAGGTAACGGAAAAAATAACCTAAGTTTTTTTGCTGCTTTTCCTTATCATCTTCGTAATCGTAAAAATCAGGCGAAGGTTGCAATAATAATGCTGTGCCGGTATCTTTTCCGTTAACTTTTGAGCTGTACCAGCATTGGCAAAATTCTTCACGGTTCATTACGTATTTTTCTCCTGCGGGGTCAGCAATGAAAAATTGCTCATCTGTCATTGCAAGCTTGACCCACAATCCCCTTTTCTTTTTAATATTGTAGAGAACCACAAAATGATTCTGATTCCAATGCAGAACACATGGAAATGGTACATCTTCTGTCAATTGCTCCAAAGTAATCCTCACACCTTGCGTATGCATTCCAATACTTTCCGCTGCATCGCTGATACCTAACATAGAAACCCCTTCACGTGTGATAAAGCATTTTTCTCGCAAATTCTGTTGATTGTAACTGCGACCATAATGTTTAGCAATCATGCGAAGGCAGGAAGGACCACAGTCCATAGAATCGAGTTGGATATAATGTGGGAAAGGTTTATTCATGCTAAGCACTTAATGATTTATAAATTCAATTTTTTATATCTATATTAAAAGTCAATTCAATCAATTATGTTGATAAGCGATACATTTTCAGAATAATCACTATTATGATATATTAATTTTTCCGATGTCAATTCATCAAGAATATTAACTATTTCCATTATGCTTATTTCAGGATAATCCTGTTTCAGTTTTTGATATAGTGAATCAATAGACAAAACCTCATTATTGATTTCTAATAATATTTTCCAATCTACAGATTGTTTATTGAACTCTAATTCATTTATTTTTTCCCCGTTACAATATTCACGATAACGTACATCATCTAATAAATTAATAATAGAATATGCATATTTTTGCTGTCGATAATAATTCTCTAATTGTGCAAACCTATCCCATGTCAAATTGTATGAAGTTTGATAATACCCAAATATTGATATTTGTGAATCATTTGATATGTATTTTTCCGGTAATAAAGCTAAATAAGGAATAGTCTCCCATAGATTTATATTATTTTTCATGTCTTTAAAGTATGGACTTGAGTCATTTACTACAAGTGGAATTATTTTGTGCTTAAAAAAGCTATTACTTAATAAAAAACGAAGACAATGTAAATTTTCGATACATTCTGCAATGTCATCGTCTGTTTCTTCTAATAAACCTTTAATAATATTTACTCCGTTAATTTTTATATTATATCTTTGAGCAAATTTTAAAAATAGAAAATTACTCGAAAATGAATTTTTTTTAACTATTTTTTTAAGCAAAGTGTCACTTAAAGATTCATAACCTATTTGAATACTAAGAAAACCTGCAATAGCGATCTTCTTTATAATGGATGAATTAATACCTTTAGTTATTATCTCGGCTCCTTCAATACTGAATTCTGCATATTCAGTCTCAATTTCAATAAGTTTTTCCAATAACTGTTCAAAGCGGTCAAAATCATTTCCTACAATATCGTTATCCAGGAATTGAAATTTGAAAATCTTATAATGCGATATATTATGTTTAATTTCATCAATTATAGCAGATAAGCTTTTCAGTCTATGTCTATAACCGGTATTCAAAAAACAGAAATGGCATTTTTTCCATGAACAGCCTCTACTCCCTTCTAAAGGGATAATTGCATGATTAAAAGGTATTTTATTCTCATCTAAAAACCTCATATAATCTGAGTAATCCGGACGCATTGATATAGAAGATAAATCAGTATAATTTTTATTTGAAAAGTTAGAAACTACGATGTTATCTCCAATTCTATATGCTAAATTAGCAACTTCCGACAATTTTGCTTCTGTTTTTCCACTCAGATTATTACTTAATTGAAGTAAAGGATATTCACCTTCTCCCCAGATCGCATAGTCAAATTGTTTAAAGTTTTTTAAAAACTCAATAGCGTTTCTTTTATTTCCAATTCCTCCAATAACTATATTTACTTCAGGATGAAAATATTTTATTTTTTCAGCAACTATACTTGAACAAATCCACTGGTCTAAATTTAATTCAAAACCCCAAAAGAGAATTTTTTCGAAATTATACTTTACAATAATCTCATTTATGAAATTATCCATTTTTTTGGCATATAATTGCATGTGTTCATCATAAAATGATGTAGAGGTATTTATAAATTGTGGCTTTAATGTTTTCAAGCATGATTTTACTCTTTGATATGCCTTTTTATCGTTCTTAATTATTGCAAGATAATTAAAATACAACAATAATCCCAATATCCTTTCTTCTAACACATTATATGTACTCCATATAAATTCCGATTGTAAATATATAAATCTGATATTCCAATATTCAACATCAACCCTGAAACCATTATAGCATAAAAACGATTTAAGCACAGATAATGCCGGAGAAGGCATAGATATTTGTGCCGGAGGCATTCTACACAAGACAATTTTTTCTTTAATAGCTATATCTTCCATATTTTATGGCATTATCATTTGTAGAATTAACTAATAGATTATTCCATTTTGAGATCAAATTGTCCTTTGGCTTTTTTTGCTGAAGCTATAACTTTGTAGCTTTCTCAATTTACAAAAATTCCTTTGATAGTCTCTGATGAATTATTAGCAGAAAAAGTAACAAGAAGATTACCTTTACTATTAAACAATTGAAAATCAATTGTTCCTTTTTCTATATTACTTGAATAAATAAGTCGAGCTTCATCTCCTTTTGCTTTGAAATAGCCTATTACTTTGCCGTTCAAATAACGAAATTTATACACCCATTTATTTGACATATTATAGCACACAGACACACATCGTCTTACAAAGCCTAAATTTTTTTTAGGTAATTTTAATAGAAATATAAACGTTACTAAAAATAATAATGCAAATATTATAAATTGTATTTTCATTGATTAATACAGTTAAAGAATTATTCCATTTTGAAATCAAAACTCCCTTTGGCTTCTGTTGCTGTAGCTACAACTTTATATAGTTCACCTTTGACAAAAACATCTTTAATAGTATCTGTTGTATTGTTAGCAGAAAAAGTAACAAGAAGATTGTCTTTACTATTAAACAATTGAAAACTAATAGTCCCATTTTCGAGATTGCTTGAATGAATAAGACGAACGTCATCTTTTTCTGCTTTGAAAAAGCCTAATACATTACCATCTAAGTACCGAAACTTATAGACCCATTGATTTGAAATATTATATGATCTTACACCATAGCGTTTTGTACAGCCTGGAGTCTTTAAAAAAAGTAGAAAAAGTGGTATTATAGAAAATAATACTATAAAGAATAATAATATAATTCGTTTATTCATAATTTGAATTTTTAATGTTATTTAAAATCCATTCCCAATATATATCTCTGTTTCCTAATATATCAGCCCAACTGGGTGATAAATAAAAATCCGGCAATAAATAATCATCATTGCATCTATCGGCGTTTGGTCTGTTGAATATTTTATGACTTACAAAGCCCTTGATCTTTGTATTAGGTAACACCCAAGAAAGCATATCGCCATAATTACAAGGTTTATATGAACTCCGATCCCCAATAACAATACCAATATTGTTATCGAGCGCTGTGATAATCAAAAAACCGGCGCTACTAAACGTTTTTGTATTCTGAATAAAAATAACATTTCCCTTAAAAATTTTATCACTATCTTCATTTTTGACAAAAAATTCATCTATTTTATCATATATTGAGGTCTCTTTTTTCGCTTTTGTTAAATTCGATAAAAAAGAACTTTTATATAATTTACCCATTTCAAAAGGCAGTTGGTTTTCTGCAAAAGTCTGTTCATATTCGGCAGCTAATACGGGATACTGTTGTTTCCATAGATTTGAAAAACGAATAGAAGATGTACCATACTTTATTCCTTTCTCTATCTTTAACCAAGAAAGCAACACTTCGCATAATTTGCTATTTCCACCTTCATTATTTCTGACATCTATAACTAATGTTTTTATTTTTCTTGATTCTATCTTTTGAAACATTTCTTTCAAAAATATGTCAAACCGTGGATATTGCGCTAATTTTTTATCTGCATCTTCCGGTATTTTGTTTGAATTATTCATGTAATATTGACTGCGTAATGAGCTTTGGTCAATACAAGCATTAAATTGTAGATAACAGATGCTTTGTTCTGGTAGTAACTTATACAAAAAAGGTTGTTTTGTGTTTTCTCTAATTGAATTAATCTGATTTTTGGATTGTTGTAAAGACATATTTATTTGTTGAGTAGAAATCGGATGTAATGAAACAGAGGTATTGTCGGTAAATGTAAGTGATAAGGAAGAATCGGGTAAACAATAAGGATTATCTTTCCATACCGAATATAACTGCATAAAACCATTTACTTTATCGATGAAATATACATCGTTGTCACTACAAATAATTTTTCTAAAGCTATTTAAAACATTGAAAATGGGATGCCCATTTATTTTATCGATTTGTTTTCCCAAAAAAGAATCATATTCTTTATTTATACCGCTAAGATAAATTTTTTCATTATCTATAAAAAATATAAAAGGATAAATGAAGTTTTTATTAATATCTGGCTGCAATGATGTATGTCCGTCATTTAGCAGCGTTGAAATAGTTTGTAAATAAGACTTTAACCTGGTAACATCTTTACATTGTGCTGCCCAATAATATCCTTCCTTTGCAATACTGTCAATATTGAACGGAAATTTATATCCTGATGAAAATGCGGGGTGACATTCTTTCAATATATCAATAAATAGTAATAAATCTTTTTGATATATATTACCTGTTTTATATTTAGCAGAACTCTCAATACTCGGATTTGAATATTGCTTAAAATCAGAATCTTGTCCATATAATGGGAATAACTGTAATAATTCAATACTCATAACTGAAATTAGTGAGAAATATATTTTATTAAAACATTTTATCATTGCTATTTAATTTAAATTATTTGTTGAATTGTTTATTGTTTGTTTTTGCTTCATAATGAATGTCAATAAAATCTTCCAGCATTGATTTTGCAGGGATGCAGTAATCGCTATTTCTGTTTTTATCATCCAAACACCCTCCATAACATGATGGAAATAAAACGCACGTTCTGCATTTATTATCAAATAATACATCGCCGCTTATCATAATGTCAGACAACAAAGGATAGTTCGTAATTGTTTGCGGTTCAAAAATCGTGCCAACTACATTTTCGCTTATACCTAAGTGATGCCAGCACTTATATAGTTCACCGTCGGGACCTATCACAAATGCATTCATTTGTTGACACATACACCCCTTCGATGTTCTTCGAGGATATATATCTTTGGTATAAACTCCTGATTCTTCAAAGATATTTTTTAAAAATCCAGCTTTTTTAATACCGTCTTCATAGCAAGAGCCGGAAATGCATCCGCCACCATAATCACGAACAAATGCCGGATATAAATGTACTTTTCGTCCGAATCTCTTCTGTAGAAGGTGATGTAAAGGAACATACTGCTCAGAATTAGTTCTACTGATATTCATCCTTATAGAGATGTTTAAATGTTGATATTTAGCGACTAATGCGTCAATATTTGATAAAATTTTTTCAAAAGTACCGTTTACGTTTTTCAAATGTCGTGTTTGATTGTGCGTATCTTCAGTCCCGTCTAAAGTTATTTGTAATCCTGTAAGATAAAGTTTATCTATCGAATCAATCAATTTGTCTAAAAGAAAGCCGTTGGTAATCATGTAAGCGCTATAATTTTTCACGTGAAGTTGTAATTCCGAAGATAAGTATTTAATAGTATTTATCTCTAGCGTAGGCTCTCCTCCGTACCAAACGACAGACAAGGAATTGACAGCACTGTGTTTTTTTACAAAATCTATAATTCCCTTTTGTACTTTTTTAGTCATTCTTTTATTTACTCTATTCCCTTCATAGCAATATGGACAGTTGAAATTACAAGCCCTGGTTGGAGCTATGGTTAATGACATTACACTCGGATTGAATCGTTTAGTTAGGGTTGATAGCATTAATTTGTTGACTTCGTTATTGTTCGATCCAACAATAAAACGACCTTCATATAAAAATTTAAACTGTTCGTCCTGCGGATCGATTAAATCCGGATTTGCTTTTATTTCCATTAAAGTATCATAATCTTCTTTATCTAATTCGATTAACATATTGGATAACGAACTATACAACAAAAAAGATTTTATTTTTTTTGAATAATATATATGATTATAAATACTCCATTCCATAGTGCATATTATATTTTAATAGACTTATAATCGTAAAAAACGCATGATACTATACATGAGCATTTTGTATTTTATCTTATTAAATGACAATTACTCTCAATCATTAATGATCTATTTCTAAATAAAACGAAATAAATTAAGATTTATTTCGTTCTAAAATGGCTCCTTGTAAGCAATAAAACTTAGTTTATGTACATAAATACTTAACCTAAATGATTACCACATTTTTCAACAATGGTCACAAAGAGCATAAATTTTTTTCAGAAAAGATCTATAGCGCAGGCATCTCCAAGGCAGTTGTCACAAGGGCATACTTCAATTGCACAAGCATTAGCTCCACAAGCATTAGCTCCACACCAAGCGGCAGCCCCGCAAGCATCACCTCCACAAACATTAGCTCCACAATTTGCATTAGCTCCACAAGCAGCAGCCGCGCAACCAGCAGCCAAACAACTTTGAGCTCCGCAAAGAATATCTGCCCCGCAACCTGCACCCGCGCAAGCAACAGCTCCACAATTAGAAACCCCAGAAGTATTAATCCCACACGCTCCACCTCCTCCAGGCGAAGCAGCCCAGCAAGAATCGTTTGCACACCACGTATACCCACCTATTAAACTCATAAGATCTAATCTTGATAGTTGCTCAGCAGAAAGCCCTTTTTCAATAATATTAGGTGCTTTCAAATTCAATTTTTTTAATGTTTTCATTTTATTATTTTTATTTAAAATTATACATACAATTAATTTATGTTATGTCAATTTTTCATTTATTTATTTTTTTCAATATATAGTACTTTGCGCATTGAAACAATGCTCGCGTCAAAGGTATGTCATTTAAAGTAAATTTATCTATATTTAGCGTGAATGTTCTTAACACATTTTGTGAAAATATTATACGCTTCAATTAACATACTTTTAATCAAATGGCAATAATTTAATAAATTCATCAGACAAATCCATATTATCAATATTTTCCTTATCAATTTCAAAAGCAATAAATATTTTTTTAGAAAAATTAGTTGTTTTTTTGCTTAAATAAATTTCATTGTAAAAATCAAAGTTCAGCGTTTCAGAAATTCTATGAAGCAATTCTGAATCAATACTTTTTTGTTTAAAAATATGATAAACATTACTCCTTTCGCAATTTATTCTGTCTGCAAATTTTTTGATTGACATGGAACTTTCCTTAAGTTTTTGCTCTATGATAGAGCCCATATGAATATTTTTCATAAGTTCTTAAATCTTTTAAATTGGAAACGTGGACTTCATTATTTGCCTTTAGAGGTTCTCCAAAACCGTTACGAACAAACAAGAAAAGCCCACGTTACTCACGCGGGCGTTGAACTTTCCTGTTCTTGTTCGCTTTTTAAAATTTGGAGATTTCTAAAGGCAAGAACCAAAGCTAACGCCTTTTATTTTATTATGTTGTTATTTCAACTTTTCATCATATAAAAATATTAATTTTAAACGGCAAAGATATAGCTTTTTCTCAAAAAACGCACATACCCACATCAAAAAATGCACATAGCCGGCAGGTATCTCGCATTACTTTTGTCTCCCGCAACAAAGAAACAATTTGATCAAATTTATTTTCGTTGCACAACGTATCTATTTTTTAATTATTCATTTAAATTATTATTCATTATGGTAAAGTATGCATTAAAAGAAAATACTTTGGGTGAAGACTCCAAAGGTTGTATAGCGGTAGTGAGCGCTCTGGGAGTAGCCTCTCTTGATGATATCATCGGACACATGATTTCCGAAGGAACCGGCTTAACCCGTCCGCAGGCTATGGCATATTTTGAAAAAATGTCGCAATCGGTGGAGTATTTTATCAGTCTCGGATTCACCGTATCCACTCCCTTGTTCCGGTCAAGAACCAGCATTTCCGGTACATTTGCGAATAAGTACGACAGTTTCGACCCGAAACGTCATCAGGTGAATATCCGGACAATTTCCGGCGTCAGACTGAATAACTTGGAAAAAGGATTGCCTGTTGTAAAAACCAAACTCAACCGCTTATTCCCCTCTCCGGAAATACTAACGGATGCTTCTACCGAAACGGATAACTCCAAAATTACAGTTGGGGGAGTCGCCATATTGCGGGGGAGCCTTCTGAAGTTTAATCCGCAGGATAGCCAACAGGGTATTTTCTTCACGGCAGCCGATAATCCGGCTGAAGAGATTCGGGTGATTAATTATGCAACCATCCGGTCGAACGAAGTCAATTTTCAGATACCGGCGCTTGATCCTAAAGAGTATATTCTTTCCGTCAAATCTACTTACTACTCCTGGTCAAGTTTGAGAAAAGGCGAAATGGAATATATACTGAGTGTGGAGCCTTAGTCAATTGAAATTGACATGCCAAAATAACGGGGATGCTTTAAGCGTCCCCTTATTTTTTCCCATACCCTTGACTTCTTTTTCAAAGCCAACCGTCTTCTTTTTCAAAGCCAACTGTCTTCTTTTCTAAAGCCAACCGTCTTCTTTTTTAAAGCCAACTGTAATCGCCACTAACCACTAACCACTAACCACTAACCATTATCCACTAACCTGTATTTGCTTGGAGCCATTTTCAACTCTTTCTTAAACG
>Ga0123354_10007704_pt1 | contig 16271 bp, 6 predicted proteins | sample TergutLab28metaG_2_FD_97872 | JGI IMG/M metagenome (GOLD analysis project Ga0123354, IMG submission 97872) | Labiotermes labralis P4 segment gut microbial communities from Petit-Saut dam, French Guiana - Lab288 P4 | ecosystem: Host-associated > Arthropoda: Insects > Digestive system > Gut ...
GAACGTGTGTTTAGTGCCCTCGGCGATTTTTTGCAAGTTGAAGAATGAAGGATCTTGAAGAGCAACGTGTTTGCGTGAAATTCTGTTTCAAATTGGGAAAAACAGGCTTATGGTGAGGACTGTTGGAGCCGTACGCAATGTTACGAGTGGTATCAGCGTTTCAAATCGGGCAGAACGTCCATCGAAGATGATCCCAAATCTGGACGGCCTTCTTCGTCAACGGGCGACGATCACATTGAGAAAGTGGGTTCTGTGATACGTGAAAATCGTCGTCTAACTATCCGTGAAGTTGCCGAAGAAGTAGGCGTCTGTAAAAGTTCATGCAACACGATTTTGACCGAAAAACTGAAGATGCATCGTGTTGCCGCAAAATTTGTGCAGCGTCTGCTGACAGAAGAACAAAAACAGAACCGCGTCACAGTCAGTCAGGAGCTATTAGATCGTTCGAATACTGATGAAAACTTACTAAAAAATTCATAACAGGTGATGAAACGTGGGTGTACGGCTACGATGTTAAAACAAATGTGCAGTCGTCGCAGTGGGTGGGAAAATCCTCGCCACGACCAAAATCGCCAAGGGTACTAAACACACGTTCACTCAAGGGCGCGTAACTCATGACTAATTGAAAGTGGCGTGATGTGGCTAGTGTCAAAATAAAGCTTAGAGTCCCAGCTACACAGCACCACCGTCGCAAGCGACCTGCGCTGGCTCACTGGCGGGCTATTTCAAATGTTCGCTATCTTTTTGGACTGGCCTTGTACACGGATATGATGATGCAATAATCCTATACCGTGTTATCAAATGAGGACCGCATATTAAAGATAGCCATCCATAATTAAAGTTAATTTTTTTTGTAAGGCTGTAAGGCTCTATACACTTACTTATATTTCCGAGAGGCCACCGCCCGCCTGCGAGTATGCGCCACAATTCTTGAATGTGGCGGGTCCCGGAAAAAAAAAAAACTTATCGGCTTACTTCAGGATTCTTGTGGATCTGCAAGTCATTTGAATATAATCAAGTCGGTATCTTTTTATTCAACCACACAGATTACGTAAGAAACTTGAGACTGGACAAACCTATGTTTTATGTCCTACCGATTCAAGGCAGCTGTTATTATATGTTAATGAGACACTGGTGCTTCATGTTTTGTTATACATTATTTATAAGGAAATCAGACCACTGAGGAGTTCACGGAAGTATAAAATGTAAAGTAATGTAATGGTATTATTTTTACACTTAGCAAGAGCACGTTTTGCAACGAATCCCTCTTCTTTAAACTGTCCTAGGGGGAAATGCTGCAGTGATGAAGCAGATCCAAAAAACAAATGAACGGGTTGTGTACTAGGTAATTCCTACTAACCCATCTACAAAATCAGTTACAGTCGAATCGATTCAAGACCTTGAGTAGAGTAACGGATTTGAGTCCTTGCAAACCGAATAGAGTCTGAGTCTCTAGATGCTGGGAAACCAGAACTATTTGTTTTGTAAAAGAATTCTTCATGCATCTGGTGCACTCTGCAAGTCCAATCGAGAAAAGCTGGGGTCCTGGTTTGCAGCATTTTACTGACTCCATACTACTCGCCTGGGTTCGATTTATTTAGTGTATCTGGGACCTAAGAAGCCGCAAATGTGTATAGACCCTTCATTTCATGCGACTGTGCTTGACATGGACCATGTTTTATGTTGGAGGTATCTACTAACTCTGCGAAAGATAAATGACTAACTTTGCAGCATGTTACATAAGCTAGAACCGGTACAGCTTGACTACATATGATCCGGTTGTTATGTCAGCAACATTTGCATCTTGATGCATGAACGAATTCAGTCGTCAATAAATTCAGATTTTTTTCGCGACTAAACTTTGAGGTGTAACAACACATATGAAGACAAGACGAAATGGAATTGTTAAATTATTTTAAACAAACACTTTAATAGTATGTGTGGGGATTTTACGGGATAGACTGCGGTTGATATAATTGGACTTAGTTTTTTAGGTGTCTCGCACAAATTCTCACAAAATAGTTGGTCGAACTGCCAGGTTTTTCACCCTGAGAGTTCTTCTTTATACCCGCGTTACGGCCGAATGTGTACATGTACAGTAACACGCACTGTACTGTCCTGCTTTGTTCCGTGTAATGTGTATGTTTACATAACAGTAACTGTTTTTGAAAGGGCCTCATTTTGAGTCACTTGAAGACATTCGGCGCTGTCCATAGTGCGGATTATATAACCTAGATCTGGGAGTGCCAGTAAACATGTGCCGGTAAGGAACAGAATACTTTACTACAGGCGCATTAGGGAAACTTTGGATATATTCTTAATTATGATATTATTCCTTCTTTCATGGCTTACATTTGGTATCTCGCTTAACGGATGAGTTCATTACCAAAATTATTTCCTTATCTTCCCCATGTCTAGTTTCGCCTTCAGGGGATGTGTTTGTTGAACATGTGAGCATGTATCGTATGAATAGGAACTTCCACATTCATGGGATTAAAATTCACATAAAGAGAAGAGTAGGAGCACATCCTAACAGAAAAACGTTGGTTCACTGAAGAGGATGGTAGACAGAGGGACTGGAGGAGTATTTTTACTGCAGGGTTCTAATTTTAGGCTTCTTGTATCCTGGCCCTTCTCACACGCTTTTCCTTGCAGTGGTTCTATCCTCTTTCATTTACTAGGTCCATATCTCTTTACAGCCCCTTTATCTCTCTGAGACACATTTTACCTTCTTTATATATTCTCTTTCATAGACTCTTTAAAAGGGTCAAGGTTTTAGAATTCCTTCATTATGAAATTCCCACTAGGTCGGATTAGTTCTGCCCGTTTCCTCTCCTGACTCTATGACGTCATAACCTCTTTTTGCGACATCTTGTTAAAATAACGGAATCTTGATTTGTACGTTCTGTATCTCTCTGATGGAGCATTTACGCTCGGTCTAGTGACAACCAACCCGTTACGTAATTGCATTAACTCTTCTTTCCACATTGCTAAGACATTTACATTCAGTAATTTTGCAAGAAGACCAGTAGCTTAGTTTTCGTTGGTCAGGTTGCGTAGCAGAAATGGGGAAAGTTTTCATTTAGCCTTCATTGGCTTTCCCAATATTATGTTTCCATACGCGTTATGTAGAGTCTACTGATACGCTGGCACGTCTGAGCAAGAACGTATTTGATACTGAACTATAATTACAGATTGTTTCTAAAATATATTGTCACAGTTTGTGGTTATTTAATTTTTCACGCATATTAATATCGATGTAAAGAGCTGAATGTGAAAGAAAGAAAAACATTTCTAAATAAATTTAACATTCATAGGTCCGTGCATCGCTAATGTATTCGCGGAGTACAGCCAACAAGATGCAACGTTTCTCAATTTACTTATTTCTGTAAGATGCTCTGCATGTTTCAGACGGGTTTTCCGCCCATCGTCAGGAGCTCAAAACTGCACATACAGTGTCAGGTATTTGTCAGATCGTTACTGCTACCTGCTGCTAGCAGCAGGTAGCAGTAACTGTCTGATGATGGACGGGAAAACCGTCTGAAACATGTAGAGCATCTTACAGAAATAAATAAACTGAGAAACGTTGAATCTTGTTGGTTGTACTCTGCGAATATTTCTAACTAAATAATTGTTTGATTATTTTCTATCAAAATTTCATTTGTACCTTGATATGGTGGCATGTATACACTGCAAGCTGCTTACCTTCCCTGTCAAGTAAAGTGATTGTTTCATGTTCAGAATTATCGTACTATCAATTAAAGTACATTTCGAACAGCTGCATTTAGCAGCTCCGTCAGGGCTTAAGGTAATTTGCGAAGATTAATACGTTGAAATGTACCGGCGGTACCTTTAGGAAGTCGGGAATATGTAATAATATTTATCTTGCTTCTTCATTTTAGTTCCACTGTAAATGATTCTGGTTATTTATTTTAACGGACTGAGCTTATGGTGCTGTTCTTTTAGTACAAAAATCAGTCAGATTATTAATGATGAAATAAGCTACCATGCCGAAGGAGGGTTGGAATTTATAAAAAATGATTTGTGATATTTAACCGTTGAAACATGACGCACCACACGCTTAAAAATTCTGAATATTGAATACAACTCTTGTTATTAAGTCTCGTATAGTTGTCAGATAAGCAGCGATTACTCCCGTAAAAGCTGTAACCACTTGCCGCAGTTCCTCTGTGAAGCAAAAGCCGAGTCTTTAAATGCTGTTTAGATAAATATCAACCTTCACGTTTTGGTGATACACCGTCAAATTCTTCCACTACAGTCCTTACCGGCTGCTGATATACCGGAAGTGTTATCATTACTCTGCCAGACAGCTGTTTATGATCCAGCAAGTGACCGAACATTTGGGTCAGGAAGGACATCCTAATCATGTTTGAACGGGATTAGGAGAAGAGAGTTGTGTTGTAGTTTGTGTAATATGCACTGTAACAGTTTCACAAGTTACAAAGATCTATCACTTGAAAGGAATACCCAGGTTGTAAATTTAAAAAATTTGAAAAATTGACTGTTTCAAGGTCCTGAATCGGAATACCCCTAAAGGAGTGGGAAAGAATACACATAAGCTTAGTGCGGTTTGTAGATATCATGGCCAGCAGTGAACCGGTGCATCTCCCTAACACAATTCCAAAGTATTTTTAGCGGGAACCAGTTTGCTACTTCCGAGAACTGTAAACCTGATATTTGTTTAAACACATAAGCTCAGAAGTTTTAGGTGACCAATATTAAATACACAGCTTGTTCAGACCTATAATTGTGCACTCGACCGCCATGTACATTAATTTACATTAGTGCTGCACTTAATAATTACATATTCTGTGTATTTCAGTGTTTTTGGCAGATGAACATAACATAATATAAATATAGTATAACATTTACACACACAAATTACCGTAAAAGAGAATTTTAGAACGCTGTGTTGAATGGTATGATTATTGATCCCGATAAAATATTGAAGGCTGCCATTCGAATGGTAACTGGCACGAATTTAAATAATTATGTGGCGTTGTGTTGACGTAGAGTGGTGCCACTGGGCCGCAAGGTTTCATGTCAGTACACTGCGTGGTGTAAATATACGCAGTGTGCATCATCCTGTGAGGCTGCCAACAATTTAAAACATCAGTATCACACATGGCGCAATTATAGACTGATAACGCTGTTTATTGGCGCATGTAGAAGATTTATGTGAAGAGATTCAGGCTTTAATGGGCAGTGGCCTCAGATTAAATTATAGTACCTTATCTTCTACGATAACTAGATAACTGCATACTCCTCGTACAGATTAGTACTGTAGATTGCAGAACGTGTGTTTGGGAGACATGCAAACTGCAACCGGAAAAAAAAGCGAAGGAAGTAAATCTTTTCAAATGTCTAAAAGTCGGTTTAAAAATAACGTGTAAACGGATTTTAATCGAACAGGATGTTAGAACTGGATTAATCTGCCTCGAGAACTTATGGCGCGTCCTCCGGAACACGAAATTAATTTTTCCAGTTTTATAATAGACAGGGAATTTACTGATTGAGCGAGCGGTCGTCGTATGTTCTAGAAAGACTCTGCTTCGTGATGTGCAGAGGTTTCTGGCGACCACACTGCTTGTTAGATACGTGTGTGGCTTTTCAGAGTTCATTTCTGCCATTCAAATGCCTAACCCGGGTAGAAGTGATTCCAATGTATGGAATATGTAGTAACACAGGATCATTAGGGTTCGACATTATACAAGTTTCTAGGGCTACACAAAGTTTCGTTCTCTTAACAGAATTGGATATGGATGGAGACTTCATTAGAAACGCAAATATCCTGGCTGCCCTGCTGCAGTGACAGTTGGACTGTTGCCATTTATACTCGCCCTTTTTAAGTTACTTACGTTAATTAAGACAGTAACTATCTTGACATACAATGCATGGACACGGTATGGGGGGGGGGTTTACTGTGGCTTTTAATGTACTTGAGTATCCGGCACAGATCCATGCAAAACATGTGTCTTTTGTGTTAGGAGTGTCTGTAACACAAACATGTATGTGCAGCACAGGGTATAGAGAGGACGGAGATAATGAGATGCTTATCATGCAGATATCCACAATGAATTCTGCCTTCCGCACATTCCCTCCTTCCTTTATCTTTCCATCTTCCTTCGCTTCTTTGTATTACCAGTCTTAATGTCTTCAATAAAGTCTGAAATTAACATCAAAAGGTACTTAAATTTTTTTTTTTTTGCAAACTGTGTCTTTAAAGCAAGTTTTGACATCACTTGCAGAATTACATGACTGATACTGGTTACATTTTACATTCAGAGACCACTTTGTATGATTTATGTTTTCAGGGATGTGGAACCTGCCTAGGGTTCCATACAGACCCCAAAAATTCACTGACGTTTCGCTGTAGTGCTGTTTTATGGCGAATACTGAACGTTACAGTCTCCCTCATCAGCTGCCTTTTCATTTGTCGGTGGTTCTTCATCTCTAGCATGCTATAAACACTATGAAATTTGTGCTCATATACCTGCACTTTTTAATACGTTTGCGCAAGAAAAATTTTGATGGAGCCTGCACCTAGATGTCTGTGCTTATTGAAGGAAGGCACAAAAAGTTTTAATGTTCAACAACACTGCTGTGAGAACCTCTCATTTCGCATATATTCACTTCTTAAATCAGTCGTATGACTTAAATATTAACTTCGCCGTTCAGAGTTTTGTAACACGCTGTATAGGGAATATTTTGGGATCGTTGTTTAGCTATATATATCAGACATTATGTTATGCCAGCTAATGAAAACTGAAGGTCGTAATAAATTTCGAGGACCTCACAACGTAACAACAGTCCTGCTGTAGATGTCAAGTTTCGAAGTTCAGACTTTAGGTAGCCTACGTGACTGGATATTATTCTAATTGTACCACGATCGCAGCCTACCATATCACCTGTCATAATGATTTCCCATTTTGTAAAAAACTCTTGGGAACTTAAAAGGAGATCCTTCGGCTCAAGGGAATCAACACATGTGCAATGGATACCTCTTTCGGAAGAAAGCGATCTTACAATTTTGGAGGCTCCTTGTGTTATGTAACGATGCTGTATTCACTGTTGAATTTTCTCATGTCAAATTAGATGGAAGGTTGCTTATATACATATATATACAACGAACTGCTCATAGAGTGAATAGACAGGGAGACCAATGAGGAAAATGCCGGCAAGAATAGGCACAGTGCCCCTTTACCTGCCGAAAACAGGTTAGTCTGTTGTTACGTAGTATAACCAGGCTTTTAGTGTAAAATCGAAGTATGACCCATGATACAGAGGCCAAATCATCGAGTACTGAGCACAATGTATAAAGCCTGTTGTTGTAATTCTCACTTGTTAGTGCTGCATGGCTGTTCGTATTACCGTATGGGGTGTTTAAAAAGAACGCAAGCCATGGAGAATAAATGTGTGTTAGTAAACCTGTTCAATGTGTTGGTCGTTATGTTGAGGTTTTTTTAAATGTCTCGTTTGATTTGCAGTCTACTGTTTTCGGAGTGCTTCCAGTATGTGAGGATGATCTGAGTACGCAGTGCTTTTTATTTAAATCCCCGTAAAAATCAGGTGGGCTAAAGTCTGGAAATCATGGTGGCCACAGTCCAGTTGAAACTTAGTTACCTAGAAGTTCAGAATCTTAGGTAATCCAAAAAAGTGCGGAAACTGTGGATAGAAGCGATATCTTTCTGTCTGTGTGTTGCGTTATTTTCCAACACTCTGTAGTTTTACGTAATTTTTGTGGGGGATTTATGAAATACGGTGTCTGTACGAGTTACGTTTGTGGAATATTAACCTCAAATTGCACATCGCCGTCATGTTTTTAAGTTTTGACCTACAAACAATATTTTGTAAGTAATTCGTATTTATAATCTCGGTCATAAACCTCACGTGCCTGGCGGTACTGGATCATTAGTTATAGACATCAAACCGAAAGGTAACGAAATATTTCACATAGACTTCGCTTTGTTATTTTACACTCTAAATTAATATTATCTTAACAAAGTTACATATTGGAAACTTGAGGGTTGTTTGACCGTGCATCTTCCTCATGAAATAATGTGAAATGCCAACTTGACGCAACAAGGTAATTTTATTGATGTATTCTTAGCTCGACATGTTTCGGGTACATACGCCCATCATCAGGAGCATTAGATTTTGAGTTGCAGCATATGGTTTTCTGCACCGAGTTTGTGGGTGGATGGTGGTCTTGAGAGCCGCTGCGTAGATCATGTGTACGGTGCGGATGGTGCCGTGCCGTGCACCATCCGCACCGTACACACGACCCACGCAGCTGCTCTCAAGACCACCACCCTTCCAAAAACTCGGTGCAGAAAACCATATGCTGCAACTCAACATCCAATGCTCCTGATGATGGGCGTATGTACCCGAAACATGTCGAGCTAAGAATACATCAATAAAATTACCTAGTTGCATCAATTTGGCATTTCACTTTGTTTCAAAGTTACATTTTTTCAATGTCTATTACGATGAGTCGTATATAATTACACACCGGAAATTAAATTGCGCCAGTGGCGCTACCGCCCTACAAGTTTACGGTTTCGCTGTCGTGTTGTTACAGACTGTAGGAAATGAAAAGAATACGGAGTTGGATTAGCGATAATATGCGCCATGTTCGTACCAATTTTTGTGAAATTCGATAGTCTGATTTCAAAATTTTAAAATGAGGAAACACAGTACTCACACACACAGGACGTTGATCCCATAAGCCTGCTATTTCCCTCTTTTTTGGGGGAAAAGAAGCAGAATAAAGGTCCCTATCTGGGAGACACTTTCTCTCTTGTTGCTCAAACCACGGCAGGCTTGTAAACCAGCATGGCAAATGCAACTGGAAACAGAGACGCACCTAGCATGTGTAGCAGGGCAGGCGATGGGGTTGTTTAATTATTACCTTGTAACACCTAGTCCATAGCTTGTATCTTTGATCCACAAAACCTGCCCCTTCTCTAACTCCCACTGGCAGGCAGACCTTTGAGCCGACATGTTGCACTGTCAGCAGCATACAGCCCTCGTTTAACAAGTGAATACCGTGTTTACAACACTTTGTCGGCGACAATGTCCCATCCCGGGCTCACATGCGTACACCGAACCATACACATTTCGTGCCAAAGTTATTGAACCACCCTTCCTGCCAAAAGTGTTCCTGTGGAGAATCACGTGTTGTGGTTCTGTTTTCTGCTTGTACTATTTCAATCAAATGACACTGTACCCGCCACAATGTTATTTAATGGGGTAAATTAACGTTGGCTTCGGGCTTCAGCGCCACGCCATAAAGGAACATCTGTTCTATAGACAAGCGTGTGTTCAGCTTCATGCTGCAGCCGCTTTAACCCGGGGAAATAGTTCCCGGTACTCCTTTAAAATGCTGGATTAGACATTATATTGTGGGTGTATTATTTATTAGATTTTTCAGTTAATATCGATAAAGCGTATGATATTGTATCAAGAAAGAAAATTAGATACAGATGAATGTCGCATTTCGACATATCGCGTAATTTCTAAGTTGGATGTTTTAAAACTAACGTAGTGAAAATCTGATCTCTGGCAATTACAGAAAAATCAGGGGAGATATCTTGTTGGATAATAATAAGAAAGAAACCTGACCGTGACAGTTATGTGATGCACATAAAAACTCTTAATATGTGCAATGTTTAAGACTAATAAGTACTGTTTGTATGATAATATTAAAGTGAATCCATGGCTTTACTTAGATGAACAGCTTGACATTGTAGGTAATACTTTAATTTTGAGAATTGTAATGCACGCCAAGGTAAAATACACCGTTTAAGGTGAATTTAATTGGGCACTTTACACAGCCAATTAAAAATGGGCTTAAACAGTCCTGTTACAAAGAAACTAATTTTAATTTTTCACAGAACTTCCATGCTTTAGTAGGTCAAGGCAGTTATAAGGTCTACTGTGTTAATTGCGTAAGGTCTGAAAGTAAAGGGCGTGTTGTCATTTATCCTCAAATGAAAATCTTGGTTGTTATAAAGCTGTCAACAGCCCCACTCCACTCAGTTGGATATGAAATGCAGTTTTTGAATTATGTGAAACAAGTTTTAAAACGTTGCAGAAATGTGCTTCCATTACAGGTATTTCGGAACAACGTTGTAGGCCTTTACGAAGGACTGCATGCAATGGCGTATATAATTAATCTTTCCTGTTAGCGTGTGTGATGAGCACAGAGAGAAAGTTTGACAGACTGCTAAACAGGTCGATGCTTCCTATTGCTTGATATGGATAGTTTCTTAATTGTTATGGATACAAGACTATTAACATCAATGATAGATCGATAGTCACACTCTGTAATGACGCCCTGATATCCTACGTGTAAATGAAAGAGACTTATTCCATAATTCATTGCCTCAACTATAATTTTTAGATTAAAACTTGATTTTGTTGATGGTAACTAAATAAACTTATCGAGCAGAGGGCTGGCTGAGAAGCTAAGAGGTTTTCAGCTAGTCAAGAAATTCATCGTGTTTTATGGAATCTGAAGGTTCATAAGCGCATGTACAAGAGCCGGCCGCCTGTCCTTCTTCTGAATCGGATCAATCCAGACCATGCCCCAGTCATACTTCATGAAGATCCATTTCAATATTTTCCTCCCATCTACTTATAAGTTTTCAAAGTAGGCACTTTTCCTCGGGTCCCCCCACCAAATATACAGGTATGTACCTTTCCTGTCCCCCATACATGCCACATGCCCTGCCAATCGCATTCTTCTTAATTTGATCACGCGAATAATATTTGGTGAGGAGTACAAATTGTAACTGTTGTTGGTACAGCCGGCTATATGACGTTTCATTTGTATAACGTTGATGTCTTTAGGGAAATTTCAGGAAAGGAAAGTTTCGTGGGAATGCTGGCAGGTGGAGAATATATCGGTGGTTTCGCAGGTAAAGGAATGGAATGCTAGGTAATTACTGAGACTAAGAGGTACCAGAGAGGCTTCCCTGAGGCACATAAATGCCATCTCCAGACGTTTCATACAAAATTTGTTTAACCTTCGAGTTCTGTCCTATTCCAATATCGTTACAGGGTCAGGAAGGCAAGGAGGTTGGGAGTCACTCAAGGGAAATAGGTGAACAGTGAAATATGTTGTTTGGAAAATTTGAGGGTAAGCGATGAATTTGGAGACTAAGATAGAGAGGAGATGGTAATAGTAAGGATTCTGGTTTTTGGACTCTGACCATTGAAGATTAGCGAATAACTTTCTTTCGAAACGTCTGGAACCAGCAACCGCGCTACTCCGCGTACAATCCTCAGAAGAACAGAAACTCAACATAGCGTTGTGGAAACCTCAAACGTCACAGGGTGTTACTGGACATAACGGAAATTGGGGAAATATTGTCTGAGCTCTTGGACGGTGTTCGACTGGTTCAAGAGGGGTTTAGTCATGGGATTTTTGTACCTGGTAACGAACTTCCAAGTTTCGTGAAGCGGGAAACTTTTTGAGCAGTTGAGCAACAATCAGCATTTCGAGTATCTCTTCTCCGTCGCGCTAGTTACAGATGCAGGTTCGTCTCTCTTTATAGACCATTATTCCAGCCTGCGCGATGCCTTATAGAATGAGAATGTTTACGTTTGGTGCATTAAAGTTACGAAAACAGCCAAAGGGACCACGAGAACTAGGAGGAAAGAGAAAGTGCACTTCGCATATGAAAGCAATAATAAAAGTCGTGAAAACATGACACAAAACATACAAGTCTGGAAATAAATGCTTACCGCCACAGTCCTGGGGCGCTCAGTCTGTTACTGCCTATGGACTTAACAATTTGTAAATGTTTACTTTGGTTGTTTGTTATAAATAACATAAACATGATTTCAATCAAAATAGTTACAAATGTATTGTAAATGCTGTATTTTAAATGCCGAGTTATTGAGCAGCAAATGTTATGAACTGTCAATAACTTTAAGATGGTTTAAACTCTTTCCTTATAGTAAATAAACATTAAATTTATGATAAATAGGCAACGTTAGTGGATTGTTATACAAATTAGCGAGAATTAAAAATTATAATCTGTGGGCTACTGAATGAATAAACAATTACAGCTATTAACTTCGCTGTTGTTACACACAGTAAAAATAAGTATGTGTGTGTGTGTAGAGTATAGATTGTGTTCGAGTCTTAAATACAGCTTTTAATATATGCTTTGGAATCTTATTTGAATGTACGTTCACACTCGGAGAAGAAACAGGCCACTTTGCAAAGCAGTCAACCCAGTTGTCCTAACATGGGTAGGGTAGACTCATGTGTGCTGCAGAATCATGCTGAAGGACATTTAAATTTTGACTTTTGCTGACCGTGCATCTCAGTACATTTATACAACAACTAATCAGCAATTTTATACGATTTTATGACTAGATAGACTCAACGAACATAAATGTAAATAGACATAGTACCTTTCTAATAAATTTAATAACTGGATAAACATAACCTCTACATGACATAACATGTTTATAGTAAGTAATACACAGCAATCACACCCGAAAAATTCACACATAAATTTTGCTACTATTTTCTCATATTTATAGAATTGTATTTTAGTAATTTTAGACCCCTCACTTGTTTCAGTGTGATGATACCAGATGCTGTGTAATGCAATTTTGACCTCCTGATGATGAGCACATGGGCTCGAAACATGTAGAGGCATGAAATAAACTTATTGTAAAACAAACATTTTGTGCATCAAATTGGTTAATTACTTAGATAAATTTAAATTTTGGTCGCTTTGTTTGATGCATGTGTCCGATTTTGAACAAAATAGCAACGGTTCGACAGTGTGTGTAAAGATTGTGTGATATTATCGCGAATATCTTTTGGGCTCTCGACTTTTTACCTCCATTAAATGGATGGACACACAGAGCTTTTGCAACAGACAATGCCCAGTGTTCCGACAGGGTCTGTAAAAAATATGGCAATGTGAATTCAGTTCGCAACAAGCTATGAACTGATAAAAAAGAATGACATTGATAAGGCACAACATTTTTGGAAGTGCATATATAAGGCAGAAAGGAATAATTGAAATCGAACGATGTAAATACTCAAAGAAAGGAACGGAAAAGAAACTGAGGTGGAAATGAAAAGGTTAAAAATGGAAAATATTTGTAAAATGAAGGTACCAAATAATTTAACGGTAGGTGTGGATAGGTGAGAGACAGAAATGAAAAATGGTTGTAAGAGGAATGGAAAAACGATTTTAAGAAACAATGCTGTAATAAATTATGTATATTTCTCATTGTAACCAATTCCAAAATCATTCGATACCTGCCTGCGACAAATCTTGCAATTTAATATCGCAATATCATCTTTTTGATTTGTCTTCAATTTAGCTGCAAGTGACTAAGTGTAATTACTGAACGGATATTGGGGATCCCCTTTATTTTCTCGCTTATCGTTCGGCAACTGTTTTCCGATTCACGAGCCAACTTTCCCCCCCCGGGGGGGGGGGGTGGTGCAGCGATCTGTCTCAGCTACTATCCACAGAGGCGGGGGATGATATGGGAGGGTAGCTAACATACGAGCACTGGTGTGGCACTTACCCTTGTCACAGAACACAGAACGCTACACTATTTCCTCCAATATCGCGCGTTAATGCTTAATTATTGTTCCTAGGGAAATATATAGAAAGGGAAATTTTGCTGTGCCCCAACGTTACATTTTTGTGCAATGGTGCTGTGGATATGGCGAGGCTCTTTTATTGCGAGAGAACTAAGCAGTTCCCATAGAAGTTGTTTCTGTACCATTATTAGATGAAAACACTAAAAATGTAAAAAAAAAAAAAGTAAACAGAACCCTCTTGTAAACACAGTTATAGAAGAAAGAAATTTTGTAATTTATTCAATTGTTAACAAGACATGAGAAAGCGAGGGGCGGGCGGGGGGGGGGATGAGTGGTCAGGTTCACACTTCGGCCGTTTTGCCTACGAGAAGAGCTACTTGTATTTATTGGGTAGAGTATTTGAAAAAGGTTTCCTGTTGTTGCTCGGAGCCGAATTGCACTCTTACAATCTCTAGAGAGTCAAATAGCCTAACTCAGCTATCCCGTCCCAAGTACTGCAGTGGACTATACGCATACAATCTTTCTTTGATGTTCTGCATAACCATTTGGCACTGTTATGCTCGAATCCTGCCGAGGGCATGGATGTTCGTCAGCTGTGAGTGTTGTGTATTGTCACGTAGAGGTTTCTCCAACCAGCCGATCAATCGTCCGGAGGAGTCCTAACGAGTGTGGTGCGCTGTTGTGTGTGATCTAGAAACCTCAAGAATGAGAAGGCCCGCGTTGGGCAGCATCGCGTCGGGGAAGGGGGGGGGATCTATTGTTGCCAAGATAATCAGAAGCGCAGATAGCGCTATCATACAATACCACGTATTTCTTTAAATAGGCCTACTTGTAATACTAGCAAATGATTGGTTACCCGCGCAGTATTTTGTGCTGTGTCTCGTTTCGACTCTGAAGTCCTTTTATTTCAGTCTGTAAAGGGAAGAGTTTTCGATTCGAGTTTCATATAATGAAAGTGTTGTAGCGGACAGATGGGAAGTAACATTAATTTCGCCTAACTCTTCGTATAGACACTACGCTCCATTCTCCCAAACATAAGTCTTTAATCGGAAACTGGAAATGGAATGTTTATGCATATTATATGTTAACATTAAGTGTTAATTTTAAACATTAGAAGGTAACTGGCAGTAAATTTGGAATCTTTTATCAAGCTGCTGCTCCTGCTGATTATGATGGCGATGACAAATCTGTTTTTGATGCAAGCAATGAAGAATAGTCGTGCTCTGCTTCATAAACAACAGATTAATTTCTCTTTATATGTCTTTAACGACGCATAGGCCTACTTGTCGCAGATCTTTCGTGAACAGTGCATCCGCTGTTTTCAAGAAGAAGTTCGTAAGAAATACATTAGAAATTTTACTTGCTCTTAGTTCCACTGTTCTAGCAGACGAAACATACGTTCAGTACATAGGTATTAAGGTCTTCAGTGTTTTGTATTTATGAGTTTATTTGAAAGAACTCACAAACACACATTCGTCAAGTTAGAAACAATTTAAGTAACCAGGAACTGGGATTTCTTGTGTGTTCTTGTACTATTATCAGATCGATTAAGTTTAAGAGAACGTTCTGTGCAGTTAGGATAACAGAACAAACCCGCAGGTAAAATATGACGAGAAGGACCAAGGAACACTTGAAACGGAGGTGAGAAATTGATATTAAAGTGAATGTATGTGTGAAAAGTTTTGATAATGTGAGCAAAATTTATATGGCTTCGGGCCGGGTTATTTTGATCTTTTTTTTTTTTGTATTGTTATTTTTGGAAAAAAGTTTTAAAGATTAAAATCAAGACTAAAAGGGTGCAATGTTCCATGTTTAGAACTAAAAGGTATGCGAAATATTCCACAGACCCTGCTTACTGGATGAGAATAAGAATGCGAAAAAACTAAACCAAACATGTCAACGTTTTGCCAATTAGGTACGAATAACGAATCATGTCGTAAGTCCTCTCTTACTCCAAGCCACTCGGTACTTCATTTTCATCCTTTCCGTTTCACACACGACGCAAACATGGCGATGTGCGCACTATCCTTTCTATAATTGGTTATTTTATACAAACAAATATGCTTTTCCTATCTCTAAGCAGCTGAATATAAAACAAAGGAGAAAAATGTTCAGGAGCTTCTATTTCGGTACCCTTTATATTTTCCGACAGTTAAAATGCAAACTGTAACCCCAGGCTTTCCAGATACAAAGCGAAACCTTCGTGTTTTTAAAGGAGAAGCTAACATTTACGCTTAAAATGAAATCCAATTGAAAGTGTTAAATTGCGTCTCAATTTGACAAAATATAAGCTACAAAGGAGCACTTGTTTGCTTTCAACACAGTTTTATTGATAATCAATGTTAATTTGTTGTACTAATAAGGCGACATGTTTCAACCAGTCCTGGTACTCTTCAGGCCTTCCATTGTCAGCAAAAGTGGAAATATTGCAGTTGCTTTAAACTTTTGGCACCGGAATTATTTTTGTTTTGTTTTAGCGCACCCAGTATATAAAATGTGAATAATACAGGAACCAAATACTTTAGAATTATGAAACAAGCTGCATTTTGAAGAGAAAAAAACGGAGAGTATACACCATGTTTAAAATATTCAGTACCTATATTTGTTGAATAAATATATAAAATGCAACTTTAGAGGTTAGCGGTGCGGTACGACCACTATA
>Ga0123354_10007705_pt1 | contig 16271 bp, 13 predicted proteins | sample TergutLab28metaG_2_FD_97872 | JGI IMG/M metagenome (GOLD analysis project Ga0123354, IMG submission 97872) | Labiotermes labralis P4 segment gut microbial communities from Petit-Saut dam, French Guiana - Lab288 P4 | ecosystem: Host-associated > Arthropoda: Insects > Digestive system > Gut ...
CACACATCATCTTTAAATTGGTGTAGAATTATTTTTCTATAAATCGGTTCGCCGGTGCGAGGGGGGGGGGGGTGGGGGTCTATAGTTATCAGTCAAATCTGGTAGTTTACACGCAAACATATCACTAGCGTACTGTTCTTACCAGTGTGTTGTTTATCAACCATTACACGTACTAATGGACATTATGGACTGTGAACTTGCCAAGCTCTGTCCGCATGTCACGTGCAATATGAAGGGCGATGTCCGCACACGCATGGTTATATAGTAAAACATATCCCACTTTTAATCAGTTTTGCATTTCAATATCAATAAACGCCGGCTTATACGTACGTGCCAATGTACGACTACGTGCACTTTGCATTGCGATGGAGCGAAACAACACATATTGCTTCACACTGCTTCACTCGTGATTGTACGCTTCCAGACCCAATAATTGGCCTTTGAAACACGAGTGTTTCACGGGCACTTGGATGAGCCATCAATAGTTTATGTGCTTTACGGAACTGACAACATCTGTTGCTTTTCTTTTGATCCGCCACAGTCGTGTGTTGAACACCCCACTCACGCACTTGCTAATTTTAGCCCTTCGCCGTTAGCCCTTGTATAGCCCACACAGCATCCTAAACCACTGTTTGTCATTGTCAACGAATCATATATCTTTAGTTTTTCCTGTCACTTAAACTTCGTCCAGTAATTTAGAAAAAAGTTCTGTTTCTGTTTTGAATTGATTGATTTCGGAGCGTCACTTTGCATGTTTGTCGCTTTAAGGTTTGGTCTTTATACAGCCACAAAGATACCATCCACGTTATCTGCTCTTTATTCTTCCTACCACCACTTAACCACCTGTTGGTATCTTTACGTAACAAATACTCCCCAAATTATGCAATTCGAAGTTACGCAATTTCAGAGTCACAAAATTTAAGTACAAAAAACTGAAACAACATTTTTGATACTCGCGTCGAGTTTTTCCGTGCAGGAATGAGAGCGCAACGAAACGCCGGGGGCAGATGAATAATGCTGGGCGATAACAAAGGCTGCTGGGCTGTCACGCTGCGGCCGATGAGGTCCCACGGTGTTGGAGTTTGGATTTAAACTGAATGCCCTTGCGTTTACTTATGTAGTTAACCACACTTATACTCAATTTCTATTTGCGGAAAATTCTAATTGCGCCGTACTTTACGGAATGCAACTGCTGCGTAAGTCGGCGAGTGTCCGTACATCGATCATAAGACAAAAATTAAACACTGAACACGCAACTTACGATTCGAACATCCGACTACTCAAAAACACGATGCTGGAAGCAGCAAGCGACTCTTCAGCGTTCGAACTTCGCGACAGTGAGGCACACCAGCGACGATGACGTCACAATTTAAGTGAACTGAACACAGCAGCAGCGTGCGTGAGTGCGACCGTCACAACGGTTTCCCATTTGCACGTGTCATACACGTACGAAATCAAAGACCATAAATTAAGAGTACGAAATGAAATAGTAAATGAACAGTTGTTAATTTTCGGATAACGGTATTTCAAACCACAGGCTGTAATTAGGCGCCAGTAATTCGGCCTAACATTAACTTCATGTGGAACGCGAATAGGTTGAGAACATTACGTAAAATTACATCCTATCCAGATCACAAGAAAATTTAGAAACGAGTCGAAACAGTTAAAATACCGTGTAACAGTCTAGTCTCCAGGGACCACAACCGATTCATTATAAACAAAATCATAACTTCATACCGACAAGGCCAGTTCGATCCACGGCACATCCCGTGCACGGAAGGCGCACATTTCAGTTTCAGATTTATAACTTGTGACACAAATACATGTCTCTAGTACAGACAACAGCATTCCTTAGTTGCACGATTCAGTACTTTAAACAGCAAAACACTGACACAGAAACAGAACATCACAAAACGAAGTGAAATGTGTCCATTTTCAAACACACGACATTGACGACATTTCTGATATAAACACTGATTTATCAGGCTGTTGCGTCGCATTTTACAATATTTGCATGAACGTACGGTCAATACTGGAACTGCAGATTCTATTTATGGCCTCGATCTGCTTGCCACGTCTGCTTTCACCGGCACCCCTTACGGTATCTCAGTCCGATACGAGGATGTCCGTTACAGCTGTAAAATACAGGAAGACGGGGAACAAGGAAGCGTCAATGTCCCTCCCTCCTCCGACATTAGAACAATGTGGATACTGCGTGGCTAACAGTCGAGGATCTGCTTTGAATTCATTAATCATTCACATCCACCTCTAAGACAGTATGTCATCAATAGCACGCAACGTCACACAGAAAGAAATGGGACAGAGTACGGACCTCCTAGTAATTATGGTGGGCGAAGAAGTCTTCGCCTACAGCAAAAGTGTCCAACCTTTTTCGGCAAGGGGCCACAGCTATTACTGTGCGCTGGTTCGCTGGGTGCTAATCTAAGAATCACAATATGTGATATACCTAGCAGACTAATTAATCATTTGCTAATTTTTACAGTTTACATATACAAATAAATACTCCCCATGGCGCAACAGCCACTAGGGGGCCAGGGCCTCCTCATTATCGAGGCTTCACGATCACACTCAGACACACCACACTCGGTAGGGCTCCTCTGGGCGAGTGATCAGCCCGAAGAAGACCTCCATCTGACAGCACAACATTCACAAGAGACAGACATCCATGCCCAAGGTGGAATTCCAACCCGCAATCCCAGCAAGCGAGCGGCCGCAGACCCACGCCTAAGAGCGGGCGGGCACTGGGATCTGCTATACCTGTGTGTGTGTGTGTGTGTGTGTGTGTGTGTATATATATATAATTAATGAATGAGGTCGCAGGCCGCTGGTAGGACATTCCTGGTCTGCAGTGAGGGTACTAACACGTTTACAGCTCAGGCATAGGCCTGTTATCCCTAGGAATGGGGAAGCAGGCGGTAGATTAGACTAAACCTTTGCATGACTTATTGCGCCTTGTGGCCACCTCGCATCGAATATGTTAATTTCCTACGCAGAAGATAGTAACGGTCTAATCACGGAAACAGGCCCACTAAGGAAGGCCAACAATAGAACCAAATAAGTAAAAAAAAATTATGAAAATACTATTTAAAAAACATATGACGTGTATAGTGTAAAATAACACGAGAATATGAAATTACGTTGTATCTGCATTTCGGACTCAGCAATCCATATGGAAGTGTGGCCGCTAAGCATGTGAAATCCGGTAGGTCGAATATAGCAAAATATATAAGAATGGGTTTTGTATGAAACATCTGACAGATTCCATGGAAAAGGGTCTTTCTTAAGAAGCTGCCAGTCCATCACTGATGAAGAAATCCCCCGTCTCTAACGGAACCCGAAAGTTCACAAGGCGTTTACAACAGCCCGCCAATGGTTCATACCATAAAACACAAAACTCACAGTACGCCGCCTCATACTCTCCACTTTACTCTCACCCCTTCGAACTAAACCAGGCCTGTCAAACTCAAAACAGGTTGCGGGCCAAATCCGAAATTCAACTCGAAATACTGGGCCGCAACATGTCATCCCCCCCCCCCCTCTTCGCCCTTCGTGTGTAAATTCTGCAATGCAGAAAACGGATGGACGTAAAATACGCCTTGTAGTTAGTTTTCAGGACTTCGTGGGTGCACTATGCAACAAAACAGTAATTTCGTACCTCTACCAAGTTATTTAAACACTGACTGAGAGAATAAAGTAAGTTTGTCAAAAACACCTGTTTTTAATTTCTTGGGCGGCAAAATTTAGTCACTTAAAAATGCAACAAGCTAAACATTTCCATGATTATTAAATTACCTGAAATGATCAGTACGTGACAAAGTAGGATAACTCTATTTGTAATAATTGTACATTAAATAACAACACCGACTGTTACTTGAAGTAAAATTCTCATAGTAAAACTTCATAAATACCAAAACGTGCGCGGAACCCATCAAACAGGGTCTTCGGTGACGGACCTGACCTACGCATAGATGACACAAAATGGGTCCTGACCTTCAAGTATTCCGCCTCAACCCTTATCCTGCTAACGTGGAGAATATGGTGAGATTTTAATAATAAGAGCAGATGGCAGATGGGATTTAAGTCGGCGTTAATAACGGGCTCAAACGTTTGTAAGTCCGACACCGGAACTGATGGAAGCGTGCAGCTAACGTTAACATTTCAGTATTGGTAATTTCCTTGTACAGTGTCCGTTTTCCTCATCACAATCAACCGTTTAGCGCCTTGTGATTTACATATGTACCGCCAGTTGAAATACTAACAAGGTATACTGTCAAACACAACACTTCAGTGTTACATGTTGCGGTCCATCAGAACCGTCATCGGGCACCCTTATTACAAAAGTTTGAAGAACATAAGTACACTTTCAAAACGCAAATGCTTCATCAGTGAGCTCTGACTAATACATTATTATTTATTAAAATTATAAATATATGTAACGTTTATAGCCACTTCTTGTTGTGTGTAAAATCTCTGTATGTTCGTATTTCGATCCAAACGAATATGTAAAGGTAAAAGTAAAGCAGTCCCTTTACAGGCCTGGAGTGGCCCAGAGGGTTCCAGGAAGTTAAGGTTCCCAGATTACATAACAACGGCACAGGACGGTGGTAAGGTTGTTAGCCCTACGGACCGGCCGCGTTTACCCCCAGGAAATGCTCATGGTACTCATTTCTGTTGTGGACCGGGTAGCTCAGTCGGTATAGCGACTGACCACGAGCTGGACGGTCCAGGATCGAATCCCGGTGGGGACGAGATTTTCCGCCCGTCCAGACCGGCCCTGGGGCCCACCCAGCCTCCTATAAAATGGGTACCGGGTTTTTCCCGTGGGGTAAAGTGAGGCCAGGCCGTGCTGCTGACCACTCACCCCCTTCTAGTGCCGCGGTCATGGAAGAATAGAGCTATACCTCTACCCATCCTCTGGGCCACACCGGGCCTGTAACGGGATCACTGTACCTTTTACTCATTTCTGTTAGAGGCTGAGTTGACTCCAGGGCCATAGTGCGATCGGAAGGATTATGTCAATGAAAAATTCCAATGACACCATCTGAACGAATACGTTGACTCAGATAAAATCGTTACTCATATGTTCTGTATTGTCTTGTTTTGATTTGTTTTGTTTATTGTTTTTTCAGACCATGCTCGCATTATGCGAACGTAATTTCTTAAGATATTTATTTTTAAAGGCAGCTGCGTGTTTTACGATGTAGATTTTTTTAGTTTTGCTTATGCGCGATGTAAATGTACTTTAGTTTTTTTTTAACTTGTAAACGTTCGTAATAAAACTGCCCGATGATGGCTCTGGTGAATCGAAACATAGCACTAAAGTGGTGTGTGTGACGGTATACTGCGTTCGTATTTCAATTATAGTAAACAAAACGGGATGGATTCGAATAAAAATGTACCGCCAGGTTTCACACTAAAAGCTCCCACATTTTTTCCACACAGTTACGAGTATTTGTGTCTTTCGTTTGATCCTCACAATAACCAGCTACTGCAGCTACTTTATTCCCCACACACGTTACGCGAAGACACCAATATAACTGTCTAGTTTTAATAAATAATTATTTTCCATGGTATGTGACAAGGTTTCACCCTCGGACATTCACTTCTAATGACGGAGATGTGGGTAGGATATCAGCATTGATGCAAAGGTGAAATGAGTCAAATCGAGTGATGGTGTCGGCGTATTCTTTGTGTATGTCATTCAACTACACGTTACACAACGGGCTTGGAAAGCTATACGCGACAGGTTGCGAAGGTCTTACTATCTGAGTAGGGTTGATCATGTTCGGAAAATTAGCGACAGGAAACAAAAAACGGACAGCGGGAATATTCCTTTGTAAATAGGACCACTAAAAACTGGAACCAAAGCGTTAGGGACTTTCCCTTGTAAACCTAAGATTTTTAGAAACAGAGTTAGGAACGCAATTATAAACGCTGTGATATTAAAGGAACAGAGGTGTGGCGAAAATCCTCTAAAATTGCAGAGCAGTGAAGTGCAGTGAAGTGAAGTGTAGTGGTGTGAGGTGAATGGTGCGGCAGGAAATTGAAATGGGGTTGAACCAAACGAGAAAGTAGTGAAGTGTAGTTGGGTGAAGTTTAAATGAGAGGAAGTGAAGTATCGACAAGTGTAGTGAAGTGGAGTGAAGTGCAGTTGGGTGAAGTGTAGTGAAGTTCTTAGTAACAGGGTGTCTAACATTATTAAAAGATATATAGATCATACGAAGTTTGCTGCTTATACAGCTTCTTCGTGTATCACATTCTTTCATGTTCTTTTGGTTCCATTTTTTATCATTGTATATATGGTTGTGTGGTTTGTGTGGTTCTGTTTAATTTTGTAAACTATGTATTTTATTGTTATGTTCATATATTCTTATTGTTATTATGTTCTGTTCTGCACATTCTGTTATCATTGTGTTGTTCTAGGTATTGTTTGTGTGTAAATGTGTACTGTACCACCGGGTGTCAACCCAATTGCAGTTAACAGTCATCATCATCATCACCATCATTTGTGCTGCATAGACGAGAAGTACAACAGAGGTAGGCGTTTCTGCTATATTTCCGTTATATTTTATTCATTTGCATTTCGACTTAAATGTTTGGTGTTCTTCCACGACTACAGAAAAAATCTTATTATAAATAATACGATGTAGGGAAGATTTTTTTTAAGTACACAACCGATCTTCCCAAGTCCACGCCAAAACAAATGTCACCCTTCGTTGACACTCGGGGATTACGGACGTCGTGTTACAGGAACGCACAAATTTTCTCAAATTTTACGAGCCACCTCAAAACCCTAGACGCCAGAAGGGTGACAAGCAATAAGGGCTATACTGAACGCCCACTAATATTAGGAGCCACCGTACAAAATCTAGTCGCCCGGGCGACCCAGCGGCCGGAATTTGTGTGCACCTGTCTTATCAAACTTACCAGATCTTTCAAGGACTAACACACTAATTCATATTCTCTATAAGGAACGCGGAACTAGTACACCTGACCTTCACATCAACGCTGCTCTCCTACCCACTTGTCTGCTACATGAATATCCAAGCGAAGTACAGTCTCCACCCTCGTTCTAACGTGCAAACCCCCACACACGTCTCGGAAAGTCATTGAAGCTAGTCAGTGTTTTCCCACAAATCCTTAACAGACACCTAGCACAAATGACAATAAATAAAAAGCGGATAAGGTCACCTGTGGACAAATAGCGGATCCTTACTTTATCTGGCCCGTATCGTTGGTCGCTTCCTGGCTACCTTTATCGCATGTAACTTGGCTACTTACCGAGCCGTTACACCCGAGCTGCTGCGGAGAGGTTGTGACGTATCTGTAGTCGTGAAATCAGTCGTCAGTCGCAATGGGAACACCACTGAAACGTCGCGTATTTCTGTACGATGTATAGTCGATCTCGTTTGTAACGTCATGAAAAGGATATTGTTTGCCGTCATATACGAATACTGTTCTGAGGAGTATAATGTTACAGTAAACAGTAGGCAATTAATTAGTACTACAGAATATCTAACGCTAAAGACAAGGTGTCGCATTATCCAATGTCGTTATAAACGGGTTCGATTATATATGCTACATACCGATTCCATAAGAAGTGTCGTAAATTCAGAAGAAATAACAGACCCCACACTCGTTGCGTTTCGCCACGAAGCGTCGTTGCATCTCAACTGATACGCGTTAAGAGGTACTGGTCTGCAGAAAATACCACAATCCTACCTGACTCAACGGTGGGTGTGTGGTGTGCTTTACGTACAAGTACGGTCATCGGGCCTATTTTTTTCGTGACAACATTAATTCACACCGGTATGTTACACGCACTGACGCCATTTTTTTTTATCATCTGTCCAGTTACGAAACAACCTATACCTTTGCGTTTATGTTAGTTAAGTCCGTTGCGGGTATTCATGATGAATTTTTATTTTGCAGCCTCTGCAGGATAATATCGATATAGTAACGTCAAAGTATCCACGACCACGTCACTCCAATCTCACTCAAATATACATATCCACATACAACATCGTACAAAATTATTAATACCAATAAGGCAACCGAAGCTTTTTCAACGCCACAAAACAGTACATTACATCATATCACGTGCGGAGGCATCTGCAAACGAAAGGGATAAAATACCACGCCTTTTTGTGCAGGTCGTCTCAAACGAAAACGTTCTTAAACGTTACTGTAATGCCTGAAATTCATTTTCTTCACAACAATTAAAGAGCCTCCTCCCCGCAAATGGGTATGTGAATTGTCGACCTTTAGAGAAAATAAAATTCCCCTTATAAATAGCTACTGTTAATTGTCAACACAACCAATTATGTTATTATGTTGCACTGATGGTGAATATAACGGGCTCTCTAAGATTAAAAAAAAAAAGTTTATATGGCTATGCAGGCCCTACATATATCGCATCGATATCAAAACTGCAGCGAAATATCATTAGGAAACGCTTTTAACCCTATTAAAGTCTACAGGTTGTTTTATGAGCCACCAGGTTCTGCCATACAGTGCATTTACGTTTTCATGTGGATCTCACAACAAAACAACCGTTATTTACCTATACCACATTAACGGACTGGTTTTTAAAACCGAGACGGTAACTGTTTACTGCGAGGTACGAACTGAATCCTTACATATAATTCAGGCCAAACTTAGTCGTCAACGTTATTCTGAACCATTGAAAGGCTGTTTATCAACAAGTCCTTGTTAATGACTAAAATACCGCACACTTACCAAAATATTTACCTGACTTTTGTAAATTAACGTCCCTTTATTTTTAGTTAATAAACAGTGTGAAATAAGAAACAAAAGCACAACTGCTTCCCCAAAGGGAGTCACAAATCAGTAAAACTTTTACCAGCTGGTTCATGGACAACATCCGTGGAAGGCATGTCTATAAATGTCAAGAGCGTCGCTTTGCTGTAATATTTTAGGCTCATGATTATCAAACTGCGAACCACCTAAACTTAGCCCAGCCTGGTGATGATCAACGTAACTTCATTCAGTGACGAATTATATTATTACCATCAACGTAAAAAGTTGTGTACAACCATCACCTATCAAATACGAGAAAAGCTATGTGCATTATAAAAAAAATGTACAGCTCAAACACAAGAAAAATTGTCTAGCTATTACCAGACAACACGTGGCTCACAAAGCGTCTAAAAACATGTATTGTAACAGTCCACCAAGCATATGAAAAGTTGTGTACATTATCAAATACAGTGATACTACCTCGGCTAACGAGTGACCCTGCCAACGAAGATTTTTTTCGCTGTTTTTCGGACTCGGCTAACGAATATGGATTCGGCTAACTAATGTTTTAGTGGATGCGCGCGCTAACATAAAGCAGCAAACATGAACGTTAGAGCCATTCCAGGAGCTTATGTTTTCCGTCTGTATGTGTTTCGGCTAACGATGATTTCGGCTAACGAATGTGATTCCGGAACGAATTATCTTCGTTAGCCGAGGTATCAGTGTAACATGTCACCATCAAGAATCACGTAAGTTATGTGGATTATGAAATATCATATCGCCCTTCCAGTATCAGAGACATTGTGTCCATTATCAAGTAACGCCCACTCCATCAAGTACGAGAAAAGTTGTTTCGATTATCAAATATTACATAATTCTTCAAGCACTGGAAGAGTGGTCTGGATAATCATAAGACATCACCCATCAACCGTCAGAAAATGTGCGTAGATTATCAAATAATGCATTCTCTCTTAATCATAGTACTAGTATGGTGCAAGGAGCGCCCATATCTTACATTTAACTATTTGGTTAGAACTGCCGGAACGGAATTAGGAACCCACAAAAATTTTCTGCTATGGCTGTTGCCGCATCGAAACTCCTACTTCTGAATACAAACTACAATAGCAGCAGCTACGCATTAAATTGGATAATACTGAAGTGATCAGATTATCCAAGTTTTGGGACTGTGGATTTCAGCTGTCTTGGTCGTTAACAGTAACTCTGGTTAATCGACCATCTTCTTAAGTAGCCGAAACTGCAACCATTCTGTTCTACTTACTCTACCGCGGTGTTTCTCAACCGCCGGGCCCTGGCATCAATTAAACCGGGCCGCGAGTGATTCTCCTGGAATTTATAACTAATTTAAATGTAATTTTATACTTGTCAACACGCCACACCGTACACATAATTGTACTAATACTCTTTGTGATTATGCCATAGTTAATTATTAATACTTACGTTAGTTTAATGTACGTATGAACTTAAAAAAAAAATTGGAACGGTATTGACGAGTAAATCTGTTGGGACCGGGCCTTCGTCTTGTGAAAAAAGAATTTACCGGGCCGCGGTCTCACAAAGGCTGAGAAACACTGCTCTACAGTATATTACAGCAACTTTCCTTAGCACGGACAGATAGCGAAACATCCATTTACTACAGGAGACTGAATAAACCTCGCTATATACACTAAATGTCAGTTCCACTCAGTCGGCCACTATACACACGCCACAAATATCATGCGCAATATTTTGCTACTTTCCCTCACAAATACTGAGCAAGCACAACGTGAGCACCTCGCGGTCGCAAGAGTGATAACGGCAGAACCTGTCACGCCCCTCTGAAACTCTCCGATGTAACTATCTGTATGCAGTCTCAATTTCATGCATTCTATTATCTCTTCTGTACAGGCAGAACGGATTGAATCTCGACGCCAGATACTATTGTAAATTTTCCACGATGTGCCTGTCACTTGTAACGTCCGAAATCCAATTTCATAACGTCACCGTTACCTAGGATAATGTCTAAACGCGTTTCAATTAGCCCCTTAAAATTAATATGCAATTTCATTGACCTCTACCTACAACAGCTTACATTTTGCAGACCCTGAAGTCTAATAGAAGGGGCCTATTTTTTAAATTATTTTGGCTAAAGCTATTAATGTACGACTGGATCTACATACAGCTGACAGCCTGTTTTTAAGGCTAATGTTGACTAAAGCACATGCCATTAAACACAGAATAACTGATAACTTTTAGTTCAGTTCTCATGAAAATATCTAAAAAATGACAAAATTCTTAAAAATTTTATTTTTAAAATCCAAAAGAGGACCTAAGCAGCATCACCTATAACTCAGAATCAAACCCCGATGAAAACTTCAGATCACGCAGTTAATCTTCCAGAACTGTAAATATGTTACACGGATTCAGATTCGTATCATTTAAGGAAACGCGACTTGCCATTTGCAGTGTCATCCATGTATTATTAAGTTCAGAGTCTGTATGGGAACGGCACAAAGGACGCTTATGGAAAGCTCCAACCTGACATGATACTTATGGTCACAATAACTGGTCACGGCTGACAAGTTACTTCAAGGCCTGGCTCAAGGGAATGCATAACAAACTCCTTACACTTTGTTGGTACAGCCTCCAATGACTACAGAAAATCCAGGTAACTCCGGCAGTTATAAAATTCGTGTTTTGCTGACAGAACGAGACGTCTGTGTTACTGCCTCATCTACAGTAAAAACGTCAAACCCTATGGGCGTGGGCAGCAGTAAGATACGAAATTTGAAGTTGGGCCGCAAATTTAAAAAAAAAAAAGTCGGAAGGTATAATATTACATAAATACCACAATAATATACATAAAATAAACCTCTCTTAGATCCAAATCTAAATCTGAAATAATCTACATTAGATTGACCAATCGGGTGAAATTCTAACGCCTAAATTCGAATAAGGAGATAGGCTATGATTTCGAATTTGAAATCTTACGTTGATGCAACGTTCATTGGTTGCGACAGATGTTTATCTGTTGATCGTGATAATTCAGAGCTCATGTTTCGCTTCAAGAGTAAGAACAGCTGTTCACTCAAATTCGTGTTACTAAAAACAGTACACATCTGGCAAGAAATATGAGTACTCTTTATAAGCCTATGTGCAGTTAGGCAAGTCTCAAATCTTTGTACCAAAATATCAAAATGTTCATTGTGAAACTAAATGACACTGCAGTTCTAGGATTTCCATTTGTAAAAACTTTGTCTGCTTCATGAACGACAAAATTGTGTGGTTCTGTGTACGTGACATATTTCAGTGCAAAAGGTGCGAAATTTTTCAATCGATTTTCCAATTCGCTTTGGAGCAATACACTGTTTTCTGAGTATCAGTTAACAATATGTATGAGTCTCGAAAATTTAATGACTGAAATGCTTCAAAGTGTCCTAATTTTTCGTTTCATATTTTTTTATGTCCCTAACTTTATGATTAATTCGAGAAAATGGTATAATACATTCACTACGCAAACCACAGAACACTTTGAACACCCTGCGCCAGGACAACCACGGAATTGTAGTATAATACGGAAAGTCTTCATAATTACAGCCATAATCCAAAACAAAACAGCACACTGCAGATAATATAAACCTCGGGGAAGAATAAAGGTAATGATTGACACCACAGCGTTTTTTAAAATGTGTTCTACTTTCATTATTTGCCACGCAGTACTAAGTGGTTCATCATACAACGAAGAACGTAATGATATTATTTTTTTGTCAACTTTTCCCAAACGGCCGTTTGGTAGCCGCCACAGCAGGAACTGCCTCTTCGAACAGAATACCTTATATGACGAAGTCGGGGGCGCGCAAGGAACCCTGCAAGAGCTACTCGACGTATTCCCTTACACGGGGTTTATAAAGAGTGGCATCGTGTCCACTGGTACAGTTACCGACGCTTCGGTCGAGCTGGCTGCCTCCATCTGGACTCTTCATCAACACCGCTGTGAGAACCTCACATGAAGCACGTTTTGATGCCCAACTATAGAGGAGTCAATATTGCCACGGCTCTTAATTACATATCAATTCTGATTTATATCATTGTGTTATATTTTCTACTTTTGTGTAGTGTATTTTGTTGCGTTTTTTGTCTCCTGCAAGTGTGTGTGTGTGTGTGTTTTTGATATTGACATGTTTCATATTCAGTTGTCTACTGACAAATATTGAATGCGAAATGTGCGCGTATGTATGTGTGTATGCATCTATCTATCTACATATCTATTATCTATCTATATCTATCTCTATTAATACGAGTATTCCCACTTCTGTTAACTCTTAAAAAAATCGTGGTCGCCCTGCTACGGGTTATGCTTTATGTCTCAAGATACAACTCCTGTTATCGTCCAAACATACTGGTGTCTGTACTACGTCGAGTAGGATACTGTAGGCGGTTTCCTGCGTACTAGTACCAGAACTATTTCTACACGCACAATTCTTAAGAACATGCTAATGTGGCAATATGTCCTGTGCGTGCGTTACTTCGTGATCATTCCAGTGCGTGAGGTGCGTCTTGAGCACACCTATCGTGCCCTAACGTCACAAGACTGGTGAAGTGTATATCGAAAACTAAATTTCATTGGGCATTCGTTGCACAACATTTTCGACTTATTTTTTAAACACTATGGACAGCTTGCGCGCGAATTTATTTTTAGTGGTACCATATTCAGGGCGATGCGCCCGCGACAGACTAGGGGGAGACGAGTTGTGGTGTCATCGCTCTAAACCCACATGAAAACCAGCAGGCATGCAATGGAGTTTCACCACTGTGTCCTGAAGAAATTCAAGTAGAAGCATCTCGCGGTAAAGTGACACCGACCGTATGCTTGAACACAGTGAAACCCCTACTTCTGGACTTCAAACCACATGACACAATGCAAACCGTTACTGTCACGAAAGCTAAAGTTGCACACCAGATCAAAACACACATTTAAATAAACTCAAAGATGACAATGTTGTGCTGCATGACAAAGCCAATCTCCACCTGGCCCAAAGAGTTCAAGACCCAGTGAAAACATACAGCCTCAACTTCTTCAGAAGCAAGCCCTCAAAGTCTGTATGTTCACGTCTAACGGAGATATACAGAAAGCTGTGGTAAAGTATTTTAGGCAGCAGCCCAAGGAATTCTTTGCAGACAGGACACACCGACTTGTGCATAACTTGGACACCTGTCCTAATACCCGTGGTTATTTCTGTAACTCTTGCAGCACCAATCATTAGCATCCTCAAACACATTTCAGCTTTACATGCCTCATAACAATCACACTGGTTCAGACTTGATAAATGAGGAAGTGACAATTATTCACTTATTATTATGCCACCAGAAACACTCTGCAAACAATGTCTAGGATTGTTTGCAACATGAACTGTTACACTGTCTTGCTGAAAAAAAAGGACACAAGTACTGTCACAATTGGACAGGTCTTGCAAATATGATGTCAGAATTTGTTATTTTTCAATGTAAATTTATGGTCTCAGGACATATCTCCAATCTAGCACAAATATTGTCCAGTTTTTCCTCAGCATGTCGTGTGTTTTTGTACTGAATGGAACAGAACCCGTTTCTCAAGATCTTTCAACCCCAGACTCACAATTACTCAAGATGCAAATCTGTACCACATGGAGTGCCTCAAAGTTCAACACCTGTTTCTCTGCTTTTTCTAACACAGGCCTATAATCATTAGAATTGTGGCAGACATAAAAAAGACAGTCATCTGTACAGAATTAGTTAAGAACTACAACACACTTTTCCTTGCCAATGAATTTTCACTCACATTACTGGCATTTTGTGTACATGAAATGGAAAACTCTCAAACAAATTCATATGTATAAAATACAAAACACACAGCATATGTGTAACCCACAAATGCTGAAACCTAACCTGATTAGTTATCAGAAACAAGTGCACGATAGATGCGTTTAGTGATTCAACGAATCTTTCACATACAGTTAAAAATTTAAGTACTTGGGTCAACAGTGAAGGATTATCTAATATCTCAAAATTCTCTCTACAAAAATGTACTTTAGTTGAAATTCCTATGTACATATTTATGAAAAAAATGTATTTTATACAAACCAGATGCCATATTCAATATAATATTCTATTCAGATCTCCATAACAAGCTGTGACAAACATGCATTTAAAACATCTGTACCAAATATTTTATTCATAATGGCATGTACTGCTTAGCTGGCTTAGTCCTGTATGTATGTAAAAGATCTACACAATGTAAAAAATCCATTCTGTAATCACAAGATTGATGTAACAGCCATTTTAATGGTCTTCAAGAGCTAAAATTCACTTGATATGCATAAATCACACTCTATTTAGTGTCAGTGACATTTCTAAGAGATCTGCTATAAAGATAATAAAAGACTGTGCACTATATTGACTGCAAATTGTACACAGCCCATACCAACAAGAATGGCAGCCAAGAGTACAGCTTGTGAACAGGCCTCTCCAAAGAGAAATCAAAATGTGTATGTATCTTCGAACTCTAAGTGTCAGTGTTGTATCTTATTAAGAAGTGAAATGTGCTATTTGATAAATGAATTAAAATCAATGATGGAAATTATAAATATAATTAAAGAAGAAACAAGTTATGATCGTATAGTGAATGGTGATCAGAAAACATACAGTGAATGTGTAAAAAAAACCCACAAGGATCTATTTGCAGTCTGATGAACATCTACAATCTGGAAGTCAGCTAGAATCATTATATAATCAAAATACAGGAAACCAAATACCAACTGAAACTACAATGGAAGAATCTAAGTAAATGAAACAAATGTCACATACGGCTCCTGTAGTAAACAGCTCATGGCCAATATTAAGTTCGAATACATCATACTGCCATCGCAGTGCCCGATTACTAGATAGAAACTTCTCCACTTATGGATTTCATGAAACTTCAACTACATACCAATACTCTGTACCGATTAAGAACCGATATTCAGCACTTTCCAACTTTCAAGAAACTCAATCCACCCCTGAAATAATATCGTCACCTAATGATAAATACCCATTCAGACCTACAACAACTCAGAAATACAAGTATCCTACAAGATCTTCAAAAAGAAGACACTCAACATGGGACCATCATGGACTGAATAGGATTTCCACTTCAAACAAACATAACCTACAAGAACGAAAAGGAAATGGTAATGAAGGGGATGACACAAATTATATACCAACTATAATCAATGGTATGACTAATATAAATCATATGTCACAATCAAATGTAGTGAATAAAATATCAGTAAATAATCAACTAAGTGAATTACGAAATATCATAAACATAAACAATAGAAAGACAGGTTCACTCTCAACAAAACATAAAATAGTTCAAATTGGTGACAGTAATATTAGGGGATATGTACACAATATGAAATCCTTACTAAAAGAAAACTATGAACTGTACAGTGTTATTAAACCTGGTGCCACTACGA
>Ga0123354_10007706_pt1 | contig 16270 bp, 10 predicted proteins | sample TergutLab28metaG_2_FD_97872 | JGI IMG/M metagenome (GOLD analysis project Ga0123354, IMG submission 97872) | Labiotermes labralis P4 segment gut microbial communities from Petit-Saut dam, French Guiana - Lab288 P4 | ecosystem: Host-associated > Arthropoda: Insects > Digestive system > Gut ...
AGAGTGGAGTTAAACCTGTACCCCCTCTGGGGCTTCGTGGCCTGTCATAGGGTGAACTTTATATATATATATATATATATATATATATATACACTGAATTCCGAATGCGCAAAACTCAAGTTGTGCCAGAATTTCCGGAAGTCGTGTCTGTAGTATTTTCAACTGAAATCACTTCGTATTCCGAAAATGTTACAGCACACGCAAATGCGATCATTTTTTAGAGCAACGCTCAATACGTCTAAATGCACATTTAGCCACCTCTGTGTCTCAAATTGCCTAAGAACTGTACGCTATTTAAGTATCTCCCAATTTCACAGTGAAACTTTAAGGAATCTACGTTTTTCGGCACCTTTGTAGGTTCGCTGAAGGGGTGGAGGGAACAGCAACATCAGGACTTAATGTCCAAGAAATGCTGTGTCTTGTCTACCCTGCGGTGTTATCTTCCCTGCGCGCGTAGTCGCTCCCTCCCATCATGTTCCCGTCTCCCCATAACTCAACATTACACAACCGAAAAACCAAATAAAGTGCTGGCCTCCACATAAATCTGTCTCGATCTCATTACTAAACTTGTACGTTTAATTGAAATCTCGTGTTTTTGGCGCACATCATTCGTGGTGCCCCAAAGCGCCGCCCTTCCAGTTTCTTTTCGACCAGGACAGAGTAGGAAGAAGGTTAAAGTCTTGCGGTTGAGGTTTTGTTGATTTTCCGGCTCGAATTGTCTTCACGGAACTTCTTCATACATTGTGGGGATGAATTCGTTCATTTTATACGAATCTAGTTTACTTTCAGAGGAAATACTTTTTAAATAGAGAATTTAACTCCTACAGCAAAGACTAAGATACCTGATAATGTTAAAGGTAGAGGTAAAGTGCACCCTTGTACAGGCACTGAGGCTCTGTACAGGCCGGACGGCCCATAGGGGGAGTACAGGTATAGCTCTACCCTTCTTGACATCGGCACTAGAAGGGGGTGAGGGGTCAACGTCACGCCCCGGCCGCTCTTTATCCCCGGGAAAGACCCGGTACCCATTGTACAGGAGGCTGGGTGGGCCCCAGGGCCGGTCTGGACAGGTGCGGAAAATATCGCCCCCACCGGGATTCGATCCCCGGACCTTCCAGACCGTATCCAGTCGCTATACCGACCGAGCTACGCAGAAAATGTTACCTAAACGATAAAATTATCTCACCTATAATCTAATTTAAATTATGTGTTATTTAATGATGCCATGCGATTCAAATAATACATTTATTCAATAGACGTCTTGGGAAGATCGCCAGTACGACAAATCTCTCGTGTTTTTGAAAATCTGAACACTTTTCAATGCGTCCAAGAAGACCTATCGCTTATCCTTATCATGTACCATTGAAATCCAACCCACATCTTAATATCCTGTTTTTTCACGTTCTGGTTAATTTTACGACGCTGTCTGTACGTCGAAATATACAGACTCGGCTAGTGAAATGTAAAAGATTTGAAAATTATTGCGGTTTAGCCGAGGTGCGTATTAACCTCGAGTTTATCTTCAGGTACAGAGATCTAGAGAAAACTTCTGGGAAGAAACAGACACCGATACTGTGACTTGAACAGGTATCTTCTGACACAAGCTCACAGAGGTTTACCGCTGCATTAACCTGACTGGTACGACACTTTTATATCCATCTTAAGAACTTATTACGCTTCCACACATTCCTAGGTCTGCCGTGCCTTCGGTTTCCCCAAGTAAAATTTTTAGCTGTCTTCAATTTCTTTCCAATTTTGCATATGTTCTCCTTAAGAAATAAATACATAAATAGCTCCATGGAACACAGTCCTTCTTGAAAAACTGACAGTTCCTCAGCTAGTCAAGGAATTCCCCGTATTTTACGGAACGTGAATGTTCATTACCGCGTTCACAACAGCCCGCCACTTCCATCCTGATCCACAGCCATCATGTCCATGCCCTCCTATCTAGGCCTAGGTCTCACAAGCGGTCTCTTTCCCTCAGATTTCCCTAACATCACCATACATATCCACTTCGCCTTACGATCTGGTGGCAAGCGCGGTTTTACGCAGTTCATAGTGTCAGAAATGCAGTGACGAATAAGGCAGATTACTTTATCTTATTTTGCAATTTATTACTTTAAGGAGAATATTATTAACACGATATTCACAATCTACAAACTATATAGGCCTAGACCGGATGTCTTGATCAAAAAGTATGCATACTGAGCTATACGTGTTTGTTCGGATGCCAGGCAGCCGTACCTTGTCTCACCACCTTTTCTTCCTACCAGTTACTACTGTGGCAGACATACTCTTTTTCCACTATTAAACCTACTATGCTGCTATTTCATTAAAGTTTTTGAAAAATATTTCCTACCATGTCCCCCTTCACGGCGACATAACCTTTTAAAATCCGATAATATCGTTTAAATTTCGTTCGTGTTGCTTCTAGTGTTTCGGTGACCCAATCTAGGTCATCATAATCTGTAGTACTTCGGGAGTGTTGCAACGCTGCTGTCGGTAAACAGCACCGCCTTTAGAACTTTCAAACTCGCATATTAAGCATTTCATTTCGGAAATTTTCTTCCCCTTCCTAGTTCCTTCTTTTTCGTACATAACATAACATTCTATCCAGAAATACAGAACATAAAAGAATGTTCTTTTTTTCTTGTACGAATGATTATTTTAATTCATATTTATCACATTTTTTTCAAAAACATTACACTTGTGACATTCTTTTGAGTTAGAGATAATTTTATGCTTGTAAAAACATCTCTTGCATTTCTACGAACGAAATACACGTCCTGCTTTTCACACTGGGTAAAATACCGCCCTTTTCAAACCTGCATGTTGCGAAAAAGAACATCGTCGTTCGTGTCATTGGAAAACATATGAAGCATCGTCGTAGAGAGTACCTCACACCAAAACTGTACTTGTAACTAGGTAGTTATGTTTTAAATGCTAGAATATGTGACATAAATTCCTGCACCTTAAAGCGATGGCAGGGTTTGTACACATGTATTTACTGCTATATGTTTAAAAATTACAATGATATCATTTCCCAAAATTTCTTGAATGCGTTTGGTAAATTTCCGTCCAGAAAAAAATGTATTTGTGTTTAGATAATTTGATATTTGGTTCGCAGAATACAACCAACAAGATGCAATGTTTCACAATGTATTTATTTCTGTAAGACGCTGTACATGTTTCAGACGGTTTTTCTGTCTATCATCAGGAGCTCAAAACTGCACATACACCGTCAGGTACTGGTCTGACAAATACCTGATGTTGTATGTGCAGTTTTGAGCTCCTGATGATGGACGGAAAACCCGTCTGAAACATGTAGAGCGTCTTACAGAAATAAATAAATTGTGCAACGTTACATCTTGTTGGTTGTACTCTGCGAATATATTAGCGATGCACGGACCTATGAATGTTAAATTGATATATGGTGTCGTAAGAAGGTACGCTGCTGCAACAGACTGAATTAACTGCGTTTCAGATAAGAGCTCCTACTGAAGATACACAAGCAACTTGCCTGTAAGAACCGGAAACCTGTAACCCCACACACACAGCGCACACAATTTGTCTTGATTTAGATGTGGCATGTTCTGCGTGTTATGGAAGGTCGGGTGGATATAAGAGTGGTCGTCACATGACCTACAATTTAGCAGATCTGTGAAACGAGATGAAACAGGACACAAACGCAGAACAAACACAGCAACAGGACTGGTTCTCCAACAGTTGCTGCATAACCGCAAGCTACCTCTACAGGGCAACTAAAAAACTGTTTTATAACGCGGCCGAAAGTTTGTCAAGATCGAAATGGAAATACAATTTTTCGCACACTGGCAATGTGCCACAACCAACTGCCACTAAAGAGGCGAATGTTTCAGAGAGGCTACCGTAACAAGCTGTTGAACGGGTTCATGAATTTTATATATTACGATGTTTTTGTTTTATTTGTTCTTGAGGTAGGGTGAGATTACATCTCTTCGAACTTCGGTCCCTAATGGGTCTATTGCCTGTCCTTCGGATGATAGGCTGAATAGATGTGTAGCAGCAACTGAAGGACAATAACAGGGAGAGACTTAAACTCACGGGGAAGCTTCTGCTCCATTGCAGCTTTGTGAAGACAGGTACGATAGACTACACTGGGATTGAACTTGGGGCTCTGCGACGAGAACGAAGCGACCAATGACTTCAGCCGGATAATCCGAAGACAAGAAACCCACCACAGCAACTAAACGTAAAATACTTAATGAAACTAATGTACTGGGAATGGAGTATGGATTTTGTCAGAGCGGCTTAGGATGTGTCAATAAGTTGGGATCTTGTTAGCATGGTAATTCATCTTAGCTGCTAACACTTTCAAAAGAGAAAGTCTTGATTTGTGGGCTTACGTAAGAAGTGCAAAGTTGGCTTAGGATTTAGCTCGTTTCTCACCACAGCCTTAGAAGCGACCTTACGAAACGGGAACTCTTGTGTTCAAGTCGCAAAAGGACGGGGATTTTGTTTACCTTGGCAATTGGATAAATCCTGGGTCCATTAAAATATCATAGTTCTTGGTTACAGAAACAACTTGCCCTGAGATTAAAGCAAACGGAGCGTGAAGCTCCAATCATGTAAATTACCGCTCAGGTTTTGCGAAGCAATTTTCAGCACGCAGTCGTACCATATGAGGAAAACAATGCGGAAAATAGGTTTCTCAAAGCACAATGCTTACGCAAGCAAAGTCTTTATTACAGGTATCTTGAAAAGCTTCCAGTTCACAAATTTGCCTGCTACGTATGTGCACTTCATACAGATTTTTCGTATATCTATTAACACTACAAGAATGCGACCAACAAGTGCATATATAGATACATGTAATTGTATTGTTATGAACATAGAGCAGACTACGCTGTTTATAATATAGTTAATTTACTCATCTGTACACACACGTGTTGGTTGTATTTCAGACAGTGAATCATCATGCATTGTCACGAATCATTTTTAAAAAATCTAAACACTTTACACAATAGTTCAAAAGTATAGCGCTTCTTCGTATATGCATACACACACACATACTCGTGCGTGCTTTCCCTTCAGAAAACGAGCTTTGGAGTAAGAAATAATTGTTGTTAATATAAGTCAGACAGTCAACAAGACAATGCCAACAGTGATGCACATGTAACAATCCATATTCTCTAAGTCAGCACGTAACCATCTCGCTGTCAAAAATATTTGGAGAACTCCTAAAAAATATATTACATGTGAAACTAAATGTAAACCACCAGTAAGTACGAATTATAATAACAATAAAACATATAAAATAAATATATTATTTAATTGCATATATTCAGAAATACGGATCACTTGTTACATACACGAAAAGCACAGACAATATACGTATAACGTAAAATTTTGGCGCGTACGTGCAACCGCTGTTGCAGTGGAAAAGCAATAAGCTTTATACAATCTGTATACTTATTGGTAGTCATAGGTATCCGATATGCAATGCGCATGCGCCTTATTGTCGTCTGTGGTCGGTCCGAATGTACAATATATTTCCACTTTATCTCTTAACCGGCAAGATCTTCGGAAAAAAGTCACTGAAAATAAGATGTGTGTTTCGAGTTTCTCTACGACTTTTGTCGGGAACATTTTTATTCTAAGAAGAATTGAGCGAGATATGACCGAAAATTTGTAGTGTTCTTTATGTGAAGTGCCCTTCGTTCTTGTCAGATTTTAATGAAATTTTAAATTTCTCAACAGAGTTTCGGAAAAAAACAAACATAAAATTTCACGAAAATCCGTCCAGTGGGAGCCGAGTTGTTCCATGCGGGCAGACCGACAGACGGATGGACGGTCGGACAGACATACATGACGAAGATAATAGTCTCTTTTCGCAATTTGGCGAAAAGCGCCTAAGAAGTATCGTTTTCCAATTGAACTAAATATTATTTTCAGGGCAGAATTCACGACCTCTTTAGCTTTCAACGACTTTTATTACGAAACCCATCATTTTCTCTTCCTGTAACCCTGGAGAACCGCGGAATGCCATTTGGGAAAGAATGCTGTAGGGTTGGGCGTCTCTACTGATAGGACCAAGCTCCCTAGAAAGCTTTAACCAGCATGTCAACGAAGCCATGAGCATTCAGTTTAGAACACCCAAGATGACAGTCGACTATCAAATTTGACTGCGCAGGACCGGTAATCCTCCAACCCAATGTCCACTTACTCAACTGTTTCAATATTGAAAGAATCAAGAAAAACCTATAAATGAGATTCAGAGCCCAGTGCATGCAGGCAATTCCTCAATCAGGAGAAAAATCAGTGAAAACAAGAGTAAAGTCTGATTTTCATGAGTGTTCCTGAGGGGAGCCTGTTTACTGTATTTAGTATTGTGTTCCTATCTCTAGTTGTATTCTGGATATTGTATTCAGTCTGCAGATATATGCCGAAATACAAATTGTATTACATACACATAAGGTAAATGCCTAATAGTAAATGTTAGCGCTTACGTTTCCTTTCATAATGTATCGGTACTAAAACTATGCACAAGGTAACTATACGGCACGTGTTATACAAGGCCCAAATTTGTAAATAAATAATTTATATATTAAATATATAAGCCACCGAGAATATTAAATCACAAGATTGCCTACAAGATATATTTAATATATACCTTTATTCCTATGGTTTTATTCTAAGCTCTGTGATACCTACTATCAGTCTTCGAAATTCTTCCTCCTTGTTTCAGCATCATTTATTATTATTATTATCATCATTATTGTCATTATTGGTATATTACCCCCTTTCAGTAACAAAGTACATCCGTGGTTAATGTCAGCACTACAACACCATCAACATGCACATATATTGACAACTACACTCAAACAGAACTTGGAAAAGGACGCAGCAGGTTACTCTGAAACATTAATACCTATCTGCCGAGTAACTTCAGAGGATACAGCAACCTCCGTCACATCAGAACCACAAATATCGGAACAAAGGAACATATCTTCATTGTTGATTCTAAGCATTAAGTCTACTGAAAAAATGTACGAGGTCTAAAGTAACGTTCCTGAATTAATTTTGACGTTCGCAGCCAGCAAAGGGCTAAGTGTACCGGACATATTTGGTGACTTTCAGCACATTCATCTCGAAATGAACCAGTCATTACCACATTCAGTTATGGGACAGTATGGCAACCCATTACACTGTATGCTGGCCTCATTAGAACGGCGCCTCTTGTGCTGGATGTCACTTAGCAAAGCAACTGGGCACAAAATACGAGGTATTTCTGCGATTTGCAACTCGGTTACACGAAAGCTTAAATAATGAAATCATCAGATTCAAAATCAGGATTAAACTTTGGTTGTTGGACTTCCACCAGAAGAACGGAGGAATAATAATAATCAGGGACGATTTCATTTTTACTGATCCAATATAATTAATAACTAGCAAAAAATACAATTTTAAGATAAAATGGCTTGCCCAACTTGATAAGAGAAAGAATTAGGGCAATTTATGGTACAATAATTTTGTAAGAATGAGATCTCATCCCAAATTGACATTACCTTTTTATAATTATATACACTTTTAATATTGTTAAGTTTTTGTACTAGCAATTAGTCTGAAGATGACTTAAAATAGTCGAAACACGTTGTTATAAGAAGACATAATAATTATTAATAACAACAACAAAGTTGTGTTGACGAAGTGACAAAACTGCTTGTTATTCTGGCTCAAGTTCGGGACCAGCAGTCCTGTTTTGGAACATGGTAATGAGCTTTTGGGTTACACAAAAGGGTGTTTTCTCGACTAGTTGGATAACTATCAGGTTCTTCATTCCAGGCATAAATAATATATTAGGTTAGAAATAAAACTGGTTTGAGAAACCAAGAAACAGATTAGCGGAGACAGGCGAGATGTGTGCAGCGCCTCCATGAAAGACACTACGACCCGGCGGTAATGAAACCACGTTGTTTAATGAAAGCTCTCCATTTCGGCAAATTAGACAACTGAAGCGATTCATTTCTTCTTGTTGTTCTACTTCAAAACCCTAGAAGATGTTCTTAAAACGTTTAGGAACTCAACCGGGCATAATTGAGTCAAGTGCCACGAGCTGCCGTGGAATGTCACTGCTGCGTGTTTGATAACAATCTAATATTGCCCTTAGAAATAATTCCTCCCTTGTATTAAGTTCTTCTTTTTAACATATTTTCGCCGTACAGATGACAAGTTTAGATTCTGTTACGAGCCTGATTTAAGTTTCATAATTTAGTTTCAACAGACCGTGTCAATGGAAGTCAGGTGGCAAGTTGTCAGATAAACGTCATCAGATACAATCAATCCTTTTCTTGCATTTCAGATGTCGAAGAAGAAAGTAATTTATGTATCTCAGAAACTTTTAGACATTACTTACTTCACCTTTCGACAGGCTGACTATGATTGAAGTCAATTATACACTTTAAAAACTTAGGATGTGGGGTTTCAATGGAATACATAAAATATTGCTTGTAATAATGAAGGGTTAATTATCCTATTACGGCAACATGTTTCGACAAAATATAGTTAACTTCATGTCAGGCAAAATACAAAAATATAAACGTAGATCTCAATTTTACAGTTTCTTAAAAAAGTATTACTTTCATTAAACACTTTATTATCCAACTAATGCACAATATATAATATGTACATACAATTAAAATTATAAAATGTTTTAATTTTATCTGCATATTATATATTGTACATTAGTTGGATAATAAAGTGTTTAATTATCATTGATGCACGGTGCAAACATCAAGATAGTATTACTGTCATGTATTTTACAGAGTACAGATATAGTTCCTCGTGACGCCATCAAAGCAAGAGGCAGAAGATTAAATGACAGCCCTATACATCGCAAGGAGCCGAGACAGGTCATTTAATAGAGGGAAAACTGAAGAATCGTGTTTCGATTCTCGGAAAGAGAAGGAAATTTCTTCCTTTTCCAGAAGGTCCAGACCGTCTCTAGGACCCAACTAGCCTCCTATTCGAATGGCACAGAGGGCCCCTTACCCTGGAAAAAAGCCTTGGAGCGAATTTGATCACTCACTTCGATCTAGAGCAGAGGTTAAGAATGAGTGGAGGTGTACTTCCACACAGCCACACGCCTTCATATCCTACACAGGGACAGCGTTACCCTGACCTACATATCGAAACCGCAGCTGGGGGATTAATATTGCTGCACTGCATTCAGGAGTTCTTGGCTTTCTGGCCTGGAGTTTTGTGGTATATTTCATTGCCTTGAAGGAACTCCGAGGTAGTATATGAAAATAGGCCGCAGTTGCAAGAATCTCTCTTTATGTGCAGTTACACAGTTTCACTGACATCGTGCTTCAAATATAAGGCTGGCATACGGCAGCGACTGATTTGTTGCTGCACATGTTGGGGAGTCTTGAGCATCTGTAAGTTGCGGGGATCATGACAGAAGGAGGAAAAGAGGACAAGTTTATAAGGGCAGAAGGTGAAGGATGAAGGTGAAAAAGACGATAGATATTTCAAGAAGAAGATAAGAGAAAAAACTGTGTACAAGGAGAAGTGGCGTGATAATAGGAAAGAAAAATATGAATAGGAAAGTAAGATGACGGAGGAGAAGAATGATTATGAGCACATGGTGAAAAGGGATGATAAGACGATGAAAGAAAGAACAAGTGAACAACAGGATGATTGTAATAAAAAGTAAGAGGAGGAAAAGGATAATAAAATGAGATAATGAACAAGGTTAAGTAATAAGATATGACACAGGAGGATAAAACTGAGAAAAATGAAAGATAATGAGGAGAAGAAGAAGAAGGATGTGTGTGACAAAAATTAATAATCTTAATCATTGTGCTTTCTTGTGTCACTCTTCGTCAGAGCTGTTCACAAAATGCTGCACATATGTTGTCTGAACAGAACAGAACAGAATCTGCACTGGTCAAACTGCTCCTGATATGGCAGTCTAGTCCCTTCTACTCTTAAGAACGCGCTTGAGATTTCTCTTCTTGGTGCTTACGGCAATCCACTACGTCGCAGTAATTCATCAACAGCCAGACACATCATAGGAAGCTAAGTTACTGCGACGGCCCAATCCTTAAGAAATTAAAGATAAGAACACGACGTCGGGACGTGCCTTACCTGCGAGGCTACTCAATTTACTTTATTAGAGGAATGCAGTCCGATCAGAACGGGGTCAATGGGTATAAAATACCCTCCTCCCCCGGGGGCGACAGACACAAGATCCCCTATCGATGAAACGACCAGAAACACATCACGTTATATAAATAATTTCCAATCGCCCGCTTGTGTTCTAATATAAACTTAACCCCCCAGAATCGGGAGAAAGATTCAACACTTTACAAAGAAATAAAATATATTCTCCTGATATTTCCCACTGTGAATGACAATATTCTTGGCAGCTTTATGAAAGGTTACGATATAAAGCTGTTGAAGTATACACAGAATTCATCTTGCGTGCTTTCCTTTCATCCATCGTCTTACAGAACCAAAAACCAGATAGTTTCTTTTCAGGTACCAGACAAAAATAATAAATACCTATTCCTATTCAAAGAATAAACAACAAACAGACAACTTTGCGCGGAAATTTACATGTAAATTATACAAGCACTTGATTTGTAGACGCAGACGTACAGATTCAGTATAACAGGCCAGACGAACAAATGAAAATCAGATATGCTGCTCACAATGCAATATGAGGCCTTTGCAGAACACTACCACCACATCTTTGAGCCCCGTTAACTCAGTCAGTGTAGTAACTACCGGAAAATCGAAGTTAGGTTCCTGGATAGAGTAGGGACTTCTCTCTTCGTCTCTGCCTCAGGACAGGCCCTGAAGCCCCAGCCTCCGGCGTCGCTTTCATAGGAGTTAGAGCTGCCGGGGCGCAAAACTGCTCATTCACCACCATCTCCTACCGAGGTTAAAAATGCTTCAAATTTAAATTAAACCCTCCCCCCCAAAAAAGCTTCATGGTGTGGAGCTCAAACTTGGGGAATTTACATCATCTTGCATTACATTGCATTACATTACATTACATTACCATATTTCACCTAATTTTGCCTTACCCCGACTCTCCTTCTCCTACTTCACTCTGTCTAACCTGACTCCCCTATCCATCAGACATACTTACTTACTTACTTCATGGTACAGAGTCCCTCTTGAGCGGCTAACTGGTTTGCAGCTAGTCAAGAAATTCCCCGCATTTCACGGAACCCGAAGGTTCATTACCACACTCACAAGCCTCCGCCACTTGTCACGATTCAGGGCCAGCCCAATCCAGTCCATATACCCACATCCCACCTCCTGGAGATCCATCCTAATATTATCCACCCATCCACGCCTAGGTCTCCCCAGTGGTCTTTTTCCCTCCGGTTTCCCCACCAAGACCCTATACACCCCCCTCTCCTCACCCATACGCGCCACATACGTTTCTTAAACCTCACAGGGCATGAATCTTATTTTGTCTTGTCCATAATATTTTTCCTGCAACTGTAGTACCCCTAGCCCTGGGGATACCACAGAAATTTGCCTGGAGTGTGACATGTCCTCATTTTCAGCGGTCTCATTAAAAAACTGTTCTATGTTGTATTCTTTTAAATCCACAAGAAAGAAACTTGGTACACAAGAGAATTGGTCTACAAAGACGACAAATTTAAATTACGTCAAATCCAATCATATGAAAACCAAATCCACTGCCTGTTTGTGTCATTCTTTGCACGACATCAGTATGACGGACGCATTGCTTTGATATCAACAAGTTCTGTTACTACATATTAATGGCCAGTTGCCTACCTACCGACCTAATTACATGTTCAGTGCTGTAAGTAAATACCATCAAAATACATATACGTGGTTGTCAACAGTGCCCCTTTTATAAATTTTATTAGTTCGACCATCACCGCAGAAATAGACATGTCAGAACAGTAATGAGAAGAGGTGATATTACTGGAGTGCTGATAAATCATTAGCCCGACCAAGAAGGAAACAAGCTCGGAAGCATGTCAGGGACGCGCGCGATTTCGACAACATCGAGACGCGAGATGTCATCAAGTTTTTCTTCCTGCAAGGCAAGGGGCCGAAGGAAATTCACCGCATTATGACAGAAACATTAGCTTGTTTCCTTCCTGGTCGGGATAAGGACTTATCAGCACCCCTGTAACAACAGTACATGTGCACTGGGATGGTACTTATTTACAACATCACAGCAGACGTATACGTTGGATCACGAGCCGGTCTAAGATTACATATGGCGAATAAAAACAAGATATAAAATTTCATAAAGCATTACCATCCGACAAAACTGCTTCAAAAATAATCTCTTGTACCTAATTTAAAATTTGTGCATGTAGATGCAATTACTGTTTAAATTTCCAGGTTCACTCTAAGAAACTTACCACCGGTACAGGTCGGAACACTCGGATGATATATTTAGTGTCTTACCTGCAACAAAAAGGATATTCCGCATTACATTTCCATTGAAATTTGGTTACACCTTAACATGTTGAAACTCAGCTGAATTCATTCAGTACCCAGTGCCAACAGTGAACTGCTTATTGACTTAACTGCTGCATTAAAGAGGTGTGAGAGGTTTCCCTTAAGAACGCTGTCAGTTGTTAATATTTCACAGCAGCTCCGATGGGAGATGGATGAAAAATGACTATGGAGCACTGGTGGAAATATAAGGGCAGGGAGAATTGAAGTACTCTGAGAAACATTGTCCACCACAAATCCCACGTGAATTAATGTCATTTACGACACATGTTTACGACAATGAACATTACCTACATATAACAAATATACATGAAATTTTGGGAGCTGGGTCTACTAGCAATTGACTGTTCTGTTATTCTGTGTATTGAGATAAATAATAATGTTCAGCATCATATGTGAAATGCTTCAAATTCTAAGTTTTTATGATGACCGCTACACCGCATGGCCTGTGGTTATCACGTTCAAAGCGTTCCAGGTTCGTTCCCGATCGTTGGCACTAATTTTATTCTACTTTTTGTTGGTATAAAAGTGATGGAAATTTAAAAAAAAAAGATGATAATTGAATAATCTAGTGATGATGCAAGATGAACCAACTAATGATAGTGGACGATAAACCAACTAACGATGAAAGAAGATGAACCAACTACCAATTACGGAAGATGAGTCAACCAACGATGGCAAAACCTTCCCAACCAACAGAAATGGTGCGCGCGTAAGGAGAGGAAAATATCATGGATAACGTTACGTCAACAACAGACACTATTTTCAATAACCCGCTATTCATTTTACTTGCAAAATGCGTGTATACAGAAAACCAGACTTACCCAGAGCAATAAACCTATTTCTCAACAGTCCACTCTATCGAGCAAAATGACTGACTGGACCTACTCTATCAATCATCCTTGACAGCAGAATAAGCCTTATTTGTACGGTGAAGGGTTCAGAGATATTCCTTCTCTATGCTCTGCTTTCTCCTGTACAGTAAACCTACTGCTATGTAAACTATCAGTCTATATGCCCTCAGGCTCACTACATACACAATGTCCCATAAGATCCTCACAGTAGAACATTTCTGATCGATATTTTAAATACTTCACATAAGAGGGGAGCGCTGAAAATTTTTGCAAAGAGTAACTTTATCATTTTTTGCCCAGCATATATGACGAAGACAATCAAGTCAAGGAGGAAGAGATGGGTCGAGAATGTGGCATGCATGGAGGTTGTGGGATTTTAGTTGGGAATCCTCAAGGAAAGAGCCACTGCACGTACATGGGAAAATAGTATTAAATGTTATGTTAATGAGACAGAATCAGGATGGAAAGGTGTAAAATGGATTAATCTGGCTAAGGATAGAGACAAGTGACTAGCTCTTGTGAACACTGTGATGAACACTCTTGTTCCATGACATGCGGATAGTTTCTTGATGAGCTAGAAACTGTTAGTTTCACAAGAATGTTTCTACAGCGTTAGCTATTCACATTTCAGTAACACTTATTAAAGACTTGCAGGTGCTGTGTGGTCGCAATTGACGCGTATATGAAACAGTGATATACAAAAATTATGAGCCGGTTGCATCTTCTGTTCCTTCAGTAATGTCGGAATACGACGTTCTTTCCAATTTTTGCACGCTGCCGGTTACAATATTCAATAATATTTTCACTAAATTAATTTACAGCGTATATTCAGTTATTTCATTCCGTGCATTCTCACATTATTAAACACCATTACATTCATTGTATTTCTCCTAACTATTTCGGTGTCACATTCACCAACATCCTGGAGAACTTATGTGCTCTTTGCTTAAAACCATATGGTGTTATGTAGCTATTAATTATGGTTTCTGTATCAGTAATATTGTAATTATAAACTGTAGAACCGTTCGTATACTGGAGGTAGAGTATTTGTAAATAGTTAAAACCACAGATGTGGCGGTGCCTACTGATGATGGGCTACAAATATGCCCGAAACATGTAGAGGCTGACTGACGAAATAAACTGAGGATACATAATGCATCAAGATGGTTTTCCTTACCCGTCCATACGATACTTTAAAACTGCTGCAACTAGAAGTTTTTTTGACGTTTTGTTGACCGCGCATCTCAGTATATTTACCTTAGTATTTAACCAACTTGATGCACAAAATTTGTTTCACAACAAGTTTTTATTTCATGCCTCTACATTTTTCCAGCACATGTGCTCGAAACATGTAGAGGCATGAAATAAAACTTATTGTGAAACAAATTTTGTGCATCAAGTTGGTTGAATACTGAGATAAATAGAAGTACGAGTATTAGTCCAATTATGCAGCATCACAGATCTTCAGCAACGTCATCGCCAGAAACTGGAAAGTTTCAATGTTGCCAGGAAATATGAAGACCGGATAAACATTTGTGTTATCAGCTTTGTCGGTATCGACAAGATTTTCTTTGCAATAAATTTCTCACTGCGTGAAGTGAAGCATTTGGTAAACTGCTACTCCAGTGATTAATGCAAGGAACATGCAATTTGTTCTGAGCTGTAGAATATAGGCTACCCACCGCCCCCAGCCCCCCACCCAGTGTGCAGGTCATTCCGGTCACGGCGCCCAGGGGCACACACGCGCAGCCCGAATTCATCAGCTGACCGGAACGACGCCCAGCGACGCCGCTTTACGACCGCACGTCACTCGCATACCTGAGTAGCCTGTGAAGAACGTGACGTAGCGCCCCGTGCCGCAAACACACGTAGTGAGGCGGTACAGTCAGACCTACAGGGAAGCCACAGCAGCAGGCGCTGCAGGTGTGCTAGGTTTGCATTTTATAAATCTGTTATTTATAATATCCATTACCTGCTATTAGTCTGGGATTATCAACTGAAAGAGGAGACGGAATGGAGACGTACTGTGAAATCGGTGTTAAGAAAAGCACACAAATTTTAGTCGAAAGCCTGAAGAAAGTGAAAACTTGGGAAATACAGGCATACGCGATTTGGCAGAAGTAAATTCCATCTTGTCGTTCCCAGTGGCCGCGCCGTCTAAGACGTAAGTCTGCGGCCGTTCGCCTTCTGAGATTGTGGGTTCGAATCCTACAGGGAGCATGGATGTCTGTCTGTTGCGAGTGTTGTGTGTTGTCAAGTAGAGGTCTCTGCGACGAGCTGATCACTCGTCCAGAGGAGTCCTACCGAATGCGATGCGTCGTTGTGTGTGATTTAGAAACCTTTTGAATGAAGAGGCCATGGCCCACTGGGGGCTGTAGCGCCAAATAAAAGTCCACCTTAATTATTTAAGGCTGTGATAGTGTCAAAGTACAGTAGATGTAGCTGATTCAGTACGGGGTCATTGTGTAACGAACTGACAGCCTATAGGTTTCACAAGACGAGCTCCATAGACTTACACTTCTTGTGCCATGAACAGTCCTGGCTCTTCGAATGCGGGAAACACGGCTTATTCCAACAAGCTTTATCCGTTCCCTTTGTGCAAGCACGCAGATGCTACACATGTATACTGATTTAACATTTGTTTATTTAGGATTTATTTAACGACGCTGTCACTAACTCAGACTAGGATATTCCAAATATGAGACAGATGTAATATTCTGTTGAAAATTACATCGATAGATCGATATATTTTGTAAAGTTTTAGTTATCAGTATATCGTGTAGTATATCGATAGAATAAAATTATTTTTGCATTTTAAGGTGCTGAAAACCCGAGCTTGGTTCTGTGCACAAAATTTGGAGAGATATTTCAATTGGTGAGGAAGAAAGACAATTTCATAATAATTATGTACAACG
>Ga0123354_10007709_pt1 | contig 16268 bp, 12 predicted proteins | sample TergutLab28metaG_2_FD_97872 | JGI IMG/M metagenome (GOLD analysis project Ga0123354, IMG submission 97872) | Labiotermes labralis P4 segment gut microbial communities from Petit-Saut dam, French Guiana - Lab288 P4 | ecosystem: Host-associated > Arthropoda: Insects > Digestive system > Gut ...
ACCAAACACAGCGTCACATCCCAGAACCACTCACCCAACACAGCATCACATCCCAGAACCACTCACCCAACACAGCATCACATCCCAGAACCACTCACCCAACACAGCACCACATCCCAGAACCACTCACCCAACACAGCATTACATCCCAGAACCACTCACCCAACACAGCATCACATCCCAGAACCACTCACCCAACACAGCATCACATCCCAGAACCACTCACCCAACACAGCATCACATGCCAGAACCATTCACCCAACACAGCATCACATCCCAGAACCACTCATGAAACAGCATCACATCACAGAACCACTCACCCAACACAGCACCACATCCCAGAACCACTCACCAAACATAGTATCACATCCCAGAAGCACTCACCAAACACACTGTCACATCCCAGTACCACTCACCCAACACAGCGTCACATTCAAGAACCACTCACCCAACACAGCATCACATCCCAGATCCACTCAACAAACAGCATCACATCCAAGAACCACTCACCAAACACAGTGTCACATCCCAGAACCACTCACCCAACACAGCATCACATCCCAGAACCACTCACCAAACACAGCATCACGTCCTAAACCACTCACCAAACACAGTGTCACATCCCAAAACCAATCACCCAAGACAGCATCACATCCCAGAACCACTCACCAAACATATTGTCACATCCCAGAACCACTCACCCAACACAGGATCACATCCCAGAACCACTCACCCAACACAGCATCACATCCCAGAACCACTCACCAAACACAGCACCACATTCCAGAACCACTCACCCAACACAGCACCACATCCCAGAACCACTCACCCAACACAGCATCACATCCCAGAACCATTCACCCAACACAGTGTCACATCCCAGAACCACTCACCCAATACAGCACCACATCCCAGAACCACTCACCCAACACAGCATCACATCCCAGAACCACTCACCCAACACAGTGGCACATCCCAGAACCATTCACCCAACACAGCATCTCATCCCAGAACCACTGACCAAACACAGCATCACATCCCAGAACCACTCACCAAACACAGTGTCTCATCCCAGTACCACTCACCCAACAGAGCATCACATCCCAGAACCACTCACGCAACACAAGTTGGGTGTTGTGTCAGCATGCTTCCACAACACCCAACTTGTACAACGAAATTAATGTGTGACTATTTCTAGTGTGACTTTAGCAAGGAATATGTAGCTCCCTGATGATGGTCTTAGGACCAAAACATGTCAGAGCATTTTTAATTTTTTAATGTGTAAAATTTTATAAATTTTACATATGTGCAGTGGTTGGTGTAATAATTGAGTAACTCGACAACATGCAGGGTGAAACAATGAAAATAGTTTTTGAACATGTTTTGAAAATTGTTTCACTGTTTTATGTGTGGTGATAAGAGTAGACTTATTTTTATGTTGAGAGTGTTTCATTTTTGTTTGTTCAGGTAAATGCTTTGCTTCCCAGCAACATGTTCCTCTTGGTCATCAGAGGTCTCTTAAACCACAAATTGCCAACAGTTCGTCGCAAGGCCATGGAGCTTCTAAATACACGACTGCAACACCAGGGTTCTTTCTTCTCCTCCTGTAACCGTGAGACACTTTATGCACTCCTCACACCTTTGTTGTCAGTGATGGGCAGTATTGGCAGTGATACTGTCAAACCTGACCTTGAGACCAATCAGCAAGTAGCCATGTTGTCAGTGAAACTCCTCGCACGGTATCTTGCACCTGAAAATCCATCACAGTTCAAACAGGTAAACTGCCGTTCAGTATCCTGGAACAAGTACATTCATGAATTCATTAAGGCATGAACAGAAACAGTGTGACAGTACTTTCTGTCCAGTGAAGAGAGCATTGCTTGGTTTGAAGGTCCCCCAGCTTTGCCCACATGTCCTTACGACAATATTAGCATTAAGATGAAGATGAATGTGGGCCACTGGTGGGATCACACTGACAGGCAACAACTTAAGCACTCAGAGAACACCTGCCCCATTTCCATTTTTCCTACGACAGATCTCACAATCGCAAAATGCTGGCCTTTGTGATGTTGAAGTTAATGGTACATACAGTGACCGCTGTGATTCATATGTTTTGGGCTAATAGCAAACCAGAGAGGGACTTCTGTTCCATTGAAAGCAGGTGGCTGTGTAAACCTAATCATGATGTCCTTCTTTAAAGATTTTGGAACGAGTGACAAAACTAGTCCAGTCAGATGCAGTTCAGAAGAACCTGCTGGCATCAGTTGTGTTGTGCTTAGCAGAACTTGTCTCTGTCCTGAGGGCCAATGCTATTGGTATGCTGAGCCAGTTTATGCCAGCTGTCATTAAAGTTCTGCATGGACAGCAGGAATTAGAAAGGTAAATATTGTGTTTGTATTTCATTTGGTGTGGTCAGGTAAATTCCAAAGTGTAATTTGTGAGTGTCTACTTCTAGGACTGCATCCATCACCTCATATTGAAAGGCAGTAATATAATAATAACAATGAAGAACTACATTTTGGGGAGAGGCTTGGTCCCTGCCCTGAGACTAAAATTTAGGTTAGTACGTTAGGGACTGATCTGTGCCCAGTATTTGTTAATATATCGTAACACAAGATGATGTATGAAGTATGTAATAAGCGATAATAGTGTTGTGTGTGTGTGTGTGTGTGTGTGTGTGTGTGAGAGAGAGAGAGTGAGAGAGAGAGATATCAAAGATGCAAGTCTGCAACATTGGGAACCGCGCAGTGATGCAGCATCACATCTGCAAAGAGTGGAATCCTGCAGTCAACAGCAGTGCATTCTCTTGTGAACGGTGTATTCTCTCTTTCAGTCCGAACTTGGTTCTGTTGAGCATCGTCACAGCCACCCTGAAGATTGTGGAGAGTTTACCGCACTTCCTGAGTCCTTATATGGACAAGTTACTACATGAGGTTTCCATCCATTCAGCCAAGTGGCAGCAACTTAGTGATGACTCAAAAGTCACACCTGTTGTACATAAGCTGAAAGCAATCAGGTAAAGACACTACCTTCTCCAAACACCCCTCCCCCCATTACTACTGCCTGGCTTAGCCATAGATGGCCTCAGCTGTGGTCTACTGTTACCTCCTATCTAGTGCTTGGGTGTTCAGTCCCCTGGAATGGTGTATTGCAGTAACTTTTTTAAAGGTCTGACTTCCATCAGATTCCTTTCTGTGCCACTCCAAGCATGAAAGTAAATGCTTGTGGCTGTTACAGCCTGTCAGTCAGTTCTGTCCATTTAACACAGTTTGAGGATTGGGATGGGACCAGTGGAGCCATCATCACATACCACAACTCCCAACCCCCAGCTCATCACATACCACAAATTCCAACCCCCAGATCATCATATACCACAACTTCCAACCCCCAACTTATCATATACCACAACCCAACCCCCAAATCATCACATACCACAACTCACAACCACCATCCCCCACCTCATTGCATGCCCCAACTCCGAACCCCCAACTCATCACATATTGCAACTTCCACTCCCCAGTTCATCCCATATCACAACCCCCAACCTGGAGGAGCAGATACCTCCCTGTGTCTGACAGCTCTGCATCCCACCAGCACAGCATATGAGTTCACTGATAATGAAATGGTTTGTTGTTGTACATTTGTGATGCCAGCCACAAGATGCTGTTCAAGTATCTGTAGCTGGGCAACTGAAGGATTCCACAGTAATTTTTTATTATAACACATTTGCTGCTGAACCCATCATCACAAATTTTGTCTTGCCTTCTCCAAGACATGTCACACTTCTTATCTGTGCCTGCAGTATAAAGCTTGACTGGTAATGCTGGCACTTCTGCACACTCCAACAGTGACATTCTTTATAGTAATTGGTAGCACAGAGGCAAGGTGCATTGTCTTGTTGAGGCAGTAATTTTGCAGATTTCTGAGGGTGATGGGTTTGTTTACCAAAGACTTTATGGAGGAGGACTGAAAATTGTTTTGGTTGCAGGCTGATTCCATTGTATATAGGTATTGTAACACTGGATCCTTGTGACTCCAGGTCCTTGGTCCTGTAAACGTTTTCTGCTAATGACTTTTTTTATGTTATGCCCAGGTTCTGTTTAACACAGGTTTCACTGTATGTACATTTTGCTCAGCTTGGTCTAAAAGTGAAAATACCAACAGTTTCTTGTCAATACCAGAGTCTTTTTGGTACCCCTTAAAGTCTGCATCCCAGCTTGCACACCCCTAAAGCCAGCACTGGGTGTGTCTCCCTTCTGATGGGACATGGTGTTTGATGTTTTGAGACAGCCTGGTGCCCTCATCTTCATGGGTCAAAATGTCCATTCTTCATGGACATCTGGGCTCTGTAAGATGAAATGATCACACTGTCTCAAAACACTGGGCAACAATGAACCAGCAATGTGGTACCACATCCCAGAAGAATGGAAACCTCAACTGCACCACTGTGAATGTCTAAAACTCTGTTCTGTTAATGTATATTATGTTTCGTTTGTGTATTACAGACAGAAGTTGTCGAGCACTGTCCCAGGTCGTGTGCTGACTCCTGCTGTCAGTCGGTGTTATACCCGTCTGCTTGCACATCACCAATATTCAGCCCTTGGTCCACTGCTGTCTATTCTGGCAGACAGTTTCAGCACATTGACTCAATCAGAGTTGACACAGTTAGTGTCAGACCTCACAGCCTTCTTCACGTCAGCACTGCAGTTCAGAGCGGACTGTTCCACTGGGGCCTCTGATGTGCCAGTATCACACAATGACATTGAGCTAGCAGAAGGCTATGTTGTGGAAGCTCTTGTTGTTCTTATACTGAAATTGTCTGAGTCAACATTTCGCTCTTTGTACTACACCCTGTTCCATTGGGCAACTGGTGCAGAAGCACATAAAGATCGTGTCATAACATTTTACAGGTAAGCAATATTGTGTGATGGATGTGCTTGAGGCTTGTCAATAGTAGGAGCTTGGTCTGTGATAGTTACAGTTGCTGTGGCATTTCCTGCCTGTACATTAGAGTATCAATGTTTGTGACTAATTGGGACCAACAGAATGATCACAAACTTCAGAATCTGTTTTCACTGTAAAAAGCTTGTATGTTTGCAAGACTTTGTATGAAATACCCAGTAATAAAAACATAAAATAATCTCTTAAGTGTAAGAAGCATGAATATTTATTGGTAATAAAGTACAAACACTTTTTAGAAGCATAAAATACATTAAATAATTGAAGAATAGTGTCATTCCCTAAAGCACAAAAGCATTGAACCTGTCTTAATGAAAGACAGAGCTTGACTGAGCCGAGAGTGATCTGTGCAATAGCAGGAGAGTGGGGGAAGCCAACTTTCAGGTCATGTGACCTCATCCCAGTTTGTTGGAAGAGTTTTGAAAAGCTGAAGCCATGGCACTGCAATGAGTAGTTAGGAAAGGTCAGAAGACCAAATATTGAGACTCTACTGTGTATCTTACTTTATGGGAAACTGGCAGGGACTTGTCATAATGACGGTGAAGACTGATGAAGGGACAAATGAAGCAGAACACGTGTCAACTGAGGAGCACATTACTTTAATGGAGGAATGTACTAGGGGACTGGAACAAAAACATATTACTTCTGATAAATGTGTTATGTGAGATTGTATAGTACAAGGGGTTTTACAACTTCCTCCTCCTCCCCCTCCCCCCCACATCAAAACTTAATTGCATGAAACAGTTAAAATGCATGAAGCATTTAAAGATATATTTTAAGATATCAGGACTGTTTCCCTGACAAAAGTGCAAGCTAGCTCACTGTTCCTCTTCAAGCCCTGTTTTGGTACAGAAACCATTAGCAAATGTCTTGAATTATTGAATTTACATATTTTATAATTTGTTTTGGCTAAGAGACCCAAAATTCAGAAATTACCAATATGCAGAAAGCCTTTGGTTCCAAGCTTTCTGGATAGTGGATTCCATACTCCTTGTGTGAGATACGCTGATACTGTCATACCCTTCTGTGTCTGTGTGTCTGTCGTAATGAATGGCTTCGTACAAGAAGAATTTCTGTGAAAGTTGGGTAATAGGAGAATGGAGAAAATTTCTTAATTAGGAGCTTCATTTTTGTACTCACCGCATATTATCTGGTAGGTTGAGATGGGCAGGGTGGGAGGAGAAGAGAGGTAGATGCTGGGATTTGGTGGGGAAACCTGAAGGAGAGATACCATTTGGAAGGCTTAGCTGTAAATAGGTGGGTAATATTGAAATGAGTCTTAAAGAAATATGGTTAGATGACGTAGTTTGGATTGGATTCTTGTGGCTTATGATACAGACAAGTGGCCGGCTCTTTGAGGACCTTGTAGCTTTTCAAGAAGGACTCTGCTTCATGAACTGAAGAGTTGGTTGGTTAGTTACTTAGTTTGGTTGGTTTGTTTCGTTTAGTTAGTATATAATTGGGTGGTTGGTTGGTTATTCAGCTAGCTAGCATGTTTGTTTGTTTTTTTGTGAATTTTGGTACGAACTAAAGACCACTCGATACTAGCCACCTTCTGCAGTACTGTGAATTGGAACAATAAGTTAGGAGGCTGCAGTCACTGTGTAGCTGTTCTGTTTTGCAGACTGTCCAGCAGTATTGCAGAGAGCCTGAAGGGACTGTTTGTGCTGTTTGCTGGACGACTAGTCCAAAATGCATCAGCACTGTTGGATCGCACCAATGTGTGCAAGTTACAAGACAGTGGAACTGAAGGTGAAGCGTATGAGGAAGCATCAGCCCAGCTGTTGCTCCAGTATGTCCTGCAAACACTGTACAGGGTGTTTCAGCATGACAGTGGCCAGGGGTTTGTCAATAAAGAGCGTTTCGATGCTCTGATGCAGCCCCTAGTGGATCAGGTACAGCACTGAACATGACTTTCTTGGCACATTGGTAGATATTTACTGACGTTTCACAGGATCCTACTGCCTTTGTTATCAGGATAAATCCCCCCCCCCCAAATTTTGAAGTGAGAGAGAAAACCAACAAGATGCAACAGTTAGATGTTTATTATCAATACTTTCTCAACATGTTTCGGGCATCATTATGCCCATCTTCAGGAGTACAAGACATGTGTTACTGCACGTGGTGTGCTGCACTGGTTCTGCTGGATGTGGTTGGTAACGGTTGTGGGGCGCTGTGTTGCAGGGTGCGAGCACTGTGAAGGTTACTGTTCGACTCAGTTTTCTCTCTCACTTCACAATTTGCTCACGATGCACGGTCACAGAAACCTAACCCCCCCCCGAAATACGAATATTGTAACAGATAAGCGTGTGGGTTCACAAATTGCCTATGTTTGACACTGCTGTTCAAAGATTTAAAAGATTTAGTAATATTAAAAAGATCATGTCAAGAATTAAGATAATTGTTCACAAGAACTCACACTGCACTGATTTATGACCTCAGTGCTCTGGGCCCATGTGCCCTATTAGAACATCTTCACTGTTTTCCACCATGTATACAGTCCTCTCTATTCATACTCAGAACTCTACTTGGTTTAGTCTTCTGACTCTCCTGCACCACCACAACATGCAGACCATCGACATTTCTGTGTCACCTGTCACTGTAAATTGCACGGATAGGCAGCTTGCTGTAACTAACCCGGCCTGTCCGTTTGCCTGATATGCCACTTTTTGCAGTTCTCAAATAATATACTCCCTTCTGACTGGTCCGCTGTAGAAGCGTCTGTCTTTCTCCTTCTCATTCAGGAAGGGTCTACCCACTGGCTGCTTGACATCAGGTGTGATAAAGGTGTGCAGTACAGCTGACTTACCAGGAGATGTTACTGCTGTACCTTACAGTAAATAGCTGCAAGATTTGAGGTTCTGACGATGGTGTAGTGGAGGATTCAGGTCTTTAATTGTGTGATGCTTGGGTGTGTCATGGGTTTCCAGTATGTTGAAGGATTGTTCTGCGTTCATCTTCAGGGTGAAGCAGTTCATGAAGAATAGGTAAACATATTATAAGGTGCAAAAGCAGGTGTTTTTCTTGAACTGTTTGACCCTGGCAGGTGAAGGCATTATGTTTCTGCAGGATATGGGGAATGACTCACCCAGGGGCATTCTGTCACCTCTAAGAAGACAATGAATCTTCTGCAACACCACTGAGAGAGTGTCATATCACCCAAGAAGAAGAAGAAGAAGAGAAATGAAAAGTTTCTGATGATTGTATAATTCACTGAGTTCAGCTGACCTCTGTCCATAGTGTTATATGCAGTGCTGCGAGGCACCTGCTGCATTGGGTCGACATAAAGACCTGTTGTCAGTCGTTGGTCCAGTCACTGATATTAGCTCTTCCTGTGAGAGGCGGCCAGGTGGTTCGTTCACCTCATGAAGTTGCTTTGTTCTTGAATGTGAAGTCTAGAAGCTAAACAGATTGTAATGTTACGAAATGAAGCGTTCTTATTGCTACTGTCTGCTGTAGCTTGTGATGCACTGAGCATGCTGGTTCAAGTAGTGAGTTTATTGATTTGTATTTGGGCAGTGCTGTGTTCATATCTTACTGGGGACACTGACTGTCCTCTTCTTTGTGTTTTTAAGTGTCTGTTTCAGGGTGATGCTATAAATTGGTTTTATAACCAGTATGCTAAATTGATTTTAACCCTAAAAGGCCACATTAAATTGCAAGCTTACAATTTGATAAAAAAATTTTTATAGATTTATTAAGGTTCATTGTTAATTATGTTTGGTAATTGTTAAAATTACATTAGAGGTCTTTTTTTAGTTGAAAAACCTTGAACCTTTTTAATTTACACCAAGGAAACCTCAGACTTAACGAAGTTTGTGGACTATTGGTAATTTATCTTCATGTTTGACACATGAGTGTGTACTTCTGTGTCAGTTCGCTATTTGTTCTATGGAATGTCAAGACTGGGACTGCTCAGAGCCTACAGTGACTAAAAGGAACAAATAATACAGACAATTACACAAAGCTGGCAAGCTTCACATTGCATATTATATTACTTTAAAGAGCAAAGTATATAAATATTTAAATGTTCAGTTTCTGCCTCACAAAAGACACACTGCTTATCCTTCAGAAATATTATTCAGGGAACTAACACTTTGTTATGAGAGTTATACAAACATATACATATACTGTGTGTAGTTATCTAATGTTAAAACAGCTGTACCTTTGGTTACCACTGAACTTTACACTTGCAGCTGGAGAACACGTTAGGAGGTGTAAAGTCTCTACAGTCGCGAGTGTCTTCATTGCTTGCCCCTTGCTTGGCTCAGTTTGCTGTTGCTGCAGCAGATGATGCCTTGTGGAAGCAGCTCAACTACCAGGTCTTGCTCAAAGCTCGTCACAATCTGCCACAGGTGAGTGGAATGGAAAATGTAAACCTTTCCCTTCATCAGGCTTCTTCTGACATAATTCTTCTGTACATGTCTAATGTCAGTATTCTTACCACACCAACTTCGCAATTTACCACCACATTTCACTATTAGGCCTGTATCGTTGCTTTCTTACTTTCCTTTTGCTCCTTTATATCAAGAACAAGTAATAAGAATTTTATACTTTCATGAAAAGGGTATATGTGCACGCGCGCACACGCATTTCTTGTTGTCTTCTTCATCATAGCTTGTAGAAGTGAGGTCGGAAAACAAGATCAGAAATGTTGTACTCCATGGCAAAACATACAGAATTACCAACAGCATTCTTTGATGTTTATTAAGCTTTGTTAAAAATGGGGAATAATGAAATGCAAATTGATGTAAGTCTGCCTTATACAGTCTCAACAAACCTGCTGATTGTTTGTGAACTGCACAGCATGGTCCATGTGTGTCTGTACACAAACCAGGCTTCTCAAAGTTCAGTGTGGGTGAAAATCATGGGGCATGTGGTGTTTGTGGTGTAGAAGAGAAGTGGTGGGGGAACATGAAGGAAATAACCACTTGGAGGACAATATTATAATGGAACTACAAGAAATAGAATGGAATAGAGTGGACTGGATTCATCTGGCTCAGGTTAGAGACAAGTGACAGGCTCCTTTGAGCATGATAATGAAATTGTTCACTGGCTGAGGAGCTGGTCACTCTCAAGAAGGACTTTGCTGCCTACAGTCAGTCACTCATACCCTACAGACTTGATGTGTCAGCTGTGTAAACTGCTGCATTGTGTATTACTGTGGCCGCCTGTGACATCTGAGGTTTTCACAGGAGTGCGTATCAACCAGTGGTGCCTTTTCTTCCCTGAAGATGGCAGCAGCCTTCCCCTGTACCGTGCTACACAGTGTCACACCAGAAGGTTGTGTCCACTGGTGAAATAGCCAATAGAGTGTAACGTGATGCTGTGTAATCAGTAGATACATTCCAGTGGTTTAGAGCAGCCTGCTGCCTGCAGAATGTTTGTACCCATGTGTTACACTACACTGTGTTGTACTTTTTGTGTTATCACGTTGTGTTCTTTGTCCTGTAAGGTTCGCCTTGCTTCTCTGGAGGTCCTGTGTGCAATGGCCCACAAACTTGGTGAAGATTTCCTTCCCCTCTTGCCAGAAACTGTTCCATTTCTGGCTGAACTACTTGAGGATGAGGAAGAAGCAGTCGAGTCACAATGCCAGAAGGCAGTCCAGAATTTGGAGGAGGTTCTTGGTGAACCTCTCAAAAAATATTTCTAATCCAGTTGACAATCCAGCTGGTGTACAAACTGGACATTAAGCTGCCTGAAATGGTAACAAACTGTACGTTTATTACAGCGGTGATATTATTTTTAAAAAAAAGTATCAGTTTGGCTGAAACAGGGCTGTCCTTCAAGCCAAAAATACCATGTGTGCCCTGTCATAAATTGTTAATAGCCTTTTGTTATTCAATCTATTTTGTGCTGAATTTAGTTGGTTTGTATATCTGCAAAATTCTTTTGTCTGTGTCTTGGCGTGTGATATATGACAACAGCAAGATGATATTACCACTTTATCTCAGTTCATCATGATAAATGGAGAGAGCATTACACCAAGGTCACGTTACAGGAATAGTCAACAGACAGTTAGATGTTCTTCACTGCATTTTAGTATCAGTGTTTATGAAGTGATCGTATTCAGCTCACAGAACTGACACAGACAGATGCATTTAAATACAGGTGAAGAATACTGTTATTTTCGCTAGGCACAAATGGACTATGAGCTGACCCATAGTGGGAAATGGGCTTTAGTATTATAGCATTTGACAAAGTGAAGTGCAAGAATACTGCTTGACCCTTACATTGAAGGCACTACAGTCCTTATAGCCATGCTTTTCAAACTTTTTCTCATGTACCACTGCACTGTCACAGCACAAAATGTACATGTTCAACTAGGTACTGCCTGCTGGCAGGATACTGGTGTACTGGGATGTTTCATGGGTTGCCAACCAGGGAAACAGCAAGACTGTGAAAACCTGAAATTTTGCAGTTGCTACTTGTCTAATTTAGTGCAATTAGAGTCTGTGTTGGTATTTTAACTATGAAATATTAGACTTATTTTGGTATAAACTTTATAAATATTTTTCTTTACATTTCAGTAATTTAAAGCAATTTCAATAGTGCAGTTAATGTTTCTAAATTGTAATTATCAAAAAAATTCCTAAATTTCTTTGAGTGCCACCAGGCGGTATGCGTACCACATTTTGAGAGTACTGCTAGAGCATCAGGAGCCACTGGCCGAACAGTGTGGCATGATGTCACAGAAGACCTGAATGTTGAACAGCAACACCGTGAGAACCTTGAGTCTTGCACACGTGTGTTGTTCTGGAGGCTGGAAACAGAAGGCTTGGAAAGATTTGATTTTGTAAAGTGTGTAATAATGGCATGTATGGTTTGTGTGAGGTGGAAATAAAGGCATGACAATCACACATCTCAGTTGTGCCCACATATATTTCTTGTTACAGCACATATGGTTGAAATTTGTCATATTTTTTTTGGCAAAATTGACTTTCATTTTTTCCAGTAACTGTGGCCATGCTGGGTGGCTGCTTGACCACAAGGAGTGTCATTTTGAATCCTACTGGGATGCATATCTGTTTTCTTCCCTGACCCCTAGAAAGTTAAATCTTCAAAAGTGGTTGAGTTGTAACAGATTTGGAAGTGATAAGTTTAAATGTGCACCATTTGTTTATATACTATTTCCTATATATGGTACTATGAATAAATAAGTCAGGCTGTGGGAGCAGAGATGAAGTAATGGGTGGAGGGTGATGACTCTGACATTGGTGACGATGATAATGATGACAACAGTAACAACAACAACAACAACAGCAACATATTTAAGGTTTTTTTTCGGAAGCAGTGGATTTGTAAGTAAACCAAAAAAATATCAAGTGCTGAAAATTGAACAGTGTTTATTGAAAATGAACATCAGATGGGGAAAACCTTAAATCACAGAACTTTATATGGGAGAATTACTGTATTTAGTTTACGAGAGTCTGAGAGTGGTGGTGGTGGTGGCGGTGGCGGTTGTCGTTTCTGCTTAATCCATCTATGTTAGAAGGGTGCTGACCCCTCTAACACAGTAGAATTCCGTAAAATCTCATAGAAAATTTACATACATTAACGTTTAATGCCTGTGATTGATTGGGATTGACTGTAGTGCACATTGAAATCCATTTTCACTGTAAGAAGCTCATTTGGTTCCAAGAACTTGTGACGTACCAATAATAAAGATACAAAATACCTTCAAAGGCATACAGTACATTACTTGATAGAAGGAGAGTCTCATTCCATAAAACACCAAAGCCGTCAGCCTGACTAAATGAAAGACAGAACTTCACTGACCTGAGAGTGATCTGCACAATAGCAGGAGAGTGGCAGAAACCGATCTGCCGGCTGCATGGTCTCATCATGACGTATCAGAACCGGTCATGAAAGGTTGTAACAGCGGTACGAAAGTGTGTGTCATGAACAGTCAAATCTCGAATGTCACTGTTCATGAACACTGAGACTCTACTGGGCTATCACCACATGTACAAAGGGTTAAAGAAATTGAACTGAGATTTGACATTTCTGTAGCAGTGAAGATTTAAATTATATTCTTCTGGGTAACTCCAAAATTTGAGGGGAACATTGTGATGATGGAGGATGTGTGCCTCTGTAATTTGAATTGGACAATGTAGGAGAGTTGCCTCTGAGAGAGCATTCAAACCAGGGACTGCTCAAGCAGAACAACTGCAAAATGATGTTTCGTGACAGAAGGAAATAATATTGTGTAACTGCCTACAAATTTTATTTTGCCATAAACGAAAAAAAAAAAAAAACATTAATACAAGAGTGGAATGTTTCATACATTTCTAAACATCACATACATAATTTCTCTCTTACCATGTATGAAAGGAAAGACTTAAATACTGCAGTAATTCTAAATATCATGTATTTAATTTAATTCTACACATTTTTTAACATTCAATTAAGTGCTTTGGTAACTACAGTGTAGAAACGTTAGTTCTCTTCTGTGTAGCCACTATAACATTTACAAAAGTCATGTAGACAACAGTAGTCCTATAATGTGTAACCTAACTGCATTACTCTGCATGTCTAAGGTACAGGTGGAATGCACAGTATAACAATAATTGACGCACCAAGCAAGCATTTGCTAGAAAGGCAAAGCACATAAATTATGCAGCCCTTGTTAGGCTCTTTTCTCCTCCATCACAACCAGACACTCTTCACTTACCGGAAGTTCATAATATTAACCAGTTATAACATGGAATCACAAATGACATACTGGAAGAGAGGTCTGTTTTTCATCATTTCATGGTCTTCTTGTGGAATTTTGCACCATATAATAGATGAGTGTTCTGACATTCTGGAGGAATGTATTGCCTCCACCTTCAGGGCGGTTGTGGTTCATGTGGATGCTGAAGTGGAGGCCACACATTCCTCCATAGTGTTGGAACACTCCTTCAGTACACAGAGCAAAAACCCAAAAGAAGACTGTCAGCTGACTGACAACTGCTGTGAAAACTGCAGAACTTAAAATTTTTTTTCTTGTTTTGGATTTTGAAAATCTTTAACCATTTATATGAATATGCTCTTCATGCTACACATCATGGCTCCCACAAGTATACTTTCACAAAAACATGAGGATTGCTTGAAAAGGTTGAGTTGCCATATTTTAGTCTTAATATTGCAGATGTTTACTCACAAAAACAGCTATGACCTTGGCTGTGATGTTAAAGGGTACGTCATATTGTTAAATATGAGTTCTGAGGTTTTCTGAAAGGGAAGTGCTGCTGTATCAGTGGGCAGTCAGATCTTTATATTCAGGAAATGTAACTGCAGCACATTCAAGTTTCAAAGTAATTTTTCTTGGGTTTTTCAGCCCATGGAGATGAGGCAGCTATATTGCCTTAAAACGACAGGATCCAATTACCCGTGAACACTGTCGTCATATCCCAGAAGAACTGAACCCTTCCACAGTTGGATGTTCATGACAAGTGACTTCTGCATTCTGGTTAAAAACATATTGGGCTGACATGCAGCTGTGTTAAACGTTACATTTTGCATTGCTTTTGACAGGATAGCAATGTTTTCCTTACAAGGTTAGCCCAGAGGTACAAGACCCCTACTCATGCCATCAAGGCTAAAGCTGTTCTCATCAGTAAGTGACATTGTATGATTTAGAAGGTATGTATTGGCTTCATGTGACATCTAGAGACCAGCTACAGTACTTTTTAGTGATTCACAGACAACTGTCAGCAATAGTTACCACTACTTTTCCTACACACTGGTTTCCTATACTAGGCTACCTGAAGGAAAGAAAGCGGATGTAGTGAACATTCTTCGCAGTGCTGACGGCAGACACTGTGAACATCTTTAGTGCAGAAACATATTAATTTCTATTAATGAGTATTATACACTACCTATTGTTGCTACATTCTGTTGTGTGAATGCTGCTGTTACTGTTGCTGTATTGGTGGTGGTGCTGGTTGTAGCAGTAGCAGTAGTAGTAGCAGCAGCAGTATATGCAATTGATTTGATAGTGCTGCAGTTCAAATATTGTGAATGACAGCACAGTTTGTCTGAATATTGTTAGTATATGGCTGTTTCATTTTGTTTCCTTTACCCAGCTTTGGCAACAGGCTGGACGATCTGGGGTTCGATTCTTGGCAGGGGCAAGAGATTTCTCTCTTCTCCAGAATGTCCAGACTGGCTGTGGGGATTACACAGCCTGGTGTTCAGTGGTACCAACAGTACAGCAGTTGGTGCATCAGGCTGACCACTCACTTCCATCTGGTGCTTAGGCTAAGAAGTAGTGGAGCTGTACCTCCATTTCCCTGTATGTCTTTATGAAGTGTGAAGGGACAACTCTTCCTTAAGTTTATACCCAGTTTTAACATCTACTGGCAGTGAGTAGGCACAATCCATCTCACCAACCATTCAATTTTTTCCAGTAGTATTACTATCACATTACTGTTGGCCCTGAAGAACCTGGAGGTCTAAAATGCCCTGTTCCAATACAGTAAAGGTTAAACATACGAGCCACTGTGTTGTATTCAGTTTATCATCAGTTGTGATTGGGAAACCTCAATAATTACCCTTAATCGACTGTTTGAGAATGTGAAAATTAATTAGATATGTTGTTGCTTTAGGTGCATGTTATAGTCTTCTGGCACATCTCACAGCATTAAGGATGTGGGATTGTGAGCACCATTGCACATACAGACCAATCAGAGTATCCCACACACACACACACGCACAGTAAAGTCACATTCAGTGAAATTCACACTTTCCTTACATAAGCTATAGTCAATGTGACATGAACCACAATATTGACTATTTTGTCATCACAAATATATTACATACCTGCTTACAATCGGGAGCTCAGTATTATGAAGCACAAGTATATTCCTTGTGCATGCATTATAATAGACAATTTCATCTTGAGAAACATTATTTTGCCAAAACTTCTCATTCATCATAACATAGTGAAAATATAATTTTTATGTCACTTTATTAATGGATGAGATGTGACTAGAACTATTTTTGTAGAAAAGTTCCGTTTTGCATTCCATTATTTTGTTGGGTACATACTTGTGCATCTGATTACCTGTACACAGTACAGTAGACACATTCCCTGAGATCGCTATGTTACTGACATTAATAAAACTGAAATATTCATTCGGAATGGAACACATCTCAAAAGCCATACATTCTACAACTGCATAGTGGAGGAAAATCTGAATATTTTTTGGAAATTGGACAGTACATCTTTTATCCTGTACAACCTTCGCTCCCCCCCCCCCCCCCCCCCCTCGCTTCTTGTGATTCTATTGCGCTCCTTTTTGTATTTTTTACTTATATTAAAT
>Ga0123354_10007710_pt1 | contig 16267 bp, 16 predicted proteins | sample TergutLab28metaG_2_FD_97872 | JGI IMG/M metagenome (GOLD analysis project Ga0123354, IMG submission 97872) | Labiotermes labralis P4 segment gut microbial communities from Petit-Saut dam, French Guiana - Lab288 P4 | ecosystem: Host-associated > Arthropoda: Insects > Digestive system > Gut ...
CCTGGGCCGGGTCGGCGGGGTCTGGGGTCACGGTATAGTAGGCGCTGACGAGCTTCGGGATGTGGACGAGCATGAGCGCGGGGCCGGTTTGCCGGCAAGGGGGCTCATGGGCATGATGCTGATCCTTCAAGTGTTGCTTTTAGTTTTAGGGCTGCTTCGTATTGTCGAATACCGTGTAGTCCTTTGGCGGCGCGTACTGGAACAGATCTTTGGAGACGTTCGCGTTCACGTTCACGTCCCGCAGGGTCACGTCGTTTATGTTGCCGTAGAAGTCCTCGATGGCGATGCGGGTCAGCAGAAATGTTTTCGCGTCCACCCAGACGTGGGCCAGAACCAGGCCCGCGTCGGCCTCGTTGGGCACGAGCCGCAGGGCGATCTGCCCTTCCGGGGCGCCCTGCTCTTCCTGCAGGTGGAAGTCTTCGCGCAGGTTGCCCTTGCCGGAGAGGAAGCGCAGCATGGTTTTCGAGCCGAGCACCTGATCCACCGGATAGCGGAACACGTTCTTCTCCCCGGGGAAGGCGTTCCAGGCGGCGTTTTTGCCCACCACGAGGAGTTCCTTTTCCGGGGTTTCGGTCTCCCAGCGGATCAGCGCCGGCTTGGCAAAGGCGATGCGGCCCGTGCGGATGCTTTTTTCCTTGCTGGCGGCGTTGGTGAGCGCCTGGGTGAAGTCCGCGGTGAAGGAGTTGAGGGATTGGTATTTGCGCTGGATATTGTCCGTGACGGACGAAATATCCAGGGCAAGCGCGCGGCTTGCGCAGAGAAGGACGAAAAGAACGGCCGCGATGCGTCTGGTCATGAAGGGATGTCCTGTTTAATTCTTGCTTTTGAGAACGCTGCGGGGCTTGCTGCCGTCGGAGGGACCGAGCAGACCGTCGCGCTCCATCTGTTCGATAAAGCGGGCCGCGCGGTTGAAGCCGATGCGGAAACGCCGCTGGATGAGCGAAATGGACGCCTTGCCCTGCTCCATGACGAACTCCAAGGCCTGGGGATACACCGGGTCGGCGAGCGAATCGCCGTCCTCGCCGGGACCGGCGCCCTCCCCCGCTCCGCTCGATTCGCTGGCCCAGGCGGCCAGGTCAGGCACCAGATAGTCCGGCTCCGGCTGACGCTGCCGCCAATACTCCACCACCCGCGCGGTCTCCTCGTCGGAGACGAACGCCCCGTGCATGCGCGTCATTTTGGAGCCGCTCGGCTTAAAGAGCATGTCGCCGCGCCCCAGAAGATGCTCCGCGCCCACGGTGTCCAGAATGGTGCGCGAATCGTGGCGGCTGGTCACCTGGAAGGCGATGCGCGTGGGAAAGTTGGCCTTGATGAGCCCGGTCACCACGTCCACGCTGGGGCGCTGGGTGGCCAAGACCATGTGGATGCCCGAAGCCCTGGCCAGTTGGGCCAGGCGCACGATGGCTATTTCCACCTCTTTGGCCGCCGTCATCATGAGATCGGCCAGTTCGTCAATGATGAGCACCAGATACGGCATGGGCTGAACGGGCTCCGCATCCGGCGCGGGATCGGCGTTCAGCCGGGCGGCCTTTTCGTTGTAGCCGTCAATGTTTCGCACGCCAAGCCTGGCCATCTTCTCGTAGCGGTCGTCCATTTCCCGCACGCACCATTCCAGGGCGGCCTTGGCCATCACCATATCCGTGACCACCGGGTGCGCCAGATGGGGCATGTCCGCGTACATGGCAAGCTCAATGCGCTTGGGATCAATGAGCAGGAGCTTCACTTCGTCGGGCTGGGTTTTGTACAAAATGGAGAGGATGATGCCGTTTATGCACACGCTCTTGCCCGATCCCGTGGCCCCGGCCACCAAAAGATGCGGCATCCGGGCCAGATCGGCGGTGAAGGGATTGCCCTGGATGTCCTTGCCGATGGAGAGTGTAAGCGGCGAGGGCGATGAGGCGAACACGCCCGACTGCAGGATGTCGCGCAGATAGACCGTCTGACGCTTGGCGTTGGGCAGCTCCACGCCCACGGTGTCCCGGCCGGGGATGGGGGCCTCGATGCGCACGGCCAGGGCCTTCATGGCCAGGGCGATGTCGTTGGCCAGGCCCGCGATGCGGCTCACCTTCACGCCGCGCGCGGGCCGTATCTCGTACATGATGACCACGGGGCCGGGCACCACGTCCACCACCTCGCCCTCCACCCCGAAGTCCTGCAGGCATTTGGTCAGGCTCTCGGCCTGGGAGCGCAGGAAGTCCTCGGACGGGCCCTGGACCTGGGGCGGCGGCGCGGTCAAAAGGGAGAGCGGCGGCAAAAGCGTATCATTGGAGGGCTCTTTGCGCGGGACGGGAGTGACGGGCTTTGGCCGCTGCGGCGCGGCTTTTTGAACGGGCACGGCAACGGGAGCCTCCGGCTCCTCGTCATCCAACGTCTCAAGGGATTCCTGGGGTTCCTGGAGTTCCCGGTCCGGTTCCTCCTGCGTATCGTCAGGGAGCGCCTCGCCTTTTGAGCGCCGCCCGAAGAGGCTCGTCCATAGGCCGCGCCACAGCGCGATCAGGCGGTTTTTCGCCCGCCTCAACTGTTCGCTTATGGAGATGCCTAGAGCAAGCTGGCCGCAGACGACCGCCAGGAAGGTGACGAACAGATACACGCCGATGGGGCCCAAAACCCTGGCCCCAAGCCTGTAGAGCGCCCATCCCAGAAAGCCGCCCGGCCCTTTTGGGGTGAGCCCCTCCGGGGCCGAGAGCGCGCCCGGACCGAACCAGTCGGAGCCCAAAATAACGAGCAGCGCCAGAAAAAGGCCCCACAGGCCCGCCAGACGTCCGCCGGACATCTTAAAAGACGGAAAAACCCTCCTGACGCCGCGCCAGGCGAGAACAACAGGCAGGATATAGGAAGCCAGGCCCAGAACGTACCGGAGATACCCGGCAAAAAAAGCCCCGATGGGCCCCAGTATGTTGTGGGCCGGGCGTCCTCCGGGCGTCTGCAGCGGGGGCACGGAGTCGTACGCGTCAAAGGAGAACAAGGCCAAAAAAAGGGCCACGGCCAGGAAGATCAGGGTGATCCCGATCAGCTCCTGCTTGATCTTCGCGCGCCACTCCGGCGTTTTCGCGCTGTCAGGCATTACACGCGTCCCAGGTATTCTCCGGTGCGGGTGTCCACTTTGATCTTTTCGCCCTCGTTCACGAAGAGCGGCACGTTCACCGTGACCCCGGTGGACAGGGTGGCGGGCTTGGTGGAGCCGCTCACCGTATCGCCCTTGATGCCGGGCTCCGTGTGGGTGATCTCAAGCGCCACGGACGCGGGCAGGTCCACGTCCAGGGCCTTGCCGTTATACATGAGCATGGAGAGTTCCATGCCGTCCACCAGATAGCCGCCCTTGCCGTCCAGGATGTCCTCGCCCACGGAGAACTGCTCGTAGTTCTCCATATCCATGAACACGTAGCCGGAGCCGTCCTTGTAGAGAAACTGCATCTGCCTGGTTTCCATGTCCGGCCTGCCGACCTTTTCGCCGGAGCGGAAGGTGTTTTCCACCACGCGCCCGTTCAGCATGTTTTTCAGCTTCGTGCGGATAAAGGCCCCGCCCTTGCCGGGCTTCACGTGCTGGAAGTCCACGATCTCGTAGGGAACGCCTTCCATTTCGATTTTCAGGCCGCGGCGGAAATCGGACGTCGAATACATTGTCTCTCCCTTGCTCTCTCAAATATGTTTTTGCAGGAAATTGCGCCAGAGAGCGGAAACCGCGAGGACATAGCTCATCATGCCGAAACCCGCAATCGTCCCGACGCAGCTTTTCCCGATGAGGCTCTGCTGGCGCAGGGGTTCGTCCGTGCGGGCGAAGATGTTGGAGAGATGCACCTCCACGCACGGGACGCCGATCCAGGCCAGGCAGTCGGCCAGGGCCAGGCTCGTGTGGGTGTAGGCCCCGGCGTTAAACGCTATGCCGTCCATCTGGTCCGCGCGGGCCTGTTCCAGCCGGTCAATCAGCCGCCCTTCCCCGTTGGCCTGGAAGGTCTGGATTTCAATGCGCGCGGCCGCCTCTCCCAGGGCCTCCGCGACCATTCCGGGAAGGGCGTCGAACCCCGCCGAGCCGTAGATTTCCGGCTGACGGACGCCTATATGGCCGAGATTGGGGCCGTTTAACACCAGGATGCGGCATGTGGTCATGGCTTCACCTTCTAAAAGTCTGGGCCAAAAGTTGCGGGTATCCTTCGCGCGCAAAAAACTATACGGAACAGGCCGTCATGCGCAAGACGCTTCATCTCGAAAAGACCGTTTACGCCCCCTCGGACCTCCATCCGCCGGAGGGCCCCCAGATCGCCCTGGCCGGGCGCTCCAACGTGGGCAAATCCTCGCTTTTGAACCGTCTGGCCGGACGTAGGCAACTGGCCAGAACCAGCGCCACTCCGGGCAAGACGCAAAGCATCAATTTCTACCGCGTGGAGCCCGGCGGCTATTATCTGGCGGACCTGCCCGGCTACGGCTACGCCAGGCGCTCCAAAGAGGAGCGGGCCAAATGGGGCGCGCTTATTGAAGCATATTTGACCAAAACCCCATGGCTCCGGGCCGTTGCCGTGCTTCTCGATTGCCGGCTCACGCCCCAGGCCAGCGATCTGGACATGGCGGCGTGGCTTCGCTCCTGCAACATCACGGCGCTCGGCGTGTTGACCAAGGCCGACAAATGCGCCCGGCGCGATCAGGACGCCCAGAAGGCCAGGTGGACAAGGCTCCTGGGCGCAGAGGAGCCGGTGCTCTTTTCAGCGGTGACGGGCCTTGGCGTGGACGAACTGTGGGCGCGCATCGAAACGCTCGTAAGCGGCGGCGCCTAAGCCGTTTTGTCCGGGCCGGAAAAAAATCCCCGCAAAAACTCTTGTTCCTTGGGGCCCAAGTTAAACCGCAGTCCCGCCTCTTCCAGGGCGGCGGCAAGCGCCTTTCCGGCGGCCCGCTGTTCCGCTATCCAGGCCACGGCTTTGCGCGTCAGTTCCGATTGCGGCACGACAGTGGTCATGGGATGGTTCTCCGGTACGGTTACGGTTAAGGAAACGGCCGAGTGAACTCTAGCGCACCCCACGGGGGCTAGCAAGACGGAAAGTGCTTGCCAAGCGGCGCGCCAGCGTATAGGAGCTTTTCTCCCCCATGTGGCGAGGTAGCTCAGGTGGTTAGAGCATGCGGCTCATATCCGCAGTGTCGGGGGTTCAAGTCCCTCCCTCGCTACCACAAGACACTTCACCGAAGTCCCGTAAGGTCCGGCACCTTGCGGGACTTCGATTTCATGATTATCTCCGGTACGCGGAGGCACCATGTCCCAGACATACACCATTCACCCGATTGTGGCCGGGTCCAAGCGTTTCGACAAGGGCTTCATGACCTATCAGCACCAGATGGGCACGCCCTACGTGATCCCCATATATGCCTGGCTCATCTTGGGCGGCGACAAAAAGATTCTGGTGGATACCGGGGAGCTGAAACCCATCGTCAGCCCGGACCGCGAGGCGTTCATCGGGGGCAAGATCGAGACCATCGAGGAAGGACTCGCCCGTTTCGGGCTCACTCCCGAAGACATCAACATCGTCATCCATACCCATCTGCACCGCGACCACTGCGAAAACGACTACAAGTTCGTGAACGCCACGTTCTACGTCCACGAAAAAGAGCTGGAAGTCTGCCATAACCCGCATCCCCTGGATTACCGCTACCAGGAGGACTTCATCCTGGATGTGGAGGAGAACGCCCAGATCGTCGCCCTGAACAAAGACACGGAAATCGTGCCGGGAATCCGGATGATTCACACCCCGGCCCACACCGAAGGCACCATGAGTGTGCTCCTTGACACGGCCAAGGGCAAGGTGCTCATCACCGGGTTCTGCTGCATCATGGAGAACTTCTTCCCGCCCAAGGAAGTGAAGGGGCTCGGTATGGAGGTCATTCCGCCCTCCACCTGCCTGGACTTGAAACAGGCCTACGACATCGTGCTGCAATGCCGGGACATGGCCGACATCATCATTCCGATCCACGAACCCCGGTTCGCCGGCGGGGAGCAGATAGGCTAGGCCGGTGAGCGACCGTTCGTAACTCGAAATAAAAAGCGGCTTGACCGTATTCCGACATATTCACTACCATCGAAACCAGAACCATTCGAGGCGTGATTTCTTCCGGGAGGGTTTATGCCGCGCGCAGTCTTCGTTCTGGCGGGTTTCTTCGTCCTGGTCTGTCTGACTCCGGCCTTTGCCCAAAGCGACGCCGCGCAAAACCTGCGCAAGGCCCAGGGGCTTGTCGTGTTCGCGCCCTCTGACGCCTTTCTGAACGGATATTTCACCGCCGCCGAGATGAATCCTTCCTATCTCTTCGGCACGGTGAAGGATTTCGTCCAGTCGCAAAAATGCCCCGCCACATGGCTCATCGAGGAAGGCGAGAAGGCGCGCCTCGGCCAGGAGTCCGCCCAAAAACCAAACCAGCCGGTGGAGTTCACCCGTTATCTGGAATGCGACGGACCCGGCGGGGTTACGTATTACGTCTTCGTGGACCAGAGCGCCATGACGCCTGAGGCGTGGCTCAAGTGGCGCTGGCAGTTCCACAAGAACAAGGCCGACGCCGAGTACGGGGCCACCCTCAAGCAGTTGGAAAAGGCCGTGGGAGAAGGCTACCGGGTGAGCGGCGAACTGCGCTTCATTCTGAAAAACGGCGAACTCGCAAGCACTAAGACCCCGGAAGACGCGCTGCGCAAGGACCTCTCGTTCGCGCCGCGCTACGACCTGAAGCAGGGAGCCGCGCTCGAAAAATGACCGGGAAACGAAAAAGGCTGCGCGCCGGGGAAACCATGGCCGCTTACGCCGTGCTGGCGGTTCTTTTGGCCCTGGCGGTCTGGCTTGGCGCAACCCAAACCAGATACAACCAGGCGGTCGTGGTGGCTTTGAGCCATCCCCTGCCCCTGGGAAAGGCCGGTATCCGGCAACCCCAGGCCGTCCCCGCTTCGCAGACCGCCGCGTTTCTCGGCGCCGTCACGGGAGCGGCCGCCGCGTCGTCCGTGGAGGTCTTCAACCCGGAGACCCTTTCCGACAAGATTGACGGCAAGGCGGAGCTCTATCTCGCCTCCGGTTTTCAGGAGATGGCCGTCCAGGCCTTCACGGCGGATGCGGGAAAGGACGGCCAAGCCCTTCGCGTGGAGGTCTTTGTGTACGCCATGGGGTCGCCCGAGAACGCCTTCGCGGTTTTCAGCGGCCAGCGCAGGGCCGGGGGCGATCCCCTGACCATCACGGCCAACGCCTACGCCACGGAAAACGCCCTCTTCTTCGCCCAGGACCGCTACTATGCGGAGCTTGTCGCGGACCAGGCCGGACCGCAGGTGCGCCAGGCACTGACCACCATGGCCAAAAGTCTGCTTGGCGCGCTGCCGAAGGGATCGGCCGCCGCCTCGGATTCCGCGCTCTTCCCCAAAGAGGGTCTGCATGAGGACACGATCCAGCTTGCCGTGTCGGACGCCCTGGGCATGGCGGGCCTGGAAAACGTCTATACGGCGCAATATACGCTCCCCAAGGGCGAGGCGGCGGCGTTTCTGGCCGTGCGCCAATCCGGGGAAGCCGCCTCGGAACAGGCCAAGGCCTACACGGCGTTTTTACAGTCCATGGGATTTAAGGAAGCTCACCCCGCCAATGCCCCGGAGGGCGTCACGATCATGACCATGGACGCCATGACCCAGGTCGTGATGGCAAGAGGCGGCGTTTTTGCCGGGGTGCATGATGCGGCAAACCAGGAAGCCGCCCTGGAACTGGCGGGGAACCTCGCCAGGGCGCTTCAGGAAAAGGCGAAGTGATGGAACCGGAAAACGCCTCCCCGAACAATCCCGGACGCAGGGATTTTCTCAAACGGGCCGCCGGGGCCTCGGCGGTGGCCGTAGGCGCGCTCGGTCTGGGCTTCGCTCTTTTGGATACCAAAGGCCCGGCTGGTCTGCCGGAGCAAAAGGCCCTGTCCGGGCTGGGGGATTTTTCCCTGAAGGACGCTCCCGGTCCCCGCATGGCCATCGCGCGGGGGCAAAACCGCGCGGCCGCCTTTGAGCAGGGGATCAAGGCCCTGGGCGGCATGGAGACGTTCGTCACACGGGGCGACCGGGTTCTCTTGAAGGTCAACGCCGCGTTCGCCTCTCCGGCGATCATGGGGGCCACCACCCACCCGGAGCTTCTGGCCGTTGTCGCCGGCGCGTGTCTGAAAGCCGGGGCGGCCCATGTGGCCATAGCCGACAACCCCATCAACAACCCGGAAAACTGCTTTGAGTTAACCGGGCTTGCCGCGGCGGCCCGGCAGGTTGGGGCGCATATCATCATCCCGCGCCCGGCGCACTTTGTCCCGGCCACCCTGCCGCAGGGCAAGCTCATCGTGAACTGGCCGGTGATGGCCGGGGCCTTCACGAGGGTCACCAAGCTGATCGCGCTTGCGCCGGTCAAGGACCACGCCAGGGCCGGGGCTTCCATGCTCCTTAAAAACATGTACGGGCTCCTTGGCGGCAGACGAAACGTGTTCCATCAGGACATCAATACCATAATAACCGAGGTGTCCAGGCTCACGCGCCCCACCCTGTCAGTGCTGGACGGCACGGTTTCCATGATGACCAACGGCCCCACAGGCGGTTCGCTCTCGGACCTGAAAGAGACGAACACGCTCATCCTAAGCCGCGATCCCGTGGCCGCCGACGCCTACGGCCTGACGCTTCTCGGGCGCGGGCAAGACGCCGTGCCCTATATCCGCATGGCCCAGGATTTGGGCATGGGCACGGCGGACTACGCATCGTTAAACCCTATTTTCCTGGATACGGGCGCATAAGATGCGTATCGTCACCGCCCGGCGCATAAGCCAGGGATTTTTCCTCGCGCTGTTTGTCTGGTTCTGCATCGCGGCCACGGTTGGGGCCAAATGGTGGCAACTGCGCGGCTGGCCCATCAACTGGTTTCTCTCCCTGGACCCGCTGACCGCCCTGGCCACGCTTCTCTCCACGCATACCCTCTACGCTCCCCTGCTCTGGGCCGTGGGGACAATCGTCCTTACCGCCGTCCTGGGCCGCTTTTTCTGCGGCTTCGTCTGTCCGCTGGGCACGCTGAACCAGTTTGCCGGATGGCTCTCGCGGCGCTCCCTGCCCAGGCTCCGCCGCGTGCGGGTGAACGCCCCGCACCGTTTGCAGGGGATCAAATACGTCATCCTGACGTTTTTTCTGGTTCTGGCCGCGCTTGGCTCCGTGCAGACCGGGCTTCTCGATCCCCTGCCTCTGCTCCACCGCTCCGTAAATCTCACCGTGCTGGCCCTGGCCGACAAGACCACGCTCGTCTTGTCCGACGTGCCGCGCGCCTACGAATCCGCCTGGCTTCTGGGCGCTGTCCTTGTGGCCATCCTCGCGCTGAACGCCGTCATTCCGCGCTTTTTCTGCCGGTTTGTCTGTCCGCTGGGGGCGCTGTTCTCGCTTTTCGGACGTTTCGCCCCGGCCCGCATCGGCAAGCGGGCGGCGGGCAAGTGCGGCGACTGCCGTCTGTGCGAGGAGCATTGCGAGGGCGGATGCCGCCCGTCGGGCGAGATCATAACGGGCGACTGCCTCATGTGCATGAACTGCCTGGACAGCTGCCCAAGCGGCCGGATCGGGTTTTCGGCCCATGCCTCAGCAACGGGCGAAACGCCCTTCGCCCCGGTATCGCGCCGCGCGGTGCTTGGCGCCGCGGCCGCCGGGGCCCTGACCGCTCCGCTTTGGACCGTGGGAGCCCTGGCCGGGACCAACCGCAACGCTTCGCTCATCCGGCCTCCGGGAGCCCTGGACGAAGAGCGTTTCCTCACGCGCTGCATCCGCTGCGGCCAGTGCATGCGCGCCTGCCCCTCCAACATCATCCAGCCGTCGCTTTTGGAATCGGGCGTGCAAGGACTCTGGACCCCGGCGCTGAACTTCCGCATAGGCCGCAGCGGCTGCCAGGTGAACTGCGTGGCGTGCGGCAACGTCTGCCCCACCTCAGCCATAAGGCCTCTAAGCCTTGAGGAAAAGCACGGGACGGACGCGTTCGCGGACAAAGGGCCCGTGCGCCTGGGGCTGGCCTTCGTGGACCGCGCCCGCTGTCTGCCCTGGGCCATGAACAGGCCCTGCATCGTCTGCCAGGAGCTCTGCCCCGTGAGCCCCAAAGCCATCTACACGCGCATCACCTTCGAGACGGTGCGCGACGGCCGCATCCCCGTGGCCCGCATCCAGGGCAACATCCTGGAACTGGCCGCGCCGCCCCCCATCGGACGAAATCTGGGCAGCGGCGATTACGCCGTCAGGGCGCTCACGCCAAACGCCCCGCCCCGGCGCATCCTGCTCCATTCCAAGCAGAGCTTCACCCTGGAGCCGCCCCCTGCCGGATGGAGCGATCCGGCCCCGAACGACACCATGGAGATCGCCGTCAGATTGCAGCGTCCCCGCGTTGACGCCGCGCGCTGCACCGGCTGCGGCATGTGCGAGCACGAATGCCCGGTCAGCGGACTCCGCGCCATACGCGTGTATGCCGAAAACGAATCCCGCTCTCCAAACGCCAAGATGACCATCTGAGAGGAAAACCCGCCATGAAAAGCGCCCCCAAAAGCTCCGACGTCTCCCGCAGACAGTTTCTGAAGACCGCCGCCGCGACCGGCCTGACCGCGACAATGGCCCCCGCCGTTGCCCTGGCCGCCGAGGCCCCCGCTTCCTCCCCCGCCATCCCCAGGCGCGCATTGGGCAAGACCGGCGCGCACGTCCCGATCCTGGCCCTGGGCGGCATGTTCGACACCATAAACAACCAGCTTCTCCTGAAACAGGCCCACACCTGGGGCGTCACCTACTGGGACACGGCCGAGGCCTACGGCAACGGCCTCTCCGAGGAAGGCTACGGCCGCTACTTCCAGCGCAATCCCGACGCCCGCAAGGACATCTTCCTGGTCACCAAACTGATCCACAACGGCGGAGAGGACTTCACCGCCCGCCTGGACGCGTCCTTGAAAAGGCTCCAGACCGACCACGTGGACCTCTTTTTCGTCCACGGCATCTCCTCCATTGATGAGGTGTCCAAATACAAGGACTGGGCCGCCGAAATGAAAAAGGCGGGCAAAATGCGCTTTGTCGGGTTTAGCTCCCATTCCAACATGGAAGACTGCATGACGGGCGCGGCCAAGCTCGGCTGGCTGGATGCCGTTATGGTGGCCTTCAATTACCGGCTGATGCACACCCCGAAGATGCGCGAGGCCCTGGACGCCTGTATGAAGGCAGGAATCGGCGTGGTGGCCATGAAAACCCAGGGCGGCGGCCCCGTGAAATCCGGCTCCGAGGAGGAACTGAAACTCGCGGGCCATTTCCTGGAACGCGGTTTCACGGACAAACAAGCCAAGCTGAAGGCCGTCTGGGAGGAACCCGGCATCGCAAGCATCTGCTCCCAGATGCCGAACCTCACCATTCTCGCCGCCAACGTGGCCGCGGCCCGCGATAAAACGTCCCTGGCCATAAACGACCTGCGGCTCTTCCAAAACCTGGCCCACGCCACCAAAAGAGACTACTGCGCCGGATGCGGCGCCATCTGCCAAAGCGCCACAGGCGGCCTCGTCGCCATAAACGACGTCATGCGCTGCCTTATGTACTACCGGGAATATGGTGAACCCGCGCTTGCCCGCGAAACCTTCGCCGCGCTCCCTCAGGCGACCAGGCTGAACCTCGCCGGGCAGGATTATGCCGCCGCTGAAAAGGTCTGCCCCCATGGATTGGCGATAGCCCAGCTTATGCGGGAGGCCGGGGAGCTGCTGGTGTAGAGGCATTGCTCATGACAGGGTTCACTGGTATTTTTCGCAACAGGAGGATGCGATGCCGGTTGTCCTGACGGTTGGCGCGTACAAATTTTTCTTTTACTCGAACGAAGGCGCGCCGCGCAAAGCTCCGCACATCCATGTGCGCGGTGGAGGCGGTGAAGCCAAGCTGTCCTTGGCTCCTCCTTGTGAAGTTTTAGAGAACGTGGGATACTCAGCCGCCAACCTGAGGACCATTCGCAACTTGGTTGACGACAACAAGGAGATTCTCGCCGGAGCTTACCATGAATATTTCTCCTAAAAAAATATGGTTTGATGCGGACACCCTGTGGGTGGAGTTGAACGACGCCAGAGTGCTTGGCGTACCTTTGGCATGGTTTCCGCGTCTTTTGCAGGCCGACGCATCAGAGCTTATGCAGTATGAGTTGAGCCCAGGCGGGATACACTGGGATGTTCTCAATGAAGACATCTCCGTTGCCGGGCTTCTCGAAGGCCGGGGGGACGCGACCAGGCATCCCAAGATTGCGGCATAGAGCACTTTTACTTGTGCCCCCTTGAAAGACAACACCCACCCTTCTTGAGATTTCCTGACGTCAAAGAACGGTAAGGCCGGGGCTCTAAACCTCGGCCTATTCTTACTTTCTTTCGTCCTTGGCTCTGATCTCGGCCCGTTTGATCTTGCCGCTTATGGTCTTGGGCAGCTCCGGCAGAAACTCCACGATGCGCGGATATTTGTAGGGCGCGGTGACTTTTTTGACGTGATCCTGGATTTCTTTGGCCAGCTCGGGCGAAGGTTCAAAGCCTGGGGCAAGGACCACCGTCGCCTTGACCGCCTGGCCGCGTTCCGCGTCCGGGACGCCGGTCACGGCGGCCTCGATCACGGCGGGATGGGTGATGAGCGCGCTTTCCACCTCAAAGGGGCCGATGCGGTAGCCGCTTGATTTGATGAGGTCGTCGGTGCGCCCCAGAAACCAGTAATAGCCGTCTTCATCGCGCCAGGCCTTGTCTCCGGTGTGGTAGTAGCCGCCATACACCACGGAGGCGGTTTTTTCCGGCTCGTAGAGGTATCCCTCAAAGAGTCCCTTGTTCTTGCCCGGGGTCAGGCGGATGCAGATTTCACCCTCCTCGCCGGGCTGACAGGGTTGATTGTCCTGGTTCAAGAGTTCGACATCCCAGCCCGGCGACGGTTTGCCGAGCGAACCCGGTTTGACCTGCATGTTGGGAAGGGCCACAAGCTGAAGCGTGGTCTCGGTCTGGCCGTAGCCTTCATAAATGGTGAGGCCTGTCGCCTTTTTCCAGACATGGAACACTCCCTCGTTCAGCAGTTCTCCGGCTGCTGTGCAGTGGCGGAGCTTGGAGAGGTCGTGCCGGGAAAGGTCCTCACGGATGAGGAAACGATAGATCGTGGGCGGAAGGCAGAGCGTGGTGACCCCGTGTTTGGCGATGACCTCGAGCAGCTCGGCGGGGACGAACTTGCCGCGGTAGTCCCAGACGAACACGCACGCCCCGGCCATCCACTGCCCGAAGAATTTGCCCCAGAGGGCCTTGCCCCAGCCGGTGTCCGCCACGGTGAGATGAACGTCGCCCGGGTGCAGGTCGTGCCAATAGACGCCTGTTATGATGTGTCCCAGCGGATAGTAGTGGTTGTGCAGCACCATTTTGGGCATGCCGGTGGTGCCGGAGGAAAAGAAGATGAGAGAGATGTCTTTTCCGCCGGCCGCATCGGCGGGCCGGGGAAAGACGTCCGAGGCCCCAGCCGCGATGCCCTCATAGGAAAGCCAGCCGTCTTTAAGCGGCGCACCGCCCACCTGGACCAGCACTTTAAGCGTGGGACAGGCCGCGCGGACCTCCTGGATGCGGTCCGTGTACTGGTCTTCCACCACGCAGGCCTCGATGCCCGCCTTGTTGACGCGAAACTCCACATCATGGGCGGTCAGAAGATGCGGCGACGGCACGGGCACGGCCCCTATCTTTTGCAGGGCCAGGACCGTCACCCAGAACTCCAAGCGCCGCAGCAGGATGAGCATCACCTTGTCGCCCTTGCCTATCCCGGCGGACGCGAAAGCATTGGCCAGGCGCGAGGATTCGCGGCTGAAAAAGGCTAGATCGAAATCACGGCGCGTGCCGTCCGGGCCAATGTGGATCATGGCCGGACGGTCCGGAGTGGACTTCGCCTGTTCATCCACGAAGTCAAAGGGAAAGTTGTAATTGTCCGGCGCGTCTATGCGAAACTCGCGGGTAAGCTCTTCGAAGGTGTCGTAGCGTTTGAACTCGGAGGGCATGGCGACCTCGATTGTGGATGGTTGACCTCGTGGGAAATACGACTAGCCCACCTCGCGCGAGATTTCGAGCTTTTTTCGACAGGGGGCTTGCCGGGGCGGGTGGAATCCTTATATAAGCGTCTGCAAGCACATCCTTGGGGGCGCACTGGTTTCGACGGGGATTGTGAGGGCAAAGTTGCAGGCCGAGGTTCCGCGAGGCCTCGTTAAACACGCGGAAAAAACGATAATCGCCAACGATTACGACTACGCCCTGGCCGCTTAAGGCCAGCCTCCCTCCGGCCGAAGCCTGGTAAGCCGGATGCGGGGGACACCCCACTAGGCTGGCGCTCGAAGTTGTCCGTTGTATCTGGCGCGAGAACAAAAACGGACTGGGTTCGGGACGCCCGGCCGGAAGGCACGTCCGAACCGAAATCAATTTCCGGCCTACGCCTGTAGAAGCTTTGTTTGAACGTTCTCGGACGGGGGTTCGATTCCCCCCGCCTCCACCATCAAGTACCCCTTGGAGGCAACGCCATGCGCCACACATGCCGCCGGTACACCCTTTCCGTGGTTTTCGCCGCCCTGTTCGCCGTCTGCGCTGTGTCCGCCCGGGCGCAGCAGCAAGGCCCCTGCGCACAGCCCGCCGCATGCGGCGAACGGCAAATCGCGGTCAGCGGCAGCGCCGAGATTTCCGTCAAACCCGACAGAGTGCACCTGCTTTTCGGCATATCGCAGCAATCCAAGGACTTGAAGGCCGCCAGCAGCGCCATGGGCCAGGCGCTGGGCAAGGCGCTCGCCTTCCTGAAAACCAGCGGAATACAGGACAAGCTCATCCAGACATCCCATGTTTCCATCCAGCCGCAGTATCGCTTCGACCCGAAGACGCACGAAAATACATTCCAAGATTACGCGCTCTCCCAATCCTTTTCCGTCACGCTTGAGGATACGGACAAATACCAGGAAATATTCCGCGGTCTGCTCGATCTGGGCGTAAACCAGGTGCAGAATGTTTCGTATTCCATCTCGGATTCCCAGAAATACAAGGACGACATGCTTGCCGCCGCGGTCAAGGATGCGGAGAGGAAAGCCCAGATTCTGGCCAACGCCGCCGGACTGACGCTCGGCAAGGCTGTAAGCATCCAGGAAGGGGGGCGAAACGCCGTCTGGGCAAGCGACCACCTGGCCAGAGGTGTCGCCGCTCCCGCCCCCCAACAGGGACACGCGGGAGAAGGATTCGCTCTCGGCGCCATCCCGGTGAGAGCCGAGGTCTCGGTGGTTTATACAGCCCAATAAACCTTTAAGGAGGCGATATGAAACGGCTGTTCTGTCTGTTTGCGGGTCTCTTTCTTCTGGGCCTTGTGCCCCACGGCGTGTTTGCCGCCGATACCGTCAAAATCGGGCTCATGGCCCCGCTGACCGGCGCTTTTGCCAGCGAAGGCAAGGACATGCGCTCGGTCATCGAGCTTTTGGCCGACGAGGTGAACAAGCAAGGCGGCATAAGCGGCAAAAAGGTGGAGGTAATCGTCGAGGACGACGGCTCCGATCCCCGCACGGCGGCCAACGCGGCCAACCGGCTGGTCTCCAAGGGACTGAAACTGGTCATCGGGACATACGGCTCCGCCGTCACCGAGGCCACGCAGGACATCTACGACGAGGCCGGGGCCGTGCAAGTGGCCACGGGTTCCACCTCGATCCGCCTGACTTCCAAGGGCCTCAAAAACTTCTTCCGGACTTCTCCCCGCGATGACGAACAAGCGCGCGTGGCCGTTGACACCCTGCGCAAGCTCGGTTTCAAGAAGATCGCCATCCTGCACGACAACTCCGCCTACGCCAAAGGTTTAGCGGACGAGTCCAAAGGGCTCATTGACAAAGACAAGAACTTCTCACTCGTCTTTTTCGACGCCCTGACCCCCGGTGAGCACGACTACACGGCCATCATCACCAAGCTTAAGGGCGCGAACCCGGACATCATCTTCTTCACCGGCTACTATCCCGAAGCGGGGATGCTGCTTCGCCAGATGCGCGAGGCCAAGTGGAACGTGCCCATGATGGGCGGCGACGCGGCCAACAACGTGGATTTGGTGAAGATCGCCGGCGTGGACGCGGCCTCCGGCTACCGCTTCATCTCCCCGCCCATGCCCGGCGACCTCAATACCCCCCTGGCCAAGGGCTTCATGCAGGGCTTCACGGCCAAGTACAACGCGCCGCCGAGCTCGATCTGGAGCGTGGCGGGCGGCGACGCCTTCAACGTGCTGGTGGAGGCGGTCAAGCACGTTGGCGACGACCCCAAGGCC
>Ga0123354_10007711_pt1 | contig 16266 bp, 8 predicted proteins | sample TergutLab28metaG_2_FD_97872 | JGI IMG/M metagenome (GOLD analysis project Ga0123354, IMG submission 97872) | Labiotermes labralis P4 segment gut microbial communities from Petit-Saut dam, French Guiana - Lab288 P4 | ecosystem: Host-associated > Arthropoda: Insects > Digestive system > Gut ...
CTACATTCCTGATCTCATAGGTTAAGTTATTAAAAATTTGTATCCTGCACGTGTGATAAGTATTTGTGCACTGAATAAAAGGTGTGTTGTAATAAAATAGCTTTAAGTTGTTTCTTAAAAAGTCTTAAATTCTCCAAATTTTTTTATATAATTTGGAAGCTTGTTATATAATTTTGTCCCCAAATTGGTTACGCCTTTTTTTTTTTTAAATATCAGTTCTACAAAAATGTGTGTGAAGATCTGATCTATGTCATGTCTTATACTCATGTTTGGCCAGATTTTGTTTTAACACTTTAATATTTATTTTAGGGTGATAGCTATTTAGGCAGAAATACATTGGATTGACAGTAAATGAGTGTAATATAGTTTACCCTGTGGGCTCATTTTTTTTTTATTTGTTTCAGTGCATGGTGTGGAAATGTATTATAGAATAGGTCATTATTTTATCTGACAACTGTTGCTAGTCCACCATCAGAGCACTGAACATATAGAACTTTAACATGCAATGAACAGTGTGTTTGTTAGATGTGACACATCTCTGGAGAGCTGACTGGAACCGTTTCCAACACTTTCTTTACATATGAAGAGTAGAATACAATATTAACTGCTCTACTTTGAAATAAAATTTGTGGACCCCAGATAATAGCAAATTGGAATAGCAGTGAGCACTGTGCCACCTGCCATCACAGAAAACTGAGTTAATTAGTAAAGTGAGTTGTCAGGTAAAATAGTGCCCCTTGGTTTCAGGGTCTTGACAGTGAGAAATGTTACATGGTCTGCAGTTGATTGTAAAGTGGTTGATTTTTGACAACTGTAGGGTCAGTATTTGTGCAGGTGATAAAATCGAGAAGAATGAGATGGGCAGGGCATGTGGCGCATATGGGGGAGGAGAGGGGGGCGTATAGGGTCTTGGTGGGGAAACCGGATGGAAAGAGACCACTGGGGAGACCTAGGCGTAGATGGGTGGATATTAGGATGGATCTCCAGGAGGTGGGATGGGGGTATGTGGACTGGATTGGGTTGGCCCAGGATAGGGACAGGTGGCGGATGCTTGTGAGTACGGTAATGAACCTTCGGGTTCCATGAAATGCAGGGAATTTCTTGACTAGCTGCAAACCAGTTAGCTTCTCAAGAAGGACTCTGCACCATGGAGTAAGTAAGTAAGTAAGGGTCAGTATTTTATCTGACTAAAATTGTTTGTCACTTCTTACTGCTATTCCATTGTACATGTGGGCAGAGCAGTTGTGGCTTATACCATAAATGAGCTAACAGGAAATTATGTTCTGTTGGTCACATAAAATAATCAGCCTTTGTATTCATACTTGGGACAGAATGAACACAGGTAGCAGAGCTGACAGCTGGTAACCTACTGCCCTGTACCACCCACATGGTCCACTTGGAGTCAGTTGATTACAGTAACATGCAGAGAGAGCCTGCTGCAGAACAAATGGTAGAACTGTTGACAACTGCTGGGAGTGGGAGGAATAAGTGGAGAGGAGTTGTAGCTGCAGGCAGATGGTGGGGAGTAGGGGGAATAAGTGGAGAGGAGTTGTAGCTGCAGGCAGATGGTGGGGGGTAGGGGGAATAACTGGAGAGGAGTAGTAGCTGCAGGCAGATGGGGTTAGGGGGAATAAGTGGAGAGGAGTTGTAGCTGCAGGCAGATGGTGGGGGTAGGGGGAATAATTTGAGAGGAGTTGTAGCTGCAGGCAGATGGTGGGGGGTAGGGGGAATAAGTGGAGAGGAGTTGTAGCTGCAGCCAGATGGTGGGGAGAGAATATGTGTTCATTCATTTCCTCACCTGAAAAGAACAAATTGAAAGATGTTAGAGTCTTGAACATTTGATAGTTGCTTAGTTGGTCAAGGAATTAGCCATTTGTTGCAGATCTCAGAACTTCACTGGATATTTCACTCATCTCACTGTTGATGCTTAGTGTGAGCCTTCAGTTTAAACAGAGGTGAAACACAGTGAAACATGACATGACGTGACACTTGCAGCTTGTATCTTTTTGATGTGCAGAGTCCTGCAACTTTGTAACTTTTAAAATGTCTCTTGCTGTGTGCCATATGTACGAACAGTGAGTGTGGGTCGTGTCATGACTCAGGCAATTTAGTCACCGGCCTGTCACCGCAGATGCCCAGGTTTCTTCAAGCCACCCTGTGTTGGATTTGTGGTGGACAAAGTGGTGCTGGGACAGGTTTTTTTCAAGCACTTCAGTTTTCCCTTGGCATTATCATTCTGCCAATGCTCCATTTTTTGTATTTTTTCGTTCATCTGCCATCACTCCTATGTAACCTTAGCAAGTGACAGCATTGTTAAATAAAATCATTCTATCTTGGTCCCTTGGAAAGTTTTTTTTATTGAAGGAAGCATCTTTGACAATTGCCATCCATATCTGAAGTGACTGTAATGTTTCATTACACCTGTGGAGTGTTCTGTGTGCATGGGGCTTGTATTGCTGAATGAGGATGGAGTGTCTGTAGACTTTTGATAGAAGCATGTGTTGGAGCATTATGGGTTGTTCATTGATATGAGTCTGGTATAGGTATTCCTATGCACGTAAGTTTTCTTGTGTCAATAACACCAATACAGACAGTCATTATTTAACGTTGCCCCAGACAGTATTACTTCACTTTTATATTCACAAACTGTAGTGACCAAAAGTTTTTTGAATGTCGCACAGAATTTCATTAACATCGTTTTCTCAAATTTTGTATTTGTTATTGAATTCCTGTGGGTGAAAAAAAAGAGTGCTGAATTCTCTATTGGTTCACCGTTTGTAGCAGTTTTGGTCATGCAATGGCCAGTGTTGATTGTGAACTGAGCTAATGGGCTGATGTAGCAATTTTACAGTCTGGTTCAGAGATTCCGCTGTTTGTTAGGCCATCGATGGCAGCCTGTAACTTTTTCTCTTTCTTGTTTCTTCTCTGCAAGATTTATTGTTTCTCTTCTAGCTGTTCCTTTTAGTCATTTGCCATTGCTTCTAACTGATCAGATTTCTTGCAGGTGGCTTTCGGCCTGTGAGTTTGTGATATAGAATGTTCCTGAAGTTGCTTACCAGGTGTAATTGTGTATAATGATTAACACTTTGGGAATTTTTTACTAGTGTTTTGTACCTGATATTACTGAGCACTTCTTCTGACACAGGAGCAGTGATCTTTATTAGATTTTGTTCTGGGATCGCAGTGGCCGCTGTTCCTCAGACCACTGATGTTATTACTGGCGCATGACTTCTAAACCTGCGATGAGAAAAATGCATGTGTAGAAGGGCTGCATACGGCCTGCAATCTGATTCCAGAAACAAGAAACTAAAAGACTCAAAATTTCACAATTCTGTCATCTGCAGTTAAGTTATGTAAATATATAATTTGGAAAGAGGTTGCAATATTGATGATATGACATAGTTTTCATATGAAACACCACAGTGTAAACACAGTTTTTGCTCACACCAGTGGCGTACCCAGGAATTTTGTTCAGGGGGGGTTCAACAAATTCAGTTGAGGACAGAGGACAGAGAACAGGGATCTGGGGTCGGTAGCCCCCTACCCCCTAGTCAAGGGTTTTGGACGCAGCTGTAATTTGGTACAAGAAATTTCATTTCATATAGTAAAAGTTTCTTAATTTTTGGTACTTTAAGACTGTTTATGATGACAACCAATTTATTTGTCATTTCTAATGTAAAACAATTGCGAACGTAGGTAATTTTAGAATTTTACTGCCTTTTTTTTTTCGAACATCTTGGAGTGTTGGCGTCCAAAATTCAGCAATTTTTAATAGTTTTCACCATCGGGTTGAGTTTGGCACGATTTTGGAGGGCCTTCGGAATTTCGGGGGGGGGGGGCGTTGAACACCCCAACCCCCCCTCCCTCGGTACGCCACTGGCTCACACAAAGCGACTGTCGCATTCCTTGACTGACTTTGTTATTTATGGCCATAGGAACCCTAAAGTACAGTGGAGGCTGAATGCTCAGTGCTTGACAGCACAGCAGGTGTTTCAAGTTTTGTATGACTGATTCACATTTTTAAGATTAATTCCAAATAATTTTTATCGCCACATTGTTGGCGCTACTGGCAACCTGGCAGCAGTATTGTCATTAATGAAGCACCAGTACAAAATATTGGTATTGTTTGTAATGCGGCCTGTGCACGTTTTTTTCCTCTTGATTTGTCCTCCATGTTCAAACGGTAGCCCATCACTGATCCAAACTTTTATAAACAAATTCGCATTCTGTGATACAAGCCTACAATAACTATGCTTGATATGTGGACAAGCATCTACAAACAACACGTACTGAAAAATACACAGCTACCACACGCATATAGGTGGAGTGTGGATAGCTCAGTCGATATAGTGACGACGCTACGTTGTCATGATCAGGAGTTGGAATTCCGGGATGTGCTGGGGATTGTTCTGTGCTCCGAAACGTCCACCCAGCCTCCTCTGAAATTGGTACCCGGCTTTTCCTCGAGGAAAAAGCCACAGCGGGCGTGAAGTTGACCGCTCATGTCTACGCAGTTCCGAGTTTGAGAATAAGTGGAGCTGTGTCCTGCACCCCCTATACACCGTCATGGCGCGGACATGGACAACTGTATCTTTTATTGTACAGGGTGTGGTGTGTAGATGATGGGCCACGTAGTAGAGCATCTGCCGCGTGGACAGCACGTACCGTCAGGGTGCCCCCAGCAACTACAGAGCCGCTGACAGTTGCTCAGCAGCTGATACCGAAAATCGCCAAGATCGGTCAATGAGCGTGCACAGTGCGGATGGAAATTCATTTACCTGTCTCAGGTCATGTGTGGCTGTCTGTCAGTGGCCCGAGTGGGGTCACGACACTGACGCTAGCTGGACAGCTCTTTGTAAAGAACCCCCTATCGAATTTCGTGAAAATCCGACAGACGGGTTATTCGCTGCTACCAGGTAACGGACAGGCGGATGGATGGATGGACGTGGTCTGAATGCAGGGCGTTCTTTTAGGGCGCGTTCACAAAATTTCGAAAAGCGACTATACTTCATCATGTCTGTCGGTGTGTCCGTCCGTCTGCATGGAACAACTCTGCTTCCACTGCACGGATTTTCATGAAATTTGATTTGAATTTTTACGAAAATCTGTTGACAAAATTCATTGCATTAAAATATGACAAGAATAGCGGGTACTTTACATTAAGACTTGCGCACGTTTGTCATATCTCGCTGAATTCTTAATAGAATGAGAAATGTTTCGGACAAAAGTTGTAACTTTTGTCCGAAAACCGCGGGTTTGTAAGATAATGTGAACAACTGTAAAGCCGGACAGGCCACAGTTGACAATATCACACGGCGCACGCGCATAAATAAGGCTTCAAACAGTCGTAGAATGTGTAATGCTTATTGCTTTCCGTCGGCAACGGTGGTTACGCGAACGCGCCTCAGTGTTACATTTATACTGCATATTGCCTGCCTTGTTTGTTTGTGCGTCCAGAAGGACCCCTTGTAGCAGTTACAGTCACCTGCCGCACTCCTGTTAATGTCCACACGTCCCGCGTTATCCCACACGGCTGGCAGCCATGTTGACGAGGCGCGCTGCAAGCAACACGCTGCGTGCGGGATTACGAATGCTGTAAACAGAAACCGCTTGGTGAGAAGGCTTTGACTTCTCTTATCCTTATCTCTTGATGGTTCATTACACTCCAAGCAGTGTAAGTTTCGTGACTGGACGTGAACAGATGGAACCAGAACTGAGCAGAGTCCAGCGTGACTTCCACTTTTTGTGCACAACAGTTAATGTGCTTTGGTAGGAAGTCTTTCTATTTAAGCTCTAGGGTGCGAAATGCTTGTAATGACGATAAAGGAAGGAAGTGACAGTGCAATGGGAGTTGTGTGAAGATGAATCGCTACAAACTGAGATATTTCAATCACAGAGATGGATGGCAGTACGGACATTATCAATGTGTGGTGAGTATGTATGATATGCTCCTTGTTTGGTGCGTGCTGAAGAGTTCCATCGTCGTTAAATAGGCATAACATCTTGTATAACTTCAACTGTCAACACTCGATCACAGTAATAATATTTTGTCACAAATTTACATTTTTTTAGTGTACTACAGGGTGTTCCTTTTATCGTGTCCCCGAAGACGGTAGCCGTCACGGCAAGTTCCCCCTGCATGCAGGCTTCCTATGCCACAAAGCTGCTCTGCTCTGGAAAATGATAAAAGGGACATTCTGTGTATTGTAAACCGCTGTAAATTCTCTTTTAACTGCCAGTGGTGCTGACTGTGTCATTCAGCTGCACAGCCCGGCACTTATTTGTGCACACACACACACACAAACACATATATATGTATATTTGAATCATTATTTCGTTATGTCTTCATATATGAAATCATAATGCTAGCCATCCTGTCGCTGTTCATGCTACCAAGCTGTTTCCTGTAGCTACAGGGGATTTCAGGGGAACGTGTTCTTCAGTCAGTACTCAAGCACCCAACTTTGCAAAAAAAATCGAGCCATGCCTGTAGATAAGGTTGTCTCTTGATGTGCATTGTTCTGCCTTCAAGCAGGGCTTATTGTTTGTCTGTGGCTGTCTTTAGAACATTCCATCTCGTCCCAGAAGTGCTTTTCCTTTAATATTACTTAAAAAAAACATTTGCACCCGAATTACTTTGTAATCATTTTTACGCTACATGATCAGTAATGACTTTGACAAATGGAAATATTCATCATTTAAATGTTAACCCTTTAAACGCCGAGTTAAATAACATCAGCCATATGCTGGCATTATTAGGCGCTCACCATATTCTCCACGTTAGCGGATTAAGGATTATTACTGCTGTATCACTCGCATGATTCATTCATGATACTGGGTATGTGAAGGTATAACTGGCAGTGTATTTCTTATTTAGTTACCGCGAGACAAACATAACGTACCGGTCACACCGGGAAACAGAACATTAGCTAAGCAATACACGGTGCATATAAATAAATGTATTTACAGATATGCTCGTCCGTAAGAGCAATCAGAACAGACTCAGAGATGCTGTTCGTGTTCACAGATTGCCCGATAGATGGCAGCAGCCATTGCTGTCCACCGCGCGGCATTGCTTGAGTCGCCGTGGTCGGCATGAACCGGTCGCGGAAGGAGATGCGAGTACATGGAGTGAAATGAATTAAATAAATGGGAAATAAATGTAAGTTAATAGATTGGAAAGTAATTGCAATAAATGACTGGAAAAAATGAATAAATAAATAACCAAATTAAATCGATTTAACCACAAAATTAATTAGAGATAAAAGAAAAATTGATTAATTTGAATAAAATAATTAAAGTAAGCAGGTGAAATAAATAGGGCATTAGATATGTTTATAAAATTGTAATAAAGTAATTGGAATAACGGAATAACACAAACAAGTAATTTAGCTAATTCGTTTGGTTTAAGAAATAAATTAATTAATTATTTAGTTGGTTAATTTAAAAAGTACAGGAATTAAATAATGAACCAATGATAAATAAAAATAAATAGGTTAATGCTAAAGTGGAAAAGAACAGCTGAATAAAATAACCGCAGTGAATAAAATGAATGTACGAAGCGAGTTACTGAAAGTTTGTAAATTATATAACGAAATTATATAAATTAAGAAAATAAAAATAAACCGTAAATGAAATGAATGTATTAAATGTGGTTGATAATTTAGTCAGTTCGGTAAGTTACATAAATTGCTAACTTATATAAATACAGTCACGTACGAATAAATACAAAGTTGCCTCAACTAAACAGGAAGTCATGGCAGTGCTGTCGGTATGGTCACGAGGGTACCGGCTGGGCGGTCCGGGTTGCAATCCCGGCGAGGGCGACAGAGTTTGTTCTTCTCTGACACGTGTAGGCCGCCTCCGGAGACATTTCGGTCTTCTGTTCACTGGGATATCGCGGTCTCTTTCCGGGGTTAAAGAGGCCAGGGCTTGAAGTTCAGCACTTAACTCCATATGGTGCCGAGGTTGGACTGAGTGCAGGTAAAATGGCACTCAACTTCTTGGCGTGCGCTCAGACAGCTGTAAATTTTGTGTTAATGCAGCAAATAAGTGAATAAGTAAATGATGAAATTAGTAAATTAAAAGAAGTGAGGAGATTCGACAAATTAGTAAAGAAATAAATAAACTAATTAATGTAAGTATAATTAAACTACTAGCCCCACTTACCCCAACCCATCCTAACTCAAGCTAATGTAACGGAACCAAATCCAAGGCAGTTTAACCTAACCTAACCTAACCTATCGTAACCTAACCTAACCTAATCTTTTAATATTTCAATTCCTGCATGTTTAGGGCCTCACTGATCCATCATCAGGAAATGCACGATGGGACAGTGGGGCTCGAAAAATATAGAAGATATATTTAAACATTACAGTAATGCTGAACAAGTGTGCGCAATTGTTGGTTTACATTGTAACAATTGAATCATAATGCACGGAATAGAAACTGTGAAATTGACTTAAAATAACCTAACCTAACCTAACCTAACCTAACCTAACCTAGCCTAACCTTACCTTACTTTACCTTACCGAACTTAACCTAGCCTAACCTAAACTAACCTAACCTAACCGTACCTTACCGTACCTTACTTAACTTAACCAAACCTAACCTAAACTTACCTTACCTAAACTAACCTAGCCTAGCCTTTCCTAACCTAACCTAAACTAACCTAACCTTACCTTACCTTACCTAACCTAACTTAAAACATTATTAGTTTGTAAAACTTATTTATAATACCGTCGTTACACAACAATGTGGTGCAGTTGTCTGTATTATCGCACTATCTACTAAGCTACATGTTTCGGCCCTATAAGGCCATCATAGGCCTGATCATCAGCCTGATGATTGCCTTATAGGGCCGAAACATGTAGCTTAGTAGATAGTGCAATAATACAGACAACTGCCCCACATTGTTGTGTAACGACGGTATTATAAAAAGGTCTTACAAACTAATAATACGTTAACACAACGGGATGGAAAACACCCAATTTGCTAACCTAAACCAGCGTAACCTAACCTAACCTAGCCTAACCCTCCCGTAGCCTAATCTAACTTTAACTTAACTAACCTAACCTAACCCAACCTAACCTAACACATGCTCACTCGGACTAACTTGACCTAATAAGTACTTCATTAGGAATGAAACAAAGAATTTATGTTACTTGACCCATAAATTAAACTAAATGTTCCATCTGCTTATTGTAATTATGTGGATTAATTATAAAATTATGTCAATAAAGCAACGTCTGGATTAATTAATTATTTTTAATTCAATTAATTAATGATGTAAATATGCGCGAACGTAAGAAATAAACAACAAAGCACATTAATTCAGTAACTCAAACAGTATAAATACGTAAATAAATACATTGGCTTAAATTGAAAAAGTACATTTATTAATTAAATTAGACCATCAAAGAAATAAAATAATGCGAATTGATTAAATATACAATTTAAATAAGTTAGACGAAGTAATTACATAAATGTATTCATTAAATTAATTACATTCTTACGTAAATAGCTTGCCAAATTAAGTATGTAAATTAATTAATTATTTCACTAATTGGACACATTAGAAGTTCACTCTATAACCCTCCGTGAAGGTACATCGGGGAGAAGATGTATAGCTCCTACTCATTCTTTAACCTCAGCGCTAGGTGGAGGAGAGTGGTTAAAGCCAAGCCCCGGCCACTTTACCCCTAGCCAATAGACCCGGTACCCATTGTATAGCAGGCTGTGTGGTTCCCAGGGCCGGTCTGGAGGGTGTGGAAAAGCTTGCTCCCACGGGGATTCGCTCCCCAGACCTCCATCACGTAACGAGTGACTATACTGACTTAGCTACCCCGGCATCAAATGAAGTACAAACTCGCTCGGCACACCTATTGATGCCCCCACACTGCTGGGCTGAGGGCAGTACCAGCGGTCCTTCTGCTGTGTCCAGCGCCACAGTAACACTGTAGCACTGCCGGACATTCACTTCCACACCAACACTTTGCATTTACTGCTTGCGTCATGGCGACTTTGGAGCGTCTGCGTCTGAATTGTTAGACTTCAAGCTTGCGTTCAAAGAAGCACAACCAAAATTCGATCTTTTAATAAGCCGTACAGTATATCGAAAGTGAGGTGCGTCTTTATCACCACATGTATTAAGTCAGGGCTCGCTTGTAGAAAGAAATTATTTTGCTTTAACTTCGCCACACCAGAAATATTCTCTCTTGTACAGAATACTGAATTCGTTCGGTATTTGCGTAAATTTATTTTTACGATAAGAGATGTTGGAGGGCTTGCTTGCTCGGAACAAATGGAATTAATTTCATTTCTAAATACTAATGTATTTAATTTTTTATCGGCTTTACTGAGGTTCCGCTCCACTGATTCTTAACCTCCGCAATCGATTGAGGTAACTGAGGTAACTGACAAACGTAAGGCCCCGACCGCTTTACAGACAGAGGCCTGCTGGGTGGGCCTCAGAGCCGGTCTGGACGTTTCGGAGAGACGTATTTCTGGCTCCTGCTGGGAATCGAACCCTGTCAGACCATTCCATAGTCTAATCATAATAATCATAATAGCAGCATGTTGACGGTGCTGCACATGCTAATGGTGTGGCTGCATCATATGCGTTTGCTGATAGCCTTGCCTGGTGGCACTGGCTGCACCACGTGTGTGCGTTCATAAGTAACGCGGGCAGAGAGAAGCCACGAGATTTACGGACTGTGCGGTTGGAGTCTTGCTACGGTTTGTACAGCTGGTATGCCGGCGGCTTATTTCCCCTTGCTTTGCAATTGCTAGTGCACGTTTCACTGCCGCTGAATGAATTATTTGCCAGACGATAATTATAATTAACTGCAGTTTGTCGCCGTGTCTCGGCACCACCTGTGGCTCTTGTGGCCATGTCACGCCGTTCGGTAATTTATTGCCACACAGCGCTGCAGCATCAGCGAGCGACAGAAGGCTGCCGTACGGACGTAGCAGTTTCCGGTCTGTCCTGAGTGATGAAACTTCAGCGCTGTAAGGAAACTGGCATGAACTGTGTTAGTCCCCAGTAAGGAGTATGGCACAGAAGTTAATGATGAAGATCTTAACTCTACTGCAATATAGCTCTTGTCAACAGCATACAGAACAAAACAACAACATAAAGACAGATAATATATTATTTAAAAAATGAGGGCAAGTTCAAATATTTACAACTACACAAAAAAATCAAATTGAATGCATGAAGAAATTAGGAGACGATTGCATTCAGGGAATATCTGCTGCTGTCCTTCGGCCCAGAATTGTGTGTTTGCTACCTACAAATATAAAAATATATGTTAATATGTACAAAAATGTAATATTGCCTATAGCTGGATAAAATGGCTGTTTGTTGTAAAGCTAGCATGGAATACATGAATATACTTTGGGGGAGAAGGGCGAAGTTTTAACGTTACAGCAGTTGGTAAATATGGGGCCTTACAGACTGCTAAATTACTAAAAAAACGTGGGCAAGAAACTTCTTTATGAGTAGGCCTAGTACCTTACAACATTTTGTCGAGACGTCAGCCATTTTGTTCGATAGAACTTTAGCAATGGCGGCGCTGTTCTCTTGTCTGTTTACGATTCAGTATTGCAACACGTCACTACCGGAGATCTCCAGTCTTCTGCGTGTGCGCTAGAAGAATGAAGAATATATTTACACCGCGGCGGAAACCTTGGATCACGGACACATTAGTAAACAGGCTTACCTGCGAAACGGAATTTACGTCCTCAATCCTGAAATGCAGGAAAGCGCAAGGAAAGCCTACAGAAACACGTTTCAACGGGCTTAAACTGCTTTAACTCGAATTTCGTTTCGTACCCAGGCTGAATTACAATTTGTTTCTCGGCAAAGTGACTTTCAACCGCTCCCAGTGGCCGAGCAGACTAAGGCGTGGGTCTGCGGCCGATCGCTGCGAATGTGGGCTCGAATCCCGCCGCTGGCAAGCATGTTTTTTTGTTCTGAGTTTTGTGCGTTGTCAGGTAGAGGTCCCTGCGACGGGCTGATCACTCGTCCAGAGGAGTTCTACCAACTGTGGTGTGTCGTTGTGTGTGATGTAGAAACCTCAAGAACGAGGAGGACCTGGCCCGCGTGGGTGCGCAGTACCACAGGAAAAACAAAAGTGACTTGGATCATTGTAGCAGTCGTTAGGCTGTGAGGGGTCAAACAAACTAGAAACACATAAAACCACAGAACAATACGAAAGCTGTATTTTCTTCAAATATTAGCAAAATGTGCGAGAACCGCCCGGCCTTGCAGACTGGCGCTGATTGTTGTAGGCCCACGCAGCTTCCACTAGCAACATTAACGCGAATATTGCCATCTTGAAGGAATCGGCGCGACTCCAGACGGAGGACACAATTTCACAAATTCCCAGTACCTGGTGTGTGTGTGTGTGTGTGTGTGTGTGTGTGTGTGTGTGTGTGTGTGTGTGTGTGTGTGGATGTTTCGAATAAGCAGTCAAGTCGGACCGGAAGCAACCATACATTTCATTAATATGTCCTCATTACACGAAGAAAATAGAAGGCGTGGAGGTATCTGTTACTGCCACCAACCGAACCTGAGTCTTTTAGCCAGTAGGCCTGCCTGTTCACTATAAGGACACTGTTCTGCCGGATCATTTTCCAGTGAAATAAGGCACATCACAACAAAATCAGCTTTGTACTGTGCAATATAGGTATTGTACTGTACAGTATCGGCATCGTGCTGTTCAGTATCAACATTGTACTGTACAATATCAACTTTGTACTGTGCAATATCAGCATTGTACTGTACAGTATCAGCATTGTACTGTACAGTATCGGCATTGTGCTGTAGAGTATCGGCATTGTACTGTACAGTATCAACGTTGTACTGTACAATATCGGCATTGCACTGTTCAGTATCATCATTGTACTGTGCAGTATCAACTTTGAACTGTGCAATATCAGCATTGTACTGTACAGTATCGGCATTGTGCTGTACAGTATCATCATTTTACTGTAGAGTATCAACCTTGTACTGTTCAATATCAGCATTGTAATGTACAGTATCAGCATTGTACTGTACAGTATCAACTTTGTACTGTGCAATATCAGCATTGTACTGTACAGTATTAGCATTGTACTGTACAGTATCAGCATTGTGCTGTACAGTATCAGCATTGTACTGTACAGTATCAGCATTGTACTGTACAGTATCGGCATTGTGCTGTACAGTATCAACTTTGTACTGTGCAATATCAGCATTGTACTGTAGAGTATCATCATTGTACTGCACAGTATCAACTTTGTACTGTGCAATATCAGCATTGTACTGTACAGTATCAACTTTGTGTTGTGCAATATCAACGTTTTACCGTACGGTATCAGCATTGTACTGTACAGTATCAGCATTTTACTGTACAATATCGGCATTGCACTGTACAGTATCATCATTGTACTGTGCAATATCAACTTTGTACTTGCAATGTCAGCATTGTACTGTACAGTATCGGCATTGTACTGTACAGTATCAACATTGTACTGTACAATATCGGCATTGTACTGCACAGTATCATCATTGTACTATGCAATATCAACGTTGTACTGTGCAATATCAGCATTGTACAGTATCGGTATTGTACCGTACAGTATCAACATTGTACTGTACAATATCGGCATTGCACTGTACATTATCATCATTTTACTGTGCAATATCAACTTTGTACTGTGCAATATCAGCATTGTACTGTGCAATATCAGCTTTGTACTGTACAGTATCGGCATTGCACTGTACAGTATCATCATTGTACTGTGCAGTATCAACTTTGTACTGTGCAATATCATCTTTGTACTGTACAGTATCAAAATTGTACTGTGCAATATCAGCATTGTACTGTACAGTATCAGCATTGTACTGTACATTATCGGCATTGCACTGTACAGTATCATCATTGTACTGTGCAATATCAACTTTGTACTCTGCAATATCAGCATTGTACTGTATAATATCAGCATTGCACTGTACAGTATCATCATTGTACTGTGCAATATCAACTTTGTACTGTGCAATATAATCATTGTACTGTAAAGTATCAGCATTGTACTGTGAAATATTAGCATTGTACTGTACAGTATCAACGATCCACAATGTCCACACGCTACAACAATTAGTTTTTCCCAAGTATAGAGTTGAATAGTTTCAGTGTATTTTTACACACATGTTACAACAATGTTACATTTCATGATAAAAATTATCAGTCATAAGTTTTTCGTGAAAACTTAGTTCATGTGATTTTTTTAAATCACGAAGACTTGCAGCGTACCGGACAGTACTTCGGCTTGAATAGTGGCCAGCGTGCAGCCATTGATCGATATACAGACACGTGACGCTCTGCCATTGGTCAATGCACCGTCAAGGCACGCGTTGACTGGACGAAAGCCCGCCACGTCACATTCTGACGCCTCACTGATGTCACGTTGTCGTGACTGGAAGTTGACAGTCGGCTTTACTGGAGTTGCGAACTTCCGAAAGCCGAGGGCGGACTGTTGGTGTTGTTAAATTAAGAAAAGCGACGGTGGCTTCGTCATGTCTGTCCGTCTGTCTTTCCGCATGAAACGACTTGGCTCCCACTGGACGGATTTGTATTAAATGTGATGTTCGAATTTTTCTCGAAAGTCTGTACAGAAAAATAAAGTTTTGTTACAACCGAACTGGAACAGCCGGTACTGTATATGAGCACCAGCACACATTTTTGGCCATATCCCGAGCAGTTCTTGTTAGACTGAGGAATGCTTCAGGCTAAAGTTATAGAGAAAATCAAAACACACATTTTGTGTTCAGTAACTTTTTTTTTTCGCAAACCGTTCCGTTTATGGGATAATGTGGGAAAATGCTGTACAGCGGGGCAGGTCACTGATGGCAATACAGCACGGCGCATGGGCATGGCATGATGGATAGCTACGGCTACAGACACTCTCACAATATGTAATGCTTATTACTTGTCCACTGCTACAATGGTTGTACGAACGCTCCTCAGTGTGTGAAACAGCTGTAGCAGCACCAGACAACACGGAATCACGGGCACCTGTGTACAGAACCTAATTCCAAGTGTCATCTGAACGGCCACGTGGGCCGACACTGTTACCTCACGTGTGAATGTCACACCTGGCTATGCCTACTTAACCACCGAGCCGTAAAGGCAACAGCAGGCCTTCCGTGCCTGCAGGCCTTCCCTGCCTGCTGACAACGACTGATTTTGCCACGTTTCTCTATTCCGTGGATAATAAATCCAGCTGTATAAACCAATGTGACACCGTCTTTAATAAACTGACAAGCCAATACTGATCAAACATTAGACAGCCCTACATGTGGGTCATATTGATTACTGGGGCACGCTTGTTGACAATGTCCTGACTTTCACAATCGACTGTACACATATGAACATGTCTGCTACCGCTCAGCTAGACTTACTGAATAATGAAGCACATAGGAACAGCACTGCTGACGTCACCGACTATTTTCCTTACAGTCTGCTAGCAATACCGTTGTCCAACCTTACAATAACGCAAGGTTATTGATTTGTTGTACTCCTAAGTTACCCTGGAGATGAGAAATTATAGCTCAGTCAGTATAGTGTCTAGGCTACAGACTGGTCAAGCAACAAATTTTGGATCGATTCCCAACAGGGGCGTGCGATGTATTTCTTCCTCAAGTAGTCCTACTCAGCTCCGGTGCCAACCTAGTTTCCTGTTCTGCATGGCTAATGCGGCCGGGGCATGAAGCTGACCTCCCACCCCCAGGAAGTGCGAAAGTTAAAAATGGGTGGATTTGTGCCTCCATTAACGCAATATACTGCCATGATGTGTAAATGACAAATTTACCCTCTCAAAGTGTGTGACACCATCTGTCAGACGGCTTGGAGGGAGCTGAAAACGGTCGATAATCGCCGACTTTGATTTTTTCCTTCCATTCTTAATTTTGAGCTGCTAGAAGGAAGCGCCATGTGCTAAAGAAAGCACTGTGTAATAGCTGCAGGAATGATGAACGGACTGTCATGAACTGAGGTACAGGCGACTTTAAAGAAAACCGCTGAGACCACTCAAATCTGCAGACCGATAATTTGCTTTGAGATATGCGAGATACCTCGAGGGTAACCCCTCAAAATTTTTTGCGGATCAAAAAATGTTTCGAAAAGAATTGGGGGGGGGGGGGGAGGAAGGTGGTTTTTGGCGAGGAAAACCGGGGGTTCCGTGGCCGTGTTTGGTTTTTTGGCGCCCGCGGGACCCTGA
>Ga0123354_10007712_pt1 | contig 16266 bp, 12 predicted proteins | sample TergutLab28metaG_2_FD_97872 | JGI IMG/M metagenome (GOLD analysis project Ga0123354, IMG submission 97872) | Labiotermes labralis P4 segment gut microbial communities from Petit-Saut dam, French Guiana - Lab288 P4 | ecosystem: Host-associated > Arthropoda: Insects > Digestive system > Gut ...
CCAGCAAATTTATGAGAAAATGTTTAAAAATTTCTGTCTATTGATTTTTGTTTAGTGCGAGGGGGGGGGGGACACCAAAAAGTTACAAGAGTGCACCCCACACTAACCATTTTCAGAAGCATTAAATTCCTTGAAATTTTCACCTTCAGAGTGATTTAAGAATAAATCAGAATGGCTCGTCACAAAACTAGGTGCACTTCCAAAAGCAGAGAATTTATGTTCAGCAACAGCCACTACATTTGGCAACTACAATATTTTGTTCAGGTTCTAGCAATCTTGAGGAGGTTACAGATTTCTATTTATTTAGCTGTGTATTAAGAAAATTGGAGATTTCTTAACATGACTACAAACTTAAAAAAAGGGCTGCTTTTAATAATGGGTTTCAATAGTGGCCACAGAATAAAAACACATGCTACATAAAACATATCACAGACGTCAAAGTAAAGTATTAAACAATTGCACAATTTCTACTAAATACTACATTCATAAATTGCAGTACATACGTGATTTTGGCTCTTCTTCCTCACCAATCCATCTGGAAAATAACAGGGGCAATCAGTTCAATTGGTTTCGGTCCCTTCAAGAAATTATCATCAAGGAAAGAACACGAAAACGTCATGGCATACTAGCCAGTGACACACAAGTACTCACTCTCTAATGACACTTTAGATCTCTCCATGAAGATGGTACCTGCTTTAGGATGCAGTGATGGATCTGCATCCCAATCTTCTGGTTCTCTTTCACTAATATGTTGTAAATTACCAACACTCTCTTGTTCCTTAGGCAAATATTCTTCAAAATGTGACGCATCTTTTCGGCCTGTGGGTGGGCTCGAGCGTGCACAACAGCTATTCTTATTACCCATCAGTATCGCTAGCTTGGTCCCAGAATTGTGCTCAAACACCCACACATGGAAAGCTCCCACCTTCCGGACTGTTAAATCATTTGGAAGAAATGCTCAATTAGACACCTGACAGAGCCGCCGAACAACAGACTTCTGTATGGACGGACACTTTGGCACTTAGATACAGCACTCTCATATACGCTGTTACACAAAACATCTTCCTTACAGGTGTATACCCCTGAAAGTTAGACGGACATGACACTTTCTACAAGACGATGCACATATCTTATCTAGAGATACGTCTACACCTATTCAAGAAAAACTGCCCACTATTTAACCTGCCGGCAAGATGGTACCAACTGGTCAAAATAAGTTTGTTAACAATTTAGATGCAGCCATAGCACTGTAAAACTAATCCTACAACGTGAAGCCTAAGAATAAAACAATAACATATCAAACAGAAGCAATAACGCGAACTGCGGAGTACCACGTTCTACACAAAGCGTTCCTCTTCCTTTTTCTACACTCCATGACTGCACCTTTGGAAGCAATTTTATAATTGGGCAGTGAACAGATCTGTGGCATCGTCATATGCTGCCACCTGGTGATCAATTCATAAAGTTCTTGTTACCCGCTATTGATTTTGTCGTGTTCGGCATTTGCTCTTCTGGACTCGTTAGTTCAGTCGGTTAAAGTATCGCACTACAAAATCCGAGAGGCACAGCGTATTTCCATACCCTAGCTGTTCATATTTTTAATGGAAAACAGCATTAAGTTGCAAAACAAATACATATCACAAAAAATTCTCGGCTTAAACCAGATGTCGTTGTCAGGTTGAGAAGCGCCCCCTGAGCATGCCATGAATACATATGGGGGGAGGGGAGGTGCAGTTCCACCCATACTTAACGTTGGTATTAGAATTAGGTAAATGGTCAGCTTCATGACCCGGCCGTTTTAACCTGCTACCCATTTAACAGTAGGCCAAATCGCCACCAGAATTGGTTGAAAAGCCTCGCAGAAAGGAAGAATCTCCTGTCAGAGCCTGGAACCAAAGTGCAATTCCTCAGTTCTCCAGCCTTCATTTGTTTATGATACCAGCTACATTGCCTAATCATAATAAAATTTAATTAAATGCATGTAACAATAATGTAAGATTATTAAATTAATCACTTTTGCATGCTTTTCTTAGAAAAAGGGAATTAAGCCAGCCAGCCAGTTGTGAGAGCATTAACTGCTGAACAATGTAATGTCTATTTTTATTGTTGCACCATGCATGTTGTCAAGTTACTCAGTTATTACATCAGCCACTGCACATACATAAAATTTATACATAAAAACATTAGAAATGCTCCGACATGTTTCAGTCCTAAGACCATCATCAGGGAGCTATATATTCCTTGCTAAATTCACACCGGGAATAGTCACAGATTAATTTCGTTGTACAAACTGGGTGTTGTGGCAGCAAGCCACAACACCCAACTTTTATGAATTTTATGTATGTGCAGTGGTTGGTGTAATAATTGAGTAAATGTAATGTCTGTTTCAAATTGTAAGTTACCCATGAATACCAAACTCTGTCTAGAAGATACCCACATAATTTATTTTGGAATGATATGAAATAAAACTGAAGAAAATTATATACAGTATAAGTGAGCATACTAACATGAGGGTGATTGGCATCTGGCAAAAAGGCATGTTTTAATTTGTACAGGGAGTTTGGAATTCACACTGCAAGCAGGTGGTGGTTCTGAGTAAATTCTGACATTACTAACTTCAACTACTGCTCCACGCTCATGAATTGAAAATCTAGAGGCCAACACAGCAACCATCTTACATATATTACTCTGTTCATACATTTAAGTCCTCTGGTAGCATGGAGGCCATTTGCATAGCACTATATGTTATAGATATCCAAAAACATGAAGCAAAGAGGATAGAGTCAAAATTACTTTTTCAGTCATGCAAAACAATAGCAAAGTGTGTGGCATGGATCCATTTTGCTGGAAAAATGCCTATAGGTCCACTCCAGTTTTTCAAATGATCCATATACTTATCCAATATAAAAATGATTAATTACCATGGCCCTCTTGCATTTAAGCATCCCTCAAATTCAGCAATATAATAATGTCATTAATTACTCGAGCAACATTAACTAAAAGAGCTGAAGTACATCAAACACAAACTCAAACCCAGACCCACAATTATGTGTTTGGCCAACCCTACCGAACTTGTTGCATTTTTCAATTGATGTTGCAGCCCAGCTTATAACACTGAAGGTATATTACTGGTCCCCACATGAATTCCAGTGAAGATCACTGCTTTAGAAATCAAAGTGAAAGAAAGAGGTCCACAGAACAAAATACAATTGACAGTAACTGTAGGCAATAGTGCACACCACACAGTGCAACAAACAGGACAAATTGTTTTTCAGCTTTTGAGTATTTCCAGCAGCCCCACATTCAGGTACCATCAACTAAAGCTGTAATCAAAGGCTACTGTTTCACTTCTGGTGTAAGCCGAATACTTATGGTACAGGGGCATACAGGTGAACTTCACAAGATGTTCATCCATTCATGCCTACAGTACTGACACATCCATGCACCCCTGGTAGCTACAAATATCTTGAAATCATTCCATGTGCACACAGATATATTGCAAATTTCCTGCAATAGTTGAATAAAGATAGACCAACTTGATGTCACTTGTTTTATTATTTCATTATTTTATGCTCAATATGTTTCAAATGGTATCCTTATGCAGGCTGAAGCCTGCGTAAGGATACCACACCACCCCAGCTGAGCCACAAAGTAACACCAACACACATCAAACCAGAGCAATATAACCCATGAAATAACTCAACAAATAAGTCGCAAGCTCCTGAGGATGGATGTAGTAACATTCGAAACATGTTGAGCATTAAATAATGAAATAATAAAGCAAGTGACATCAAGTTGGTCTATCTTTATTCAACTATCAAGATGATGCACGGTCCAATAAACATACGATTCCTGCAATACTTTTATCACCAGAAATGTATGCATCTTGTGTATAAAGTCTCCAGCTGTGGCATTTTCACATTTATGGTCTCTGGCCGAGGGAATATTCATACAGTAGAATTGTGCCTACTCCTATGAACAGGTGACAAAAATGTTGACAGAAAGGAATTAGCGATGGTCTGCTTTCCTCACCTACATAAATTCTTTATTTTGCCTGCAGAGAAAAGCCACACCACACAGTATCAAGTCTAACATATTTGGAATAGGAAGGGCACCTTACTGTTCAACAGTAATGTCTTGTCTGCTCTGACACCTTAGTTTTGGGAAAGCGAAACAGGTTACACCTTTATTAAAAGTCTACTGTATGGTCACCTCCAATGTATACAGGGAGTTCAAATGAAAACCAAACCCAAACACACAGCACACTTAATGGCCTTATATTTCCATATATAACATATATGTATATATGTATCTTACCACATGTCAGAATGGTTGTTGGAAATTACCTCCTTAAACTTTCACAGATGCATGATTTTGAATAACCTGAAACACCAGAAAAGTATACTCTAATTTCCTGATGATTTTTATATGATTGCTTTCTTATATTATATAGGTTTCTCCAATGAAAATCCTCTGTAATAAACTGTACTGCATGATGACAAACAAACAAAAAATAAGTTATATCATATTTCACATGCCTGTCACATGACAGATTAAACCGGACCGACTAGTGACATGATGTACCCTGTACTGCGACGACGACACTGGCAGTATGTGTCATGCAGCTGCCATTCATGTTGTGCCATGTTGACAATTTCCAGATAAGAACTTCATAGAGTATATAATAATCAGTTTACCATTTGTCAAGCATGTTTGGGAGTTGAAGGAGAACATTACCATTGCCTACTCTAACATGTGTTAAGTTCTACTATATATATATATATATATATATATCATCTAATGAAATATAAGGCTTAAGCTTGCCATATATATGAGTTCAGCCTTCAGGTGACCTCCCTGTACTGTACCACATAAAACTGCTCCATACAGAGTATCTCAGAATGACAATTTATGTGCTAAATTCTCACAAGTGACTACCATAAAATTGAGACACAAATTTGCATGGTTACTGTAATTACATTTTTATTATGAAAATAATCCTAATAAAACCTTGGAATTTTTTAAATACCCACCACGATCAGTATTTCAAAACTGCAGTTGGCACATACGTTAAAGATGCTACACTAACATCAACCAGTGCGTTTCAAAACCTACTGTCCTCAAAACTCATACGTAGGTAAACCGCATGAGGCCTGATCAGAAGTTACAAAATCTGAATCTCTGAATATGCACACTACTGTACTTAGAGGGACTTGAGAATGCTCTTTCAGCATGTATACGCTTGCAGGATTTCACAATCACATTTTCTCTGTATTACACATAACATACACTATATATATATACATATATATAAAATTAAACTAATGCAATGTACAGCCAGCAGGGGCCAGATTTTTTTCTTCCACGAGGCATCCAGAGGGGCTCTGGTGCAGACCCAGTCTCCTATTCAATGGGTACCAGGTGATTTTTCTCCACAGATAATGCATGAGGTTGTCACTTCCATCCAGACTCAACGTTCAGAATAAAGTGGAGCCAAAACTCCACTCTCCCATGAAAAGGGCCCGTTAAAGAATTGTGGACTGTAATACTCTACATGAAAGAGTACAGTACAGTAATGCTTGTAACTCTGTAGGAGTGGTATCTTCAATTAAGCAGTTATATGAGAATGAAATTATGATATGTAAGTCTTTGTGACTTACACTTTATAGAGCACTAACATGTGAACACAATGGCAAAAATAATGTTCCCTGCTACGGGAAGAAACCATCTGCAGTCATTTCTAACAACAACATCCATTTCTTACTGATAGCAGGCAAATTCTATGACAGATGTGTGAGCCTAAGTAACAAAAAGTAGCACATATTTTGAAAAACTAATTTAAGAGAACACATTACTCTATAATGAAATAAGATACCCATACACTAAAGTGACAAAGCCAAGACGCCTGTGCCTCTCATGACTCCAAACTGTTACTCAGCAAATTAAAATTGCTACCCATTCAGAATCTGCACAGTAGCTAAGAATCATGTTCTGTCAGAATGTTGTTGCCACACACTGTCTTAAGAAAGACATGCAAAGAAACAAAACCTGTTCCTTTCACTAAGCCACAAGTCTGAGACAGTGTCCTACTGAATGCAGATTGAGTGTCCACGCTCAGAAATGGACTACCATGCCACGCTAAATAAATAAACAAAACATTTTTCCAGGACGAGAAAAAAACAACATAAATGTCAAACTGTACATAACATCTTCTGCCCTTTAAAACACAAATACCTTACTGACAGTCATATGGTAGGTGAAAGCAAACCTGATCGATTGTCTATAGACAACACAATCTATTATCACGGCCCCCAAACAACAACCCCCCCCAATACCTACCCATAAAATTACATCCTACCAGTCATTGACCATTAGACTTCCCACTAAATAAACTGATTTTAATGCATAACGATGATGAGATCTCAGCATCACCTCGCAATATAGGCATACATATGATACTCTTTGAGCAAAATTGTAATAACCTTAAGATGGCCGCTATTGGCTGAAACATGTAGTTATATTTTGGTATTAAATACCATCATAAATCCACACTACCATAGTTGTGGTTTTGTGACTGATATTTGCCTCACTATTACCAATATGTTACTTAGCCTGTTTACATTTGTACTTAACCCTCTGTCCCCTAAGGTCAGTCATACCTGACATGCAGACTGACGCTCAAATGTCGAATGTCAGGTATAGATAATGGCCATTTAATGGGCTCCTTAAGCAGCCCTCACTTAACTTAGTCTCCTGCATGTCACACCAGGAATTTAAAATTCAGATATCAAAGGGTTAATATGAAGTATGTCTTATCCTAGAGAAACACCATTTTTTAACTATCTTTCTGTCCAGTACAGAAACCGTAATTTGAAATTTTTCCACAGTGCTGTATATTGTTCTTTTACAAGGCACTGCTGAAGTGGGACTCTTTTTAATACAAAACTTTCCATGCGTTCTTTACAGCCATGACAACACAAGGACTGCAAAAGTTTCTTTTTTCAAATGAATACACTTCACAAGCACACAGAGACCATCCATGTGTGAAACAAGATGACTAAATGCTCTAATTTCAGCAGCAATGACAGAGCCATAAAATCATCTATTGTGTCTACAAATGCTAACATCTTATTTTCTTATGCTTGAGAGCACAATAAATATACGTCTCTGTAGTAACACTAACAAATTCTCAAAATATTACAAATACATTCATAAATGCCTAAACTGCACCTAAACCTTGTCAGGAAATAAAAAGTTGTGAAATATATGCAGTGTGTTTAACACTGCTGATGTGTTTGCTCTGTTATTGTTCCCAGATGGTAAATTCATGAATACCTTTCAGAAAAACACTGATTATGTTAATATTCCTCCTTTCCTTCACAACAGATTGATTGCTGATCACCAGAGAGATAAAATAAATGGGAAGATTGACAAATGATACACCTTAACTGCTGATATGCAACATAATCAATCATGCTCAGTGCTCAACTGTTTCACCAGCCTTAGCTAATACCTCAAAGACAGCATTGCCCACCTTACTTACAAAGACCACTCATAACAATAAATCATAAATATGCATAGGTTTTCATGTAAAATGTGTTATTTTAAACAAAACTGAAAGGTATCCACATATTTCAGTACAAATGCCAAATATGGAATTTTATGAAAAGATGTCCAGTGACAGTTACTGTGTTCCATGTAGATGGACAGACAGATACGATGAAGCTAAAAGTTGTATTTAATAATTTGGATGCACCTAAAAACCATTAAAAAGACACACGGGGCCAGAAAAATGTCAAGTGTGGGTTTTGCGTACCAGAACTTATGAAGAAGACAGACAATAAATCTATTTTACTTTCTTTAATAGGGCAGATACTGGTTAGCACATCTGACTAAACATCACTAAGGCAGAACAACCAGTGACAGAATTCTAAATATGAACTGGGGAGGCAAAGTGATGACTACAAGCACGAGTATAAATTGAAATAAACTGGCTGGTTGTCAAATCTCATTATAAATCTGTGAGATGAAAATTCTATACCAATGAGATGTACTTCATTTTAAATTTTGCATTCTCTTGTACCAAACAATATGAGAAGCTCTTTTTCATATGAAATCTGCATGCTTTCTTCTACTTCAAATTCAAGACTTATGTTCTGTACATCATAAGAGATGGAATGAAAGTCAATTTTGTATAATTTATCGATAATTATTTTTACATGTTATGCATACAAGTTTCTGCAATGTTTGTTTCATTTTCTGAATATACACGTCTACAGTTTCAGAACTGCTATTCTGAGGTAACTGCAGTAAAGATGTTTATAAAAAAAATTAAATTCTTTCATTTCTCATATCTGGCCCATACTTCTATACACATTGTAGTCTGGGATGTCACCATGTAGGCTAGTAGAAATTTAACTTGATAGAACACATCCTGTTGTTTGTAAATTCAATTAAAGGATAATAAATCTACCGTCAAAACACAACACATATTTTCTCATTCTAAATAGCTACATGCTTCAGATTGAATGGTCCATCATCGACTGATACAAGATCTAACTGCAAGTAAAATGCAGTACATGCCAAACATATTGTGTATCGCTGTGTATATTGTGGGATCCCACATCACATACATACCATTACAATAAAAGTGTAACAGTAATAATAAATAAATAAATAAATATATATATATATATATATATTTTAACCTATACATATAGGTTAAAAATGACAAAATATTACTTTTACATATATAAATTGGTGGTTAATTCACAAGTGCTAAAAATACACTGAAGTCTGTGGGTGGATGCACAAGAAGTAAATTTCTTTTTCTCTTCATGGTTGACATGTTCAATGATATAGGGTAACAAAATTTATTATTGTGTTTGTCATTGCACGTATTTTTGTTGTTGTGTATGTATGTATGTATGTATGTATGTATGTATGTATGTATGTATGTATGTATGTATGTATGTATGTATGTATGTATGTATGTGTATATATATATATATATATATATATATAATGAATAAGAATTACTTTTAATCTTCGATTCTGTTGTTCCTTGTACTGACACTAATTTTTGTTTTCCATTCTGTATCAGTATAAAGGATGAACTGCTCAAGAGTCACAGTACTGAATCCTGGTGTGTTTCCTATGACTCTTAAGTAGTTCACCCTACAACAAAAAAACAGAAATTAGTGTCAATACAAGGAACAACAGAATCGAAGATTAAAAGCAATTCTTAACCACGATATATATAAAACATCAACAACACATATGATGACAAACATAATAAAAAGTGTGTTGCTCTGTATCCTCCAATGTGTCAACCATGAAAAGAAAAAAACCATCTTTTATTCTTACACAACCGCCTACAAACTTTAATGTATTCTCACACATGTTAATTAACAACCAGTTTACATACATACAAGTACTACTTTTAACAAATTCCAACCCACTTATATTGATTATTACTGCTACAATTTTACTGTAATGATAATTACGTGATGTGGCATCCCTCCAATAACCATCATACACAATATGTTCGGCACATAACTGAATTTTGCCTGCCATTAAGTCTTGTACCAACCTGATGATGGACCAATCAGTCCAAAGCAGGTAGCTATTTAGAAAGGGAAAATATGTTGTGTTTTGGCTGAAGATCTATTATCTTTTAATTTGTACAAATTTACTGATGTTTCAGAAGGATGCTCTACCCTAACGATGGAGGTAGCAAGCTCCTCCAAAATGGAAGTAAATTTCTACGACACTACAAAGCAGTAAATCGAAGATAGCATTCCTCAGAGTCACTGCTGGAGGGAACACAAATCTCTGATGTTCCCCTTTAAGTCTGAATGTGAAAATACGTAATTCACTGACTTGGTGAGCCTGTGTAGGAATGATCATCATAATACAAATGTAGATATCACATAACAACTAGAGTAAAATTCTATGACTTATGGCCAAACATATGGAAAACTTACTATTATACATGAAACATTTACAGTATTCATCCTATAAAATAATATCAACAATGCCAGTTATTAGTACAGTTTAATTTAAGATTCATGTTCTCATTCCTACATGGGCAGTTTTATGGTACACCTTCCAATATAATCAAATAACAGTTTAAAAACAAAACACATAACAAATGTCACCTTTCCTGTTTCACAGTTAGTATGTAGGAACAAGTCAGAAAATCTGTTATATAAACAAGAAATTATCATCTGCATCAATGCAAGAACCATGGATATGAATCAATGGAGATACCATGAGAAATACTAATTACATATGAGCTGCTTCTCTGATTTGAATCTATTCAAATGCAATAATTTAACATCCACAGATGTCACCACGATAAATAAAAGCACGCATGCTTTAAAACTGCACTGTGCAGGCATTTAAATTTCAGATCAGGAAGATACAAAGTCCAGTGTCCATAGTATTTCTTCTTAGCATACCCAAATTTGCAATCTGTCAACTTGAACATGTTTTCAAATGAAGTAATTTTTACTTAAAACTTAATCATCATCTTTAGGTCTCTGATAAACAGTTCCAAATTTTGCCATATATTTCTTGATAAAGTCACGTGCTTTATGCTTCACATTATCATTACATTCAAGATCTTCAACGCTCCGGCAGTGTTTCAGCTCCTTCAACATTACGAAATGGGTCAACTGAAACCAGAAAAACAAACACAATTTAATAAAAGAACACAATTTATAGAAGAACAGAAGTGGTCAACAACGACATACATGCAACACAAGTAGGAACATTATGTCCTTTCAGCCAGATCTCTGCATCACTACCTGCCCTAACTGTTTTGACAGAACAGTATGCACACTAACACTAAGCCATCTATATAAAAAAGTAATAAACACAAACAGCTGTTATCACTTTGAATGACTTGAAGCAGATGGACTTTGAAAGGTTCATGTATTTCAGTGAACATCTCAGTGATCTGACTGTTAATTCAGTCCAGCACTTAATAATATGAGTTTAGAAAATACTTTACCAAGATAATATACAAAGAACCAACAAAATGCACTACAATGCAAAAACTGTATTGTATTTTGTTGGTTATTCATATATTATGGATCTGGTTAATGCAGAGAAGATGAAACACAGTAAGAGTTTTAAAAAAAAATTAAGCGTACTTTAATTGCCCCCCCGTCGCCCCACCACACACACACACACACACACACACACACTGGTGGTCAATATAACAAGTTGAAATCAATGCTGTTTCACAGCTGGAACTACTCAGATATTCAAGTTCAATTACCAATACCAGGAGCAAAACAATGATGTGGTAATAAACCTCATATTAGTGTAAGTCCATAAAAGTTCACAATTTTCGTTCACTGGCTTTTGTAACCCAGACAGTTAATAAAAGAGAGCCAGTTATAAGAACACTGGTTAAGGGACAGTCCAATGTAATGTCTTTTCCAAATTTTAAGCTAGCCACAATGTTGACAAATGAGCACACTTAGAAGAAATCTGGAATCCTACCTTTCTAGCAAGATGTTTGAAGTCCTCTGTATTTGTGATGCGTCCCGCTTTACAATCCGGTTTCCGGTATGGGTTGAGGTACTGCACAATCACCCCTGCCATGTGCAGACGGAATTGATCCTTGATTTTTCTAGCGGCATCACTTGATGTATCTGCTGCTACAGTAACAGGCTTCTCTGATGACTTGCTGCTGGAACGCTGTTTACTATCACGATGCCTTTTCTTTGAACGATCAGATCGTTCTCGAGATCGTGACTGTTCCTTTTTTCGACGAAGTTTCTCTTTTATTTCTCTGTATTTCTTCATATCTTGTCTATCTTCTTCTCTTCGTGGCTACAATCAAATTACCAAAATATCAAGAGCACAGACACTATAACTCAAGACACAGCCCTGGACACAAATGTCTTCCCAAATTCTAAATTACAAGAATTATACTTTCATGACTTCTATTCTGCAACCTTTACAATGCTAGTTAACTAGGTGAACAGGAAGACAACCAAAAAAATCACAGTTCAATTCCAAGCAGGGGAAAATATGTTAAGCAACTGGTACATGAAGAAGTTGAGCTCTCACCTCCACCTGGTGCCAAGGTTAAGATGTGGAGCTATATCGCCACTCCCCCATATGGCTTCACATCATGTGCCAGAATGTTTATGTATTTAAATAGCAACAATATTAATAACAGCTTATGCCTCAGGTAATCATATAAATCATATTATGCATGTACAATGGTTTGCATCTCATCTTTACTACCTTCTGTGCCTTCTGACATATTTCAACAATGTGCAGTGTGGAGTACAGGAATGTTTTCTTCACTGCTTTTGTTCCTCATTTCTACCTACCCTCTCCTTCACAACACCTGTCCCTAACAACCATTACAAGGAAGTGTGACAAAGCTGCTCAGTGCACAGTTGGGTGCCGCAACACTGTCCACAAACACACACACACACACAGTATTTTATGGAAACATTCAAGACTAAAATGCTCCTGGGCTATTAACTTCTTATATCCTCTTATAATAAAAGGCAATGAGATGCACAGTTTCTCAAATTTATTTGGTAAAGTACTCTACATGTTTCGGACATGTCCACTGTCCATCATCAGAAGTGTCTCAACACTGTATACATGCAAGAGGTGTTTGTCACGCTAGTTCTGCTGGCTGTCTGCTAGTGTGGTCCTGACCACGCTAACAGTGTTGAGATACTCCTGATGATGGACAGTGAACATGTCCGAAACATGTAGAGTACTTTATCAAATAAATCCGAGAAATTGTGCATCTTGTTGGCTTTTATTATAAGAATATATCTTGATGCATGGTCCTCTGAATGTCAATTCTTATATACCTTCTGTAATATGACAGAGATAAAAGATGTACTAAGAAACAGACAAGCAAAAGCATGCAGACAAGAGTTACAACCTTAAACATTCCAGAAGAATTAAACAAGCCTCAACTTTCAGTGCAGAAAGCGGTTCTACAGTGCAGATGGTTGCATCTGGTTCCTTTGCAAAATTAGCACCTGTCTACTAAAAACACTGCCTTACTTCCCACAAGATGGCAATCCTTTCATAGGCACCACACGAAAAATCAAATCTCACATTTGAAGAGTACAGTTACAAATGTGGCATCAATGAATGGGTAACTATGATGGACACTTACACTAATTATTCGTTCTTGAACAAGTCCATCTCTCCGCTTCTCCTTTCTCCTAGGCTCCTCTTGCTGAAATTCAGCTGTTTCAGTCTCTTCCTGTACCATCTCCATCTCTTCAACAACAGGATGGACAGAGCTTGCAGTTGCTACTTCTTTCATTTCCTCTTCTTCAGCATCCTCCTTCTCCTCTACTGCCTCCTCTTCATCTTCTTCTTCTTCATCCTCATCTATCTGCTCACCAAAAGGTCAAATTTTAACATGTTATGAGTTACAGCCTTTACTGGACAGAAACAAGCATTATTATTATCAATTTTAACCATTTTTATAAATAATTATGCACAATACACTAATGTTAACATTTCCAATACTATTGCTGATAATGGTTTCTGCTTTCTTCTTTTTTCTTGTAGATCTATAGATGTATCAATAACAGGTGTTACTAATCCTCATAGTGCTGGGTGACCATCTGTCAGTTACTGGTATGGCCACCATGTCAAGTGCCCTGTGCTGCCTTCTTGTCTGCGAGACTAAAGCAGCAATCACATCACTGAATGATGTGACTTTCACTTACTACATACCTCTATATTCCTCTATTTTGACAGGTTATTGACTTTTAAAATAACGTACGCATACAGCCTGGCACTAACAACATATTGTGTTCTTACAAACTGACCAGAATTTCAGTTTTAATCTACAACCCCTGTACTGGTACAGCAGATGACTTGAATTATAAGAAGATACATCCATACATAATCCTGGTGTTCTGGTGCAAGAAAATGGGATTCTCTACAAACGTACATAAGTAATGGGAGTGATACTGAATACCAATACTTGTATTGTGACATATGTACTTCCAAGGCACTAACACCATCTCAGTTCACAAAATGCTTGGTTCACATTCAAAATCACATGGCAATAAACGCATGAAATATGATACTACTCAGTGACAATACCTTTTCCTCCAATTCCCCTTCCTCTTCCTCCTCTGTACTAGAGCTTTCATCCTCCTCCTCATCATCTTCATCATCATCACTTGTTTCGGAAGAAGTCTCAGAATCTGGCTGCTGATCTGCTTCCGTCCACTGTGGTGGCTCCCACTGTGATATCCGGGTCTTCACATGGTAGTAATATGTACGACCCTCAGAATCCTTGGCAGACTTCCATTTAGGTGGGAGCTGAATGGGGGGAGGCAGTGGAGGTGGAGGAGCTGGTACAAAAGGTTGCTGGATGGGAAGTGAAGCAGGATGAACCTGGTGATGGTAGGGAGACTGTGTATCTACTGGCACACCTGGAGCTGGGTGTGTTGGTGCTGCTCCTGGACCAGGTGTTGGGGCAGTGTTAAACAAGTGCTGGTGCTGAAACATGGGTGGTGGCTGTGGACCGGTTGGAAGGGGGATGAACTCTGTCAGGTTGGGGTCCATAGGATCACTGTAGGTTGCATGATGCTGGTGAGTAGGAACACTGCTCACTGGATGGTTTCCAGTATCAAATGGCACAGGTTGATGAGGAACATGGGGGCTAGTGGGATCATAACCAGCTGGAGGCATCATATGAGGAGGGACTCCTTGCGGAGTCATACCTGGTAAATGAGGACTCATAGGATTATTTGGATTGAACATTGGTGAAGGGCCCATCTCTGCAGCCATTCCACCTGGTGGTAATGGACTGGGATCTGGAAGAAGCAGAACACATTAGCTGTATTCTGTCCTTATATTAAAACAGAAAAGCCTGTTAAGACAATGCTGAATACCAACACAATTTTGAGCCATATACATGCCTCACTTTAACAGACTACTCACAACACTGCAACAAATTGTATTCACATTTATTAATCACTCCCTACAGTAAACAAATTCATGCAAAATATAAGAAATCCTACCATATTTCCAGACGTTTTTTATTATTTTCAGTAAAGGAAGACTGGTGAAACTCAAATGTTGAAATACATTCCACCATTCATTTGGTGCTCAAAAATATGTAACCAGCTCTACAACCTATTCATGTGGCTTTACTGTGTTTGCCTGCAAACTTCATTAAGTATCATCCCTAGTCTGGTAAAGTAAAGCGCTGTTATTACATACCTGCAATCAAATTTATTATATGAACACTTTAAAGACAAAATGTATAAGTACTCAGTGTGTATGTGGTGCAGTAAACACTCTCCATCTTGAGAATTGCTCTCTTCTGGGTTATTATGCAGCGAGTAGTGCTAATTTCTTACCGACGTTATGGGACAACCTATCAGTCCCATCCTCAGGGTTCAAGAATCCAACAGAAAGCCTGTACCCCCAAAACAGAGTTTATAAAGGGAAGAGTGTGGGCGGTGAAAAGTCTCAGTAGAATGGTGTCAAACAATAAGGTTGTAGCAAGTGGTTGGATGAAGGGGTGTGTGGTAGTCAGTGTAGTTGGAAAGAGACACTCCATGATCGAATGAATTCTAAACTGTGTGATAGCTACACACAGGAGAAGACTCACATAAGCAAAGTGGGAGGAAGGAAAGAAAGTATTAGTTTAATAAATAACCTGAAACTGTTTTGTTTCAGATTATTCATCAACTGATAGGTTGTCCCGGAATGTTGATATGAAATTACCACTACTTGCTGCGTAATAACGCAGAACAGCATGGTTCTCAGCTACTTTATGGCCGAAAACTGATATCAGTCTGCATCTTGGTTATACAGAACCAGTGTGGAATGCTGTATATGGCAAAAGCTGCTGTCTGTTTTGAGACCCATACACAATGCATAATTGAATGTGATCACCATGTACTGTTTTTGATTTTTAACCTGGTGGTATGTAAAGTAACAAGCAGGCTTTAGAATGTTGAATAATTCACTGTCAAAGATCAACAAAGAAAAACATGGCAGCAGGAGCAAAAACAGACTACATCAACTATTAAATGACACATGACCACATAAAATGTTCCTTAATTTACTAATCCACCCCCCAGCTCTGAGTACAATTTCCATCTCACTACAACAGTATATACAGGGTGTTTCACGACTTTAGGGCATAACTGCAGGAGGTGATTTCCTAGGTCTTTGTGATCAAAAAAGTTCATATAAACATGTGTCCGATTTTGGACGGTTACGGAGTTATGA
>Ga0123354_10007713_pt1 | contig 16265 bp, 14 predicted proteins | sample TergutLab28metaG_2_FD_97872 | JGI IMG/M metagenome (GOLD analysis project Ga0123354, IMG submission 97872) | Labiotermes labralis P4 segment gut microbial communities from Petit-Saut dam, French Guiana - Lab288 P4 | ecosystem: Host-associated > Arthropoda: Insects > Digestive system > Gut ...
ACAATTTATGGTCCAAGCATGTGATACTATTTCCCACGATTAATCTTTTGCACTCTTACATCAGTACTTTAGGAAGTATGTGTGCAGTGCCCAGTACGGCTGATTGCTGTAGTTCCTTGACTTCATGTTTTCCTGGTATGTTCCTCAGGTATTTTCTGAATGATTGTGAGGTGGATCCAGTTGCCCCATTTAATACTGGTGTCATTGTTATTTTTACACTCCACATGCGCTGGATTTATGTTGTAAGGTCTATACGTTTCAGAATCTTTTCGGCTTCTTTCTTGGTCACATTTCTCTGCTTTGATTTCGCAACATGTACTAACACACATGTTCTTTTCTTCTAATTATTGTCGTTGTGTGGCAGACCGTGCCTCGCTGCCTATGACGATGGATGGCGACGGCCACACAGTAGCGAAAGATAAACAGCGCGAGCAGGAGAAGGTGAACTTCATTGTAGGGGGTGAGGATGGACAAGACGATAGCCTCCAGGGAGTCGAAGGCGATGTCACTGAAGAGGAAGCCACCGACTTGTTCCCCACAGAAGCGAAACCTCCCACCCGTGAGAACAGTACCTCGTCCAACCTCAATCATATGTTTGCCCTCGCAGAGAAGAGGAAGCGCCTCAGGTAGGGATTTTTCATCCTTGTAATGCCAAAATCGATTATATCGAACGCATGCATTGCAAGAAGCAACCGTATTGATATCGCGACTTAAGCACCGTTTTTGCATGTCATTGTGACGTTGCAGAAATGGAGAATTGCGCCTTCATGTCACAGGTCTGTTCTTCAGCAATTCAAAATTAAGAAAGCAAATACAGGTCTAGTAAAAGAGCAAAAGTCACCGTCTCTTTCTCTGTTTTTACATTTCTAGGCGCTTTTGCATTGCGAATAGCTACTACTAACCTAATCATGGCCGTCCCACAGTCTGACGACATGGTACAATACAACGCCGTTCCCACCTGACGGATTTTCGTGAAATTTCTTATTTGCGGTATCTACTAAAACCTGTCCTCATATTAGGATTTTGGCTAAAATAGGACAAACGTAGCAGATACTCCCATTGCGTACTCTGAAGCCTGTGAGAAAGGATTAGCGTATCTCAAGTCGGGCAGTGGTCTAGTTTGTCTAACAAAGATTGATGTCCGTTTAAATGGAAAGATAATGTCAAAAGTTCGCTCTCTTCAAGTGCCGGTGCTTTCCAAGACCCAAGAAATAACTTAAACATGTTGCAAATATTTAAAATTTTCCACTATACCAAGTGTCACGAGCATGGCCGAAATAGCCCTCTTGGAGACGAAATTATTTTGTACTGCAGCCGTTTTGATGTTTATTTTATGCTTATGGTTCCGTGCATCGCTGATCTATATTAACCGTCCAACGAGATGCAACACAAAGCAGTCTATTTAGCTAGCTTGGCCACGTTAGAGGGAGGTAGCTGCACAAAAAATATGACCAGTACCGGGGGCCGTAATTACAGTTTTGTGTACTCCTGATGATGGGCGTGGTTGACACCCGAAACATGTAGAGTGAACTTGCAGAATAATAAATAGACTGCTTTGTATTGCATCTCATTGGACAATTATTAATATAGATGCAGCCGTTTTGTTTTATATTTTGCATAAACATAATTTAATAACATCTATTAATTATTAATAATATTTATTAATGATGTTTCTGACTAAGCCGTCCGGCTGCATCGTAGGTAAGTTTACAGTCGTCTTGTGTTATTATTATTATTATTATTGTTGCGATGGTCTGTACATTCGGGATTCGATTCCCGGTAAGAACAGCGTGTTCTTTTCCTCGTCACCACACTGTCATCGGCGCTGGGTTCAACTAGTCTCTAACCCAGTCTGCACAGGGGGTAAAACAACTAGAATGTAATATTGCTGAGCTCTCTGCTTTACCTAGTGCCGAGATATGGAATGTGCGGAACCATGGCGCTTCAGTGGTGGTAGCGTACTATAAGTATTGTTATTGTTATTATTGTCTTATAAACTTCGGCACTGTACACTGATCTATTTGCGTATATATATTTAACGACTTTATCAGTAGCTCAAGGCTATGCAGTATCGAATGTGTCAGTGACCAACGACGTGGAAGCGCGTGTGGAAAGAAGCGGTCGTGACCGTCGTGTATTATCCCGATATTTGCCTGATGGGGCTGAGAATACCCACGAAAAACCTTAGGATAGCCGATGTCGGAGCCGAGATTCGAAATGGGCACCTTCAGAATAGAAGTCAGAAATGTTTAGACTTGAGCAGACTTTTCTCGGTCGCATGATAAGGGGTGCCGATGTCAGTTGGTAGGTCTACAGTATGAATTCTGAAGTTCACAAGGTCGCCAAGTAATAAGTAAAGCCAGGAGGAGTAATGAGTGACTCCATTTTCATTTCAACCACAAAAGATTTTTGTCCTCTTCGGAAACAACATAAAATTCGTTGCTTTCGGGTGTCTGGTAGAGAAGAAAGAAGCTTCAAGCCCTTGAAGGACAGGATGGATATGTAATGCGCAGCGTTTTTGATGTACTTCATTACTTACATTATCCACCTAAAATGGTTGTAGTTTTTCCTCAGGGTCTGAACGTATTCTGATAAACATTGACAGCGCAGCTGTCAAGGACGGCTTTCGGCAATACCTTTTCCTGTCGGATAGTGCCACTTTGTTTCACGCTTTTAGTCACACACATATTCTCTCTCTCTCTCTGTAGACAGCACTGAAATGTGAATATATTCGGTAGCAGTCGATTTCTGAAGATTCCACTAGTGAAAATGAAAGACCTAAGCGAATATAGAATCTCGGAGTGGCTATATACCTGCTTTACATTTTGTAGCGCATTTTCAACTTGAAGCAGAAGAAAATAATGCTGACACCCTTTTCGCCGTTCTGCTGGAATGTCATAGCATAGCTACGTAAAGTAACAGGATATTGTATCAGTCTTCGAACCGTGCGCTTTGTGTTAAAAGCATGTTCTCAGATTCCATAAATATTTTCATGGTTTGCATCGTCAAACACTAATCATAGGTGACACCGTCCTGTTGTGATTTGCTTATAACTAAGATGTTACGAAAACCGACAAACACAACTTTGCAGATCTAGTATATCGGTCCTTTATTTAGCACTGCTACGTGTTTCGACTGTTTACGTTAGTCTTCATCAGGTAGGCATCGGGTCACATTAAGAATAAAAAGGGGAGAGGCCTCTTCCAACAAACAGCGGTGCGAAATTGTTATCACATAGTGATAACTGCTATGCTGACAGCAGAATAATAACATTAAAAGTTGTATGGTAGGCTTCTGGGTATAATCCAATGCATCGGATTAAACGTAAGACTCATGTACGATAAGATAAAATAAAATCAAAGAAGAGTAAAATGAAGTATATGAATAGTGGGATGACCTCACTTTCCACCACTCATTTTATTCGTTTTACTCATCTTACTTGAGTTGTATGCTTAATCTGATACATTGAATTATACCCCAGAAGCCTCTAATGCAACTTCTAATGATATTATTCTGCTGTCAGCATAGCAGTTATCACTATGTGATAACAATTTCACGCCGCTGTTTCTTAGGAAAGGCCTCTCCCCTTTTTATTCTTTTTGTGGCCTGATGCCTGCCTGATGATTGTTGATGTAGGCAGTAGAAACATGTGTTAGTGCTGTGTAGGGGCCAATATATTAGATCTGTATACCTGTGTTTGTCGGGTAATGCGACACCTTAATCACACAGTAATATCGAGTTTTGTTGATTTTTGGAGCTACCCCCATTTTTGCACTACCACATTGGTTATGGTGACTAGGCTACGGGCTGGACGAGCAAGGAATTATTGTTCGATTTCCGGTAAGAGCAGTAGATTGGTTCCTTCTCCTCCAAAACGTCCCGGCTGGCTGTTGGATCCCATAGATTGGGCGCCGGGGAATTTCCTTCGAAGTTAAAGCAGCCGCAATGATACCTTAATTATGTGTGGCTGCAAATGGCTTTTGCATGTATCTCATAAACCGTTTAACACATTGTATTGAATTTCGATAAGAGAAGCTTTCCGGCTTCCGAGAATACTGATTCACTTAAAACCTTTTTGCGCTATGTCCGTGAATGGGTATTTTTTCCTTGTTACAAGGTTTGTTTAAATTTGGAATGGAAGATTTGTACGAAAAGTTGTCTGGCTTTAAATGTGATGATGCTGAAGCTACAGCAAGAGCTGTGTGTCTTCGCAGAGTACAACCAACAGGATGCAAAGTTTCTCAAATTTATTTATTTCTGTAAGACGCTCTACATGTTTCAGACGGTTTTTCCATCCATCATCAGGAGCTCAAAACTGCACATACAGCTTCAGGTATTTGTCAGACCGTTACTGCTACCTGCTGATAGCCTGGCCAGGCTAGCAGCAGGTAAAAGTATTGGTATGACAAAGGCCTGACGCTCTATGTGCAGTTTTGAGCTCCTGATGATGGACTGAAAAACCGTCTGAAACTTGTAGAACGTCTTACAGAAATAAATAAATTTGAGAAACTTTGCATCTTGTTGGTTGTACTCTGCGAATGTATTAGCAATGCACGGATCTATGAATGTTAAATAAAAAACAAGCTGTGTGTCTCTAATGTAAGACGCGCGAGAGTTCGCGTAATTATGTAACATACTGTTGATAATGATCCTTAGTTTGAGACATATCGGGCCAAATTAAAAGCTATCGTGAATGCTTAATCTGGGTGCTTAATGTGTTAATTAATCAGTATAATACAACCGTATGATGTACATTATTACAAGTACATATTTTGTTTTTTCATCTGATTTACGTCTATTTGTTTGCTCAGCTTACTTGCTTATTTAATGTTCCTGCCGCAATTTCTGTTAAGTAATACACTATTTTCAGTGTTAGAGCTTTAGAAATTCGATTTATCATTACACCATACTGTGAAAAAAAAATCACTTAACATTCCTTTGCACTTAGTGCTTAGAGACTACCTGCAGAACTATAACGCACTGAGAAGCATTCTTGCAGGTGTATGATTGCATGTAGCATTTTTCCCTTATATCACATCGCATTTTGTAAGAATAAGTAGGACAACAGTAACACATAATGTGACTTTCAGGCCGACATTTTTGAAGGCCACATTAAATTGATATTATTACTTTCTTATTCACGAAGACTCGTTAAGATTTGGACGCAATATTTACCGGTGGGCTGGACGTAGCGAACTGCGTGATGTAACACATGTACTGTACACTGCAGTCTTCGGGCCTGTGCGGATAGAAGAAGAAGTTCTGTAGGTTTGTGCTTCTGAGGGGCCTCTGTTTCCAAAAGTGCCGCGTTTTGGTCCAAGTTACACGGTATCTCTGGCCATATGCCTGTGTTTATTTCATATGTCCGGATTTACAACTAGGTAACTGACGATCCAATAATCTCAGCTGTTTTACTACTGCTAGCAAAGGAGGATCCACAATGTTTTGTCTGTAAGTACATTCTACTGCATGTTATGTTACTGTGTGGATTAGTTCGACATTAAGTAAAACGCCAGTTCGAGTCTGAGTTAGCCTTTTGATCAAACTAACCAGTTACCGAAAGTTATACGGAGCCCCCGACTGAACTGTTCTGTATGTTGTAATCCTTTCGAATCAATGGAACTTAGTACTTGCTTGGAAAATTAAGGAGCGCTTTTCCTCTACTGTGTGACCGTTCCCGCTTGACAAACAAGGACACAGTGTGTGATAGCTGACGTAAAATTATGTTGAAGTTTACTGCCGAGGAATACAGGGTTATCACATACATGTAGGGCTAACTTATGTTTTTCGCGCAGGTGACGATTTGGCCTGTGTACGCGGGAGATGCGCGCAATAATGACTGTAGGATTTTATTAAGGCGTACTGTATGTTCGTCATGTTCTGAGCAAGTTTGAACAGTTACGCAATTTCTCGTAAAATTCCACAGTATTAGATTTAATGAAAGTCTGTTTAACCGTTCTCGAGTGCTAATATACTTACGGACGGAATGACGGACGGAGGGAATTTAATGGGCGTGCTGAAGGCTTGCGAACGGGACTAAATTATATATCTAAACAGAAACATGTAAACATGTAAACGCAGCTGAAAGAAAGAAATAAGGAGTGAATGAATGAAGGAATGAATGAATAAATAATTAAATAAATAAATAGTTTTATAAAATTAGTTAATTCATGTAGACTGCAAATAAGTTTTATATGAATAATCAAAATGCGAGCCAATAAAACTGGAAAGTTTTTTGTTAAATAGAAGTAAGTAGTATGGCGCCATCTGTTACAATGCAGAAGCGCCAGCGTATCTGCAGCACATCATTAGCCTGTCCTGGGTAATATCTCACTTTTTGATATCCGGAAAGGAACTCATAAATATTTGATCAAGTTCATCACGCAGTATTGTGTAAAAGTATTTTATATCCCGTCCAAGACTCCCCCATGATGTTTCGTAACGCAGCAGTTGTCACGTTGGAAGGTGTTTGCCCATCACTTTGTTCGCAGGCTGGAAGACGACATAAACGTGACAGAATTACGATTTAAGCAACCAGCAAGATGCAGCAAATTCATTTTATTGATATTTTTAAATCAGCTCTACATGTTTCGGGCGACAAACTCGCCCATCCTCAGGAACACTTTTTGACTGTATATACAGCTTTTGGTACAATGCACCGATATTGCTGCCTGCCGGCACGGATGGGAGGATTTTGCAGAAATAGGATGTGTCTGCATGCACGGGATTCATCTTGCTGCGGTTGTGGACATGTGGCAGGCTGTTTCGAACACGGTCATGAAGCTTCGGGTGCCATAAAACGAGGCGAAAGTTTTGACTACCTGAGGAACTGTTAGCTTCTCAAGAAGGTCTCTGATGCATGGCGTTAACTGATAATGTAAATTGTGCGTTATTTCTTTTTGTACAGTTACAGTTCCTGTGCCCGTCTTGAGAGTATAAGAGAGAGAGCGGAGGTTTAGCTCCATTCATTATTAACCTCGGCACTGGGTGATGAATGGTCAGCTTCATGACCTGGCCGCTTTATCCAAAGAGAAAGAGCTCCCGTACATATTGAATAGGAGGCTGGGTGGGCCCCGAAACCAGTCTAGACGGTTTGGAGAAGAGAGGAATCTCTGGCCTCAGCCGGCAATCGAACCATGGTTCCTCTGACGTCCATCCCGTAGCCTAGTTGCTGTACCGACTGAGCTCTATCGTTAGATTTCATTTCGCGAACTTGCCCAGTCTGTCAAACAGTGTATTAAGTGGAGCCTTCCGACAGTGGAAAGAAGAGAAAGTGAGCCCCACTGCCGAAGCTTTTGCCACTTTGCACCTAATAACAGAATATTTTATCGTGAGAAATTCGAGCTTTTGTGTAAATGTTGGTGCGTGTATTCGTATGAAATCCGTTGCCTTCTTTAACCTTGTGATGCAAATAACCAAGGTTTTGTGACACACGAGCAGTAATTCATTATTAAATAAATATCTGTTCTGTCGGAAGGTTGAGACTTGAGTCAATAATTTGCAGGTCATGAGCAAACTAACAGCTGGAGTTTTAGTTTCAGAAATTGCGCAGCAAAAACCATAAGCAGTTTTTTTTAATAGAATTTTTTGTCCCACTGCTGCTGATGGTGGGCAATGAATTTCTGCAGACAGTGAGTACGGGAGGCACGCTTTTCAGGCAGGATACTTGCTGATGGTCGTAGAGCTGGAGAAAGCTTGTGAATTGATTAACTGCGAGATTAAATGTGTTTTGTAAAGTGTGGCTAAGACAAGCTAAGCGAGACGGTGGTGTCTGTTTGCGGACGGAAAGGAACTGTCGTTGCATTCGCCATTAACAACCCCTCCCCTGCCCAGTAGCTAAACTTAACTCCAATGAAGTGTGAAACATATAATATGTGGAAGAGGTCGACATTGTGTCCTTTCTATATTTTTTATAAATATATTTACCAACATGTAATACATTTCTTGCCGGTCCCAGTGGCCGCGCGGTCTTTAAGGCGTAGGTCTGCAGCCGCTCGCCTGCTGAGATCGTGGGTTCGAATCCCACCGCGGGGCATGGATGTTTGTCTGTTGTGAGTGTTGTGTGTTGTAAGGTAGAGGTCTCTGCGACGAGTTGATCACTCGTCCAGAGGAGTCCTACCGACTGTGATGCGTCGTTGTGGGTGATCTAGTAACCTCAAGAATGAGGGGGCCATGGCCCGCGTTGGGCCGCAGCGCCACAAAAAAAAATTTCTTAGGCGCATTCGCAAAATGGCGAAAGGCGACTATTAGCGTCGTCATGTCTGTCTGTCCTTCCTTCTGCCCGTCCGTCCGTCCGTCTGTCCGCGTGGAACAGCTCGGCTGTCGCTGCAGGGATATTTGAGTATTTTTCGAAAAAATAACTGTCGAGAAAATTCAAGTTTCATTAAAATCGGATAAAAGTAACGGCTACTGTACATGAATTCTTAGAACGAGAAGTGTTTCAGACAAAAGTTGTAGAGGAAATCAAAACACGCATTTTGTGTTCTATAACTTTTTTTCCCCCCTGAAAATTTTGCCGTTTGTGAGATAATGTGGCAAAATATTGTACAGCCGGGCAGGCCACAGATGACAATATGGCGCATGCGCATTGCAAGCTGGATAACTGAGGCTACAAACACACACTCAGAATATGTAATACGTATTGCTTTTCCACTGCAAAAATGGTTGCAAGAACGCGCCTCAGTGTTACATTCATACGTACATTGTCCGTCTTGTTTCTTTTTAGGAACGTAAGAATTAACCTATACACGGGGCACTAGAATTTTACTTGTTGCTTTGTATGAGCGCTAAACTTTGGCTTCTATCCTGTGGGAAGAACATAGACCGAGGAATTTCAGAACAGAGAGCGGCGATGAATATTTATTTATATTAAATAGAGTGGAAGTACAGTGTTCATATCAAGGATGGTGAGATTAGCGGGGCATGTAGCAGGAGGAGGAGCGATTAATATTTAACAACTCCACTGTGGCCAACTTAAGGGAAGTGACGACTTTTAAGCGGTATGAAACTGGTTGTTAACGAAGTAGGGTATGAATAGCTGATGTGCACTGAATTCATCTGGCTGAGGAGAGGTTGCAGTGGTGGCCTCATGTGAGCACAGTAATGGCCCTTCGGGTTCCATGAAAGGCGTGGAATGTATTGTCTAGCTGAGGAGTTATACCGTTCTGGAGATGGGCTGTGCCTTATGAGGTTATATAATTTTATGAACCTTTCGGCGCGTTTGCACCTCCCGGAGCTCTTGTTTTGATGTCACGTAAATGGAATTGGATGCGCTGAAAGGATTTCCATTAAACTGGATCTTATAAGGGTATTATGATAAATCCTGTGAAGCTGTAACTACACAAAACTTACTTCAGCGAACGACAGTATATCAGTACCTTATTTTCCCATAGAATACTTTAATGATAATATGAACTATTCTAATTGCAAATACCTACTCATGTTTTAAATATTTTAACCAGACAAGTACATGTTACGCATTTTATCCGGCATAAAATAGATACTTACCAGATACTATGTATTCTTACGACTGTAAAACATACTGGGATCCCAATATACCCACAACACCAATGACTTAGTCTGCCGTAGGCCTGGGGATGACCTAATGTTGGGTCGAAACATGTAGCCTACGTTTTAGTAGACAAGTAGTGCTGACGTATATAATTGTTTTCATTATATGTTCATTCTAGCACTTCGTGATGCCTTCTGTAAAAAAAAAAAACATCCGATTTCAATTTTTCGTGAAAATCGGATAAAAATAACGGGACTATTTACATGGAAACCTACAATGCAGGCATTTGTGTGTGCATTCTCAGCTTAAGTCGCCATGTGTTCGTCGGAGGGAAGAATGTTTCGAACAGAAGTAGCAGAGAAAGTCGACACCCACACCTGCTGTCTGATACAATGTGCTGCGCTTTTCACAGAGAAGAGGCACGTTGTGAGTAACAGCATTTTGATATTAGTTCACTTTTGCCCATGCGAGTGTTCCGACACGTTTATTGGTAGTTTTCCCCCCCATGGCGCAAAAGACTGTAGTGGGCCAGTCTTCTCATTATCGAGGCTTCACGATCACACTCACACCCGGTCGAACTCCTTCGGGAGTGATCAGCCCGGCGCAGAGACCTCTGTACCTGACAACTCACAGCACTCATTAGAGACAGACATCCATCCATGCTCTCGGCGGGATTCGAACCCGCTATCCCAGTAAGCGAGCGGCCGAAAAACCACGTCTTAGACTGTGCGACCACTGGGATCGGCCGTTTATTGGTAATAGGTATACAATTGTCGTTGTAGTGCGTTTGTTCCTGATTCGGAAGTTACTTGTCACGATTTCAGTGCCTTCTACCCCGCAGTTCAGGAGGACACAATAAACAGTCCCTCCAGCTTTAACAGAGGTCTCCTCCCCTTTTAACAGTCCTGAAGACTGATGGTGCCTTTTAATGTACTGCGGACTGACGGAGCGGTTTGTCGGAGGCCACCGGAAACATTTCATTGATACTTTCGCAGAGAATCTTAACTGCCTCAAGGAAACTTGGTGCGATGCTCCAGTAGCAGTAATCCTGCAGCTTAATCCTTTGGTGTTACGGCCGTACATGGTGTCACTTCGTCCTGAATATCATACGTACTGGCTACACTCTTGATTCCTCTTACCAGTGGTTGAATCGCATCCCCCTTTCGCTTCTGGCAATTTTTTGTCTTATTTTTGTCTTATTTACTTTTATACAGTTTGCAAGCTGCATAGTGACCGTTTGGTGGACTGAAGTGGCTCAGAATTATGCCCGATGGTATCAGTGGCTGTACTTTGGATTTATTATTAGTTATTCCGATTATTGCTTCCCTCTGACTAAAGGCAATAAGAAATCAGTTGGCTCTAGGGCATTATTTGCGGGATTACAGACTTCCTTCGCGGTGTGGCTGAGGTCTTCGCTCTTTTTTGGATGTTACACTGCATTAGTTGGTATTTTCCGGCGTTTCGGTAACTACCAACTAACGCTGCGTAACGTTCTAGAGGAGCAAAGGCTGTGACCCTGTTCTGATGGAGCCTGTAATAATGCACATTTGTGCAGTAACACAGACATACTTTCGATGAGAGGCAGTAGGGCGCCATGGGCGGCTAAGTAGGCCAGTGTAACGCAACTGTAGTACCTGCACCGAACAAAATCCATTGTCCTTTCGGGATTCCAACCCGCAATCTCGAAGTGTGACTGTGTGTATCTTGGACGGTACGAGCACTCGGTTCGACGTTGTACCTTCTGTGACAAACATCAAGCGCTTAAAATGTTCTGAGCCCGAAACAGGAACTGATGTAAGCATACGGTGACGTCATAGGTAATGCCAGTCATTGCATTTACCTTATATTTGTCCGTAATTGATGAGCAATGTTGATATAACGACGTTACCAGCATGTCCGCTGTTTTGAAGAAGAACGTAGATTAATGTTAATGACATGGGAAAAGTGTGACTAAATCCAGCGACTAAACGACGTTAAAGACTTTCTATCGGACATCATTACTCTCTGGTAGTCACGAGCTTTTATATAGGCACAATTTCTTTTTCACTGTGTTCGCACAAATACCTGTTTAACCTGTGCCATTGAATTGCATGTGGGCCGGCTTAGCGCAGTCGATGTAGTAGCGACTCGCTACGTCCTGGACGGTCCGAGGATCGACTCCCGGTGTGGGCAAGATTTTCCGCACCCGTCCAGCCTACCTACGGGACATACCCAGCTTCCTGTACAATGGATACGGGGCTTCTTTCCTGGGGGTAAAGCGGCCGGGGCGTGGCACTGACCACTCGCCCCCCATCTAACGCTGAGCTTAAAGAAAAAGTACAGCTATACCTCTACTCCCCCTCTGGGCCTTCGTGGCCCGTTCTAGGGTGAGCTTTACCTTTACGTCTATTGAAATCTGTGTTTCGGAAGTTACATATACTGCATTGGGGAGGCTAGAAGTTAAAAGGAAACAGGTTTTCCCACCCGTGATTATTTACATTCTAGTGTAAGAGTTTCGTGTTCGAATGTGACTGGACAAAAAGTTATGTTTACAGAAAACGCGCAGACATTATCTGTTCAAATACCTGCCGTGAAAGCATCGCATCTTACTTTAAGAACGTACCTTAATAGCTTCTTTTTCCGTCGGTCTGTAATGTAGCGTGTGGTTGTGTATGGATAGTTATGGACATTGTGCAGGTATTACAGTGCTGGATCTATACTGCTGTGCGTGGTTGCATCTGACGAGTTATGGGAATTGTACAGGTATTAAAGTGCTGGATCTCTACTGCAGTGCGTGGTTGCATCTCACGAGTTATGGAAATTGTGCGGGTATTACAGTGCTGGATTTGGAAGAGGGCTAAGAGACTAATTCATATTTGGTGCAAGTAAGTTTTATACTTCAAGAAAAAGTTGCCGTAAAGCGTTCATTTTTTTGCACATGAAATCGTTTGTCTGCAGTCCCCTTACAGGGGACCGCGGTGGCACAGTGGTTAAAGTGCTGTGCTACAAATCGGAAGGTCGCTGGTTCAATTCCAGCTGGTGTCATTGGAATTTTTCAATGACATAATCCTTCCGATCGCACTCTGGCCCTGGGGTCGACTGAGCCTCTAACTGAAATGAGTACCAGGAGCATTTCCTGGGGGTAAAGGCGGCCGGTGCGTAGGGCTGACAACCTTACCATCATCCTGTGCCGTTGTCATGTAAACTGGGAGCCTTAACTTCCTGGAACCCTCTGGGCCACTCCAGGCCTGTAACGGGACTTCTTTACGTTTACAGTCACCTTAGAGCATGGAATTTATAAATCACAATATTAATGGACTACATCTGACTGCAACGAAACATATGTAGGCTACTTGCTTACTAAGCCAGTGTAGCAGAAATTACGTTTGAAGCATGTAGGTGAGTGATACAGTTGCATAATTTCATTGCTCGTCTGTCTGAATACAACGTACGCAAAAAACGAAAACTCGAACCGGAATTGCCGACCTTCACACTAACGCTAATCTCCTACCTCCGTCTGTTATTTACCACCCAGCAGTTTATTAAATTGCATAAAGCCAAACTTCTATACCAGCGAAATGTTATCTCGAGGCGGAGTAGTATCCATCTTGGAATTATAAATCCAGCTGTAGGCTTACACCATTTCCTGCGGTTTCGGACCTGAAACATAGCTTCTCATTAAGATTATTGCTCCGTGGATGCCGAGTGGAGTGATATTAGTGTATACAGTAATACGGAAACAGCGTGGGATGAGAGTGTTTTAAATTTACTATACTGGTATTTCCGTGATGCCTGCTACCATTCGATACTGACTTCTTTGTCTTCCAGTTTGCTGTCAAAAAGTATGAAAATTACAATATAAAGAACGGTGACTTTGTCTGTTGTTTTATACGGGCGTGGAACTTGGTCGCTCACATTGAGGGAGGAGCACAGGCTGAGACTGTTCGAGAATAGGTTGCTGAGGAGAATATTTGGGCCTAAATGGGGCAAGATAACAGGGGATTGGAGAAAACTACGTAACGAGGAGCATAATGTTCTCTGCTCCTCACCAAATACTATTTGGGCGGTCAAATCGAGAAGAATGGGATGGGCGGGGCATGCAGCAAGTGTGGGGGACAGGAGAAGAGGTACATACAGGATTTTGATGGGGAAACCTGAGGGAAAGAGATAACTTGGAAGGTCTAGGCGTAGATGAGAGGATGACATTAAAATGGATGTTTAAGAAATAGTATGGGGGCATGGACTGGATTGATCTGGCTAAGGATAGGGACAGGTTGTGGGCTGTTATGAAGGTGGCAATGAAAGCTTTGCTTTCATGAAACGCGGCCAATTTCTGCACTAGCTGAGGAACTGTTGGCCTCTCAAGAAGGACCCTACTCCTTGGAGTTAGTATGTCCGTGACAGGGTTAAGATAAACACGAAATGCGACAGGAGTGTCTTTCACGCGTATCGCAAATGATACTGTTTTGTCAGCTGGTTTCATGATGTGATCATATTGAATGTTCGATTGGTCGCGTACGTGCTGTTCTTGGTGCTTAATAAATACAGACAGTTGTTTTGTTGGTTAATTACATGTGATGACCTTGAAACATCATAATTACGATTTGGTGTCACAGGTGGACTGGCAAAGATGTGCCTTTGTACGTCGTGAAGGCATGTAGGGGGGGGGGGGTGAAGATGTGTAACTCCATTGATTCCTAAACTCGGAACTACTTGCAGGTGCGTGGTCAGCATCATGGCCCTGCCCCTTTACGCCTGGGGAAACAGTCCCCCCCCCCGCCCCCTTACTCAACGAATAGGACTGCCAGATCTTGACGCTTTTCAGGAAAAAATATTTTTCCTCTGCCGGGAATCGAACTCCGGGCCGTCCATCCCTTGGCCTAGTGACTGATAATAACATTACTGTTATAACATTTATTTATTGGCCCGATGATGACCGTTTACGGTCGAAACATGTAGCCACAGTGTAACCTATTGCATACATTATATCACTATATTGATGTTGTTGCATACTGACGGTATATAATATATTGTACAATTGTTATAGCATAGGCATACATCTCTGAAAATGTGCCATGAGATCCTTATTAAAAATCTAAAACGTATGTGCCCTGTTCATGCATGATGTGCGGTGTGGGTGACTGACGGGGACGCATTTCACACCGTCGCTCTTTTGATCCTTATAATCATTGAACACGACACTTTTGATTATTTCTATACATGACCCAGACCTACAATGTTCGTTGCGAAACGTCTCGTATGACGTGGATTGGAGAGTGCATCATATAGGTTCTTACGGAAGCAGCATATGAAGATGTGAGCTGTATTGAAGTGGCTTCGGATAGAGTCCAGTAGGGGACTTTTGTGATGATGGTGGTGGTGGTGCTGGCGGCGGTGGCGGAGGTGGTGGTGGTGGTGGTTGTGGAGGTGGCGGTGGTGATGGTGGTATCTGAAACGCTGAATTTCATATCCACACAGCAGATCGTCCGACAAAAATTACGTTAATTGCATTTATTCGCCGTGAAAGCTTCAGATTTTGTAATTTAAAATTCAGACATTGTGACGCTGTATGTAGATTTTATGTTGTGAGGAACGTTTCAGGAACTGGTCTTTGTTCCTTAAGAAGCACGGAAACTGACAAGATGTAAAGCCAATACAATGTTCCGTGACGTTTCTCCATTAACGGTGCATCGGATGGCCTGTTGCGTGCGTCACCTGGGTTCCACATTACTTGTTGCTTTGGTAACTGTCTCGACTAATGATCCTTGTCTCTTGAAAACCCAGTCCACCTTATGTAACGTGGGCAGTAGAGGAGATACGCCGCGCAGAAGAACAGCAGGGTCATAAGGGAATCCTTCGCGTGATACTTCCTTGGTGTCTGTGGAAAGTGACCCACTATCATAGTGCCCTGCGTTAAAGTTTTCTTTCTTACTAAGTAAATCTTAACGGTGTTGTTGCCAGCGTACAGTTTTGTCTCGTGTAGAGGAGTACTTAAGGTTGTGTTTGTGTGGAAGCGACTGTCATGTGTCAGGTGGTGTAAAGTGCTAAACTCCGTTTGGGCAAAAGTCTGCTTTTTAAAAGTGTTCGCCCTCCCACCATGCAGAGACAGAAGAGGTTTGTTCTGGCTGAAATTCAGAGCGAGGAGCAGGATTGGTATCTGTCAGCGTACGTTCACGTGTATACATGTCTGGTTTGGTTATGAATGCAGAAAGAAACAAGAACTTTGTATAATGTCTTGTTTGGTGAATTTAGACACGAGAAACAGATTGGGGGGGGGGGGACACGGGAGTAGATGGGAAGATAATATTAAAATGTATCTTAGAGAAATATGTTGTGAAGACGTGATCTTAATGTGTGGCATCCCGTTGTGTTTATTTAATATGAGACCAAATTAACTTTCTTGACTTAGTCGGCACAACTATGTAACTTTTATATTTCATGACATTACGTAAGAGGAAGTGCAAACAGACGAAAGAACAATGCGGTTCGCAGCCCACATCACAGTATCATGAACGAAATGATGATTGGCGATGGCCAGTTACCGAAATTAAACAATAAGGGAGCTTCTAACGAACCAAGTATTTTTTTATGCTTTAAAACGAATCTGAATAATCGAAGAATAAGAGACCAACTTGATGTCACTAGTTATTATGTTTTATTTCACTTCTTCTATGCTCAACATGTTTCGGGCATTAATACATCCATCATCAGGAGCCTGCGACTTTTCTATTGTATCACCACATTGGTCGTGTGTTCTTGTTTCGATGTGTGTTGG
>Ga0123354_10007714_pt1 | contig 16265 bp, 19 predicted proteins | sample TergutLab28metaG_2_FD_97872 | JGI IMG/M metagenome (GOLD analysis project Ga0123354, IMG submission 97872) | Labiotermes labralis P4 segment gut microbial communities from Petit-Saut dam, French Guiana - Lab288 P4 | ecosystem: Host-associated > Arthropoda: Insects > Digestive system > Gut ...
CCGCCAGTTTAACATTCAGCAATTCTACGTTTTGCCCACACAGTGTAATTATGTGTTTTGTGTGGATCTGAGAACAAACAGCGATTATTTCCCTATACAGCATTAACTGACTGGTTTTTATAACCGAGACCTAGTGTGTTTACTGCGCGGTACGGACTGGATCTATAAATATGACTAAGATTAATCTTAGTCTTCGGGTAACTGGCGTGGCACTGTGGAGGCTTGCGTTCGATCCAGCGTCAGTCCATGTGCGATTTGTGGTGGACCAAGTGGCACTGGGATGGGTTTTCTCCGATTACTTCGGTTTCCCCGTGTCAGTATAATTCCATCAATGCCCCATACAGATCTTCATCTACGCGTTGGTCTTACCAGAAACACAAGCGGGCGAAGTCTGGGGACTTTCCAAGAAACAATGCTGTTTCGGAAATCGCAGAGCATTGGACAGATAAGTGCTGTCGCTTAGTGTTTAGTGGGGTGACACTGACGGGGGAAGACAGAAATACTCGGCGGAAAGCCTGTCCATTGCCACCACAAACCCCACACGGACCGACATGTCATCGTACCCGAGTCTCCGCGGTTACAGGTCAATGGGCGAACCATGTGGACGTTCAAAAAGCGATGCACTGTCGTTAATCTGGTGGTATTGGCTATAAATGTACTGTCACTTCTTCTCTTCTTCTTCGGTGGCGCTACAGCCCGGGGTGGGCCTTGGCCTCCTTTACAATATGCCTCCAGGCCTCTCGATCCCTTGCTCTGTCTCTCCATTCGTTTATCCCCATCTTTCTCAGGTCTGCGGACACGTCATCCAGCCATCTTATTTTTGGTCTTCCTCATCGTCTTGTTGCATACAGCTTTCCGTCATCGGCTATCTCCATCATCTTCCCTGGCTGCAGCATGGTCTGAACGTTCCATGTGCCAAATGTCAAATCCGTAGTCCTTTGTCGTCGTCGGGCATTCATTACGTTCCGAGGGTTATTGTAAGGTTTCGTAACAATTAGTTTTTTTACGGGGTGAGGTTGTTAGCCTCACGCCCAACCCCCAACCTGGAGGACCAGGGTATCCCATTTCGTCTGGGCCCGACCTGTCCAGCAAGGGTGGCCCTACCAGTAGCTAATGCTACCGCTGGCATAGCTCTTAGGATCATTTGGCCACGCAAGCCCTCTCACCCGGCGGTAGCCTTCGACAAGGTAGAGATACAATGGAGAGGGAAATGTACTGTCACTTAGTCTTTATAGAGTGCTGAACACAACCTGTATAGTGAATATTGTGCAACCTGTGCCAAGAACCGATGATTTATTATGTCTGTGGATTGCCAGCAGACTGTACTGAACATTATGAAGTTCACAGGTGTATTCCAGTTTCCTGTAGATCGTTTTAATTTTGGTACTACATGCCTCCTGAAGATGGCCTTGTAATGTCAAAACATGTTGGAGTGAAGTAACTGTAATAGCATGTGCTATAAGTGCATTTAGTTGGTTCATTGAATGGAAATGTTAATGTCACTGTAATGTACAGCTTAGTGTACCTTCCCCACCCCATGAAGGCATGTAGGGGGAGTAGAGGTATGTCTCCTACCATTCTTAATCTCAGCGCTAGATGGAGGAAAGTGGTAAACTTTGACCCTGACTGCTTTATCCCAGGGAAGGAACCCTGTTACCCATTGATAAGGAGACTGGTTGGGCCCCAGAGTGAGATTTGGGATAATTTGGAGACGAGAAAAATCTGTTGCCCAGACCGGGATTTAAACCCCCAACATTTCTGCCCTTAGCTTTGTTGCTGTACCGACTAAGCTAGCTCGGCTACACCCAGAGACGCGTTGCAGTGATTTCACAGCCTCTCATTGTGATCACACCAATTTCTAGGTGCGTTTCACTTCAAAGTTGGCATTGCTTTGTTCTGCATAAACGTTAAAGCTGGCAGTCAAGTATGATTGGCACATCAAGTGACTGTTCAAGAAGGTTTGCCAGCTGCTTGTTGGTTCATGTAGTCAACCGCACTCAGAATGGTGTGGGTGTCAGAAGGTTCCTTGCTGTTTTGGATTCTATACTGTGGTTGTGAAAGCACATTAACAAAGTCCTTGAGAAGCTTGTAGTCGCTAAACTGGTTGAGCAGTTACCTGCCTGTTATGTGTCTTTTATGGAACCTGCAGGTGCACTGCGCTGCAGCCTGTGTCTGTGGAGGCTTGGTGGCTGTGTCAGTGTGCAGGTAGTTACTTGATGTTGCAGAAGATTGCACTGCCTTTGAAACATTGGGAATGGGCTGTTTGATCTTGAAGATGAAGGCAGGTACTGTGATTCTGTGAAGTGTTGGTTGGTAGCTATTTGCCTAGTATCACAGTGTCATATTTCATTAGACTTGAATCTTCAAGGGCCTGCATCTTCAATACGGTTATTGGTATCAGCTGGGCATTAGTTGTGTATCAGTACCTGTACGTTGCTAGTAACGCTGCAGATGACGTATTTGTCGAAGATTTCTGGTTAGGTGTATGCTTTTCCAAGTAATAGTTTTGATTACTTCTCTGATACACATTTGTTACACTCTGTGGATCCACAAGTTACTCAGAACAATTGTAGGATGTGGAATAAGTCATGAAATATGTTGATGTACAGGGAGTATCTTTTGTCACTGTTCTGAGCACTGCAGGTGTCATGGGATGTCATGGTGGATGCAGGCTTTCATGGGGTAGAGCTGCAGTGCTGAGGTCAGTGGTAGAAGATACTCTCAGTACTAAATGAATGCACAACTTTCCCACAAACGTAGGAGTCACCTCAAAATTGTAAGTGCTAGAATGATGACATGACGCAAGTTTCATGTTGACGACCAACACACTTTAGTTTTGTGGGAAACCTGGTACCCAGGATTTGTGCACACTTGCTGCAATATATACCCTTTCCATTTTGAGGGGGGCATATTTTGCCAATAAAAACCAAATAGTCTTGTTAATTTGTGGGGATTTGTGCTTTTGCTGTGGTGTTGTTGAGTGAGGTGTTTGCCCTTTGGGGATATGTTACAGTGTCAGTTGGTAGTTTGTGACAGCCGTTGTAGGACAGTGTGTTGGTCTCTGTGACAGATGTTGCAGGAGAGTGTGTCAGTCTCATCTACAAAGGTCGAAACATGTTCTTGGACATCATGACCCCTGAGCATGCTGTTCAGAAATGGCATTAACAAGCTACCGGTGGGTGCTGTACCACATCCCAGAGGAGCTAAGACCACGCTGTGCACTTCTTTACAGGATCAAGTTTCCATTGCCATTACATTATGCATGCACTCGTGTACTGCGTAGCATCTGACTGACTGATTCTTGCACCATCTGCTGCAGGTTACTGCTAGAAGTGCTGCCTGCTACAAAATGTATGATGCTTCATTGCAGGCAGGTTAGGGAACCCAACTTATTGAACAGGCGTGTTATTCTGAATTTATTTAATGATGCAGTTTATACTGCAAGTTTTTGATATGAACGCAGACTTAATGGAGGTGTGGGTCATGGAGATAGTATCGTACAGTTTGTGTGATATGAGAGTGGGTGTTGCAGAGTCAGAAAGCAGTACCACACCAAACACAAAGCCACGTGGGGGAAAGCTGGCACGGCGGGCTCGCTCTTTCAAGGAGGATTTCCTGGAGATCTTGTCACAGATGCGGTCCCCTGGTGGTGGGAACACACAACGAGCTGGGTCACCCCACTCTCCCAAGACGCGCACCAGTCACAAGGTTGCAAGCATTGATACAGTTGATGGGGCCATGGAGAAGAATCCTCTGCGGGACCTGGATATGCATGTGAAGCAGGTGTGTCATATTGGAATTACTGTAAGCATGGCTCTGAAGATTTGTTGTTGCTTGCACTGGTGCTACACTTCAGCATGTCCATCATCCATTATGATCAGTCAAATCAAAAAACCTTGTAGATGAAAATCCACATGTGTTAGGTTGAATTATTGGGCCAGCCAATTCATAGGTCCTCGACCAACCCAGCGTTCAAGAAACATATCGTTTAATAACACTTGTACATTGTGAGTCAAGCTAGGGCTGCTCCATATAGTTCCAAGAAGGCTCTCTGGAATAACGGACTGGGATTTTCTTGTAATGCTGGAATAAAGAATGCTTGTACCATTGTGAGATACAGAACTGCAACTTATAGGTATGATCTAATTTAAACTACCCTAGAGTTTCTTCCATTGGCTAATGTATTAAAGGTAATATTAACAACACTCTGTTTCAGGAACAGGATTGGTCCCCATCTTCAGGCTTGTTACTACACAGTTACTGACGTTATTCTTTGACAAAAACTAGAGTCAAATCACTGAAGATGTTATGTTACAAAGACAGTTGAACAATTATGGCAGTGCACATCTCAGTAAATGTTTGATTACTTTTAATACATTAGACAGTGCAAGAAGTCCATGAAGTTACTGATGTGTTTAGATGTGATATACCATTGTCAGAAACATGTAGAATTGTTTTCTTCATCTGCTGCTTGTATTCTTGTCAAAACCAGTTCTGTCATTTCAAACCCTGGTGAATTTATTTGACTTTGTTTCTCGTATATTCATTGTGGGACATTGTATAGACATGAACATGCACATGTGTTTGTGCATGTACCCATACATATATACAATTAAAGATAAATCATTTCAAAAAGAAGGATTTCTCTAAGAGTAACTGCTTGTGTCAGTGAGGGCTGTATGTATGTGTAACAGTACTGTTGGTGTGGAAGGTGTGTTGTGTCTTGATCAAGTAATGTGAGGATTTGCTTGAACAGGTGCAGTTTGCCCTGAAACATTTCCATGATGTGGTAATAAAGAGAAAGCTGGAAATGTTACCGGGTAATGGCACAATAGTTCTGGAGACTGTGACGACAATCCATGGAGTGCTCAAGTCGTATGTCCTCAATGAACACAGGTGAGTGTGAGTGTGTGGGTTTGCCTTCTCAGTGTAATATTGTCATCTGTCAAATAACTCTGTATGTACCTTCCAGTTCCACGCTGGTTTCTGCAACGAATAAGGTGTACCAGAGCCTTGCAAGACTTATCAAGTTGTGTGATGAGGTGCTGTTGCAGGGGGAGAAGGCCCTGGACAATGAGAATGATGTGTACGAGGTGATACAGTTGCTGGAGGGTGCTGTGCAGGTACGGATGGTTGCAGTGGACCGAGTGTTGGAGATGTGACAGACTGTCACTGGGTTAGTGTGACATAACATCTTTCAGTAAACAGTGCATTCATCTTCAAGGGTCCAGGAGGCTAAGAAGAACAGCTAAATGTGTATGCTGTGTTGGTTTATTTGGTGAACACTAGGAACAGTTGACTTGCCAGTTGGGGTAGGTGTTGTTGTGGCCTACTTGACCCTTCGTAATGAATGCACTACATGTGTCTGAAATGTCAGGGAACACTAACCCATCAACACAGTGTCACATCCCTGAAGACCTCAGTCCTCAACAGTACAACTGAGGGAACCTCAAATCTTGTATACTGTATATCTTTGGTTTCTTGGTGAGTTTCCTATTCTTGACCCCTGCTTTTTTGCAGAATCTTGTTTCATTGGCTCAAGAGCAGATTGCAAACCGTGAGAATAGCTCTAAGGTACTGGGTGGTCACGGTCATCACACAACGATATTGGACCGCACTTCCAGTTATGGTGCTGACCTTCCCCAACGTAGCTCTCTCCCTGACATTCCCCTGACCCCACGTGAACGACAAATCTTGGAGCAGACGTCTTCATCAGTGTTGGATAGTCATGGCCTTGGATCACTGTCACATTCACAGAGCTCAGAATCTATACTGAATGATGCCGGCCCACCTCCCAAACCTCCACTCCCAGGAAGGTAAGAGAACCAAGGTTTGTGGCATACTGACTGGAGCTTGTTTGTCTTGGAAGCTGCAGTTAGTATACACATTGCTGAATGCTGGAAACTAGACAAGGTTTTTGTTATGATTGAGTCATAAAATATTATCTTGCAAAAAGCCCAGACATTTTGTTGTTGCCGGAATGTGTCACTGCTTGCTGAGTCCATCTGCAGTGGAAGGTGTAATGTAACATCTTCTGCTAACAAACAAGCTGAACTGTCCATGTACAGTAAGTCTTTTTGTAATGTTTGGGTTACTTGTCTGAACATTGCTACAAATGCAACATAGAGCAAAGAACATATGATGAGCACTGTTGCGTTCAAGAATTAATTAAAGTACTTGAAAGTGTAAATCGGAAGGTCGCTGGTTCGATCCCAGCTGGTGTCATTGGAAATTTTCATTGACATAATCCTTCCGATCGCACTATGGCTGTGGGGTCGACTCAGCCTCTAATAGAAATGCATACCAGTAGTATTTCCTGGGGGTAAAAACGGCCAGTGCGTAAGGCTGACAACCTTACCACCATTCTGGGCCATTGTCACTTAATGTGGGAACCTTAAATTCCTGGAACCCTCTGGGCACCTCAGGCCTGTAATGGAACTGATTTTCCTTTTCTACTTGACAGTGTGGCTTTTGAAGATACTGAAGAAATAATGTTAATTGGAGTGTAGGCAATATTTAGGTAATCTCTTGGTCACTAAAGTTTGTCACTTGTCAAATGAAACAGTGTTGTCCAAGGCATTGTCAAACGAGGACTGCCTGTCTTGCTGTCCGTTTGTAACAACAAATAAAGTCTTTGTCATTGATGTCAAATTTGTTTTTGATTGTTTACAGCAGCTTGCTTCTCTGGTTCTTTTTCAGAGTTCATCACATGTCTGACAGTTGTGATACACCCTGTAGTGAGCCACCTCCACTTCCCCCCAAGCAGCGTAACCGCCCACTCCACAACCATCAGTCTGACTTGCAGCTAGACACATTGGCACTCAAGGACAGTTCTGTCAGCATTACGGACACTCTGAACAGTAGCAGTAACACCAGTGGGGGCACTCAGGTGTCTGGGCTTGTGGCAAACTGTGACTGCATCAGTCTGCGCAGTAAATCCCCTGAGGACACATCGTCACTGTTAAGTGCATCTGCTGGTAGCTTGGACTCCGTGCTGAATCATTCTCGTGAGGAAGAGGAGATACAAGTGTTGATGGATTCAGTGGAGGATTGTGTGTTTCCCAGTGACAACATCCTGACACAAGGTGATTGTTGCATCAATTAGGGCATGGCAGTATCAGATTTTGAGTTGTGTGTTGCAGCAAGGATTAAAGTCTTCTAGAGTGTTATGCTGTGTTATTGGGTGAGTGGTTAACAGCATTTTGAAGCACTGTGTCACCGTCACTTCAGTTGCTCTCAGAGGAACACAATATCTTTGAAATGTTAGGAGCCACTCGTGCATTGAAACAGGGCCATGTGCTAGCAGGTGAATCATGAGCAATACTACTGTTAAAGTCTCAAATCTAGCATGTTGTAATGACTGTATCTGTGTGGGCAGTTCCCAACACTGGTGCTGAATGGCAGCGCCTCATGTTGCGTGTTGTAGTGACTGTATCTGTGTGGGCATTTCCCAACACTGGTGCTGAATGGCAGCACCTCATGTTGCATGTTCTAATGACTGTCTTTGTGGGCAGGCCCAGCCCTGGTGCTGAATGGCAGTGCCTCATGTTGCTGCTGGGACAGTTCGTCAAGCACATCTACGGAGCAGATATGTAGCCATGATAAGAGTGCTGCAACTGCATCTGTTCTCCTTAGTCAGCACCCGGATATGCAGCAGCTTGACTCGACCAGAAAGTCGCCATTGTTCAACACAGATCTGCCTCCTATTGCTCCAGGCACAGTTCTAGGTGATGAGCCTGCACAGACCTTTGCGGTAGTTATATTGATGGGGACTGTTTGGGTCAATGCTGAAATGTGTATTTGGAAAGTCAGTGTGTGTATTGAGTTGCCATGTCTTGGAGGTTCATACTGAGGTACAGACATTTTGACCAGTTTGGAGCGACCTGCTATCTTTATCTTTCGCTTTCTGAATATGAAGGCAGGCAGTCAGTCACTCCAGAGTACTGACTTGCATGTCTCACTTGAGAAGCTGAGACATTGGCACGCTCAGTTGTTGGGGTTTTAGCCTGTCATGGTGGTCGTTTTAATACCATCATTTAGACTGTTTGTGAGTGGTTCCAACAAATAGGCTTTGAAACCACGTTGTTGAGTTGGCTTCACTTTGAACTGTCTCAAACTGTGTGTTGTTTTATTTAGTACACAAGTACTGTATTGTGTTGTTGTTTATTTAGTACACAAGTACTGTATTGTGTTGTAGTTAAAACAATCTCTCATGCTTCTTATGCTTTATAAAATCATGTGTTCTTACTTCTGGTATTTCATAACTTTTAGGTGTTTTATATTGACAGTGGATTCCATTGTTCCTAATGGTTGTATCATTCCCAGTTGAATGTGAATATCAAGACCCTTTTTTACTTTCTTATTATTGTTTGTGTTCAAAATATGAAAGTGTGATGTGGAACTAAACTGTTTGAATATTTACAGGATCCGACACTTCACTTGGCAAGCTGTCCTCTTCACATGCAGAATCAGGGTTTGTATCCATGCATTCCCTGCGCAGTTCAAGTCACAGCTATGCCTCTTCGCAGCAGATCAGTTCCCGCTCCTCGCAGCAGAGCGCAGCATCATACATGAGCACCGAATCAACTAGTAACAAGATATGGCACGTACATCGTACCGCCACGGAGTCCAGTGTTGGTACATCACAAACTCAGAGGCTAGTGTTGTCATCTGAAGTATCCTCCTCCCAACGCACAGAACACAGTGTGCACGGTGACACACCCAGCAGTGTTTCTCCAGATGGTATCTCTGTGCGAGCCATCCCTCCTGCCTTGCCAGAGAAGACGCGTCAAAGGCGGCGTCGAGACAGACATTTGTCCACATATGACAACGTTCCATCTGACACGGCAGAAGAGCTTCATCAAGAACAGCATGTTCAGAGTTGCAGCTTGCACAAGGCACAGACCTTGCAACATGCTAGCTGTCAAAGTCCTGACGGGAAGCCACCGCCACTGCCACTGAAAAAGAAACACAGTGAGTGTCTTATCATTGTATTTGTGAGTATAAAATGATGAGTCTGTACTGAGGACAGCCCCTGCAACTGTGTGCTGTGCCTCATTATGATGTCCCACTGTTGACTAACTCACTTGTCTTTGTTTCTCAGTGTTCCAATCAGTGGCTTACTCTGGTAAGTGCTTGCACCCCATTGTCACCCCTTTCTGTTGCAGTTAGTGTTGGTAGTGCTGTTTTTGTTGATGTGGTCCCACTTGCATTCTGCACTGTTTTTCTGTGTGTGTTAGGAGAACTGAATACCATGAAGACATGGGGGAGAGAAGGTGTAGCTCCATACATTCTTAACATTGGCTGTTTATGGAGGTGTGTAATTGCCTTCACATCTCAGCTAATTGAACTCTTGACCTCTCAAGGAAAGAGCCATCTGTACCTATGCAATAGGAAGTTGGCTGGGCCCCAGAGCTTGTGGGTGGGGGGTGGGGGCATTCTCTGCCTCTGTTAAGAATCAGACACTGATTGCCTGGCTGTCAAGCCCTCGGCCTAGTCACTGTAGTGATTGTTTAACAGTGATGTATCAGCTGCATAAGTTATTTGCCATTGACAGAATATGAGAATGTGGAAGGAAGGGATGGAGGGATTGAGGTGACCACTTACAGACAGACAGTCTGCAGTTGAGTTGAGATCTGACCCCTTGACCTCTCACATATGGGTATAATTCTTTGGGCTGCTGTTGAGTGTCAAGCACCACTGTAGATGCTTGTTTAGTTGTCTGTCTTTTCCACAGTGTGTGTGAGGAACAAACATGGACAGGCATGGTTCAGGTTAAATGCTGTTGCAGGATGTAATATGTTGTAGTTTGGTGTGTGGGTGTCAAAATTTCGAGGAACTGCAGACGTTGGTACCTGTCTGCTAAGCTGCATGGTGACAAGTCCCAGAAGGCTGTAATTATGATAGTCACTGCTGTGAGAACGTGAAATCTCATACAAGCACAGTTTATGAGGTGCAATGTTTTATATGTATATGTATATATACACACACATACACACACACACACACACACACACACACACACACATACAGATTCATCATTCTGATTTTACTCTATGGGATCCCACAAGCATACAGTGATAAAATTGTAAAATTGCATCAGTCAGTCTGTAGCTCAATCACGGTTTGTAGAGTTGCCACGAGTTTTTGGCCAGATATATGTTGTAACATTAAATTACTTAAAAATCCAGTGGGTGAAATTTTTAGATAAATGTTATTAAATGTTTGTGTTCTTTAAGTTTTTGTGCTCATTTGTATGAAGAAGTTCAAAGTCCTAGTTGTCAGCTGCATATTTTGTGTTGTATGAAATGCTGTGTGTATATCTTACCGAATGTAGGGGTGTTGGTAACGCAGAAGTCCGTAAATATGTCCACTATTGCTAATCAAGGTAAAATGAAATTAAATTGAAATTAAGATGAGTATTTTCTTATTGAACTATGTAGCAAAATTTACTGATATGCCTTGTTTGTTTTTGTCACATGTCCCTTATCTGACATTCATTAATTTGCCCCTTTCCCACTGTCATGTGGTGTGTACTTGATATTTGGGATTCTTGTTTCTGACAAATATAGTTATTCAGTTACAGCGATGGTTGTCTTATCAGTCAGGTCATCAGACGGTACCTGAAAAGTGTACACGCCGATACCATCCAACACCTTAAAAGCATCAATCGAGAACCCCAAATATCAAGCAGAAAACATATAATAGTGAAAAAAAGAGCAGAGAGTAAATATCAGATAAAGGATTACTTACTTACTTAATTACTCCATGGTGCAGATTCCTTCTTGAGAAGCTAACTGGTTTGCAGCTAGTCAAGAAATTCCCCGCATTTCACGGAACCCAAAGGTTCATTACCACACTCACAAGCGTCCGCCACCTGTCTCTATCCTGGGCCCGCCCAATCCAGTCCACATGCCCACACACCACCTCATGGAGATCCATCCTAATATTATCCACCCATCTATGCCTAGGCCTCCCCAGTGGTCTCTTTCCCTCCAGCTTCCCCACCAAGACCCTATACACCCCCCTCTCCTCACCCATATGTGCCACATGCCCAGCCCATCTCATTCTTCTCGAATCAGATAAGAGATTAAGTGACAAACACAACCAGGACGTACTTCTGTGTCGCCACCTCCCTTGCATTCGACACGATACATACAAACATCCAAACAACATACAATACTTAGCTGATACATGTGACTCTGATTTCTTCCTATAATGATAACAAGAACTTGTAACAAATATTAGTATCTAATAACTTTTATCCAACAACTTTACCCATTGGTTTTAACTAATTTAATGTAAGAAAAATACAAATCTGGCCAAAAATCGTGTAAACTCTGTCATCATCATCATTATCATCATCAATCTACCACCAACTGACTGATGCAATTTTACATTTTTTTTTAATTTTTTACTGTAATAGTTGTGAACTTGTGCGATCTCACAGAATGATGAATTTATACATACAGGCGGACCGCCATATCCGCAGGTAATATGTTTCAAAACCTACTGCAGTTACATGAAACTGCGGGTAATACCAAATGCTATATGTAACATGATATGTGATATTCATGTAACATACATAAATGCAGTTAAGTTTAATTGATAAATTAGGCACAGTAAGACATTACCAACATTAACTAAAGTAATAATGCAGTGTACTGTACATTTGCAGTGTACTTTCTGTCTCTCTCATATGTATGGAAGTGAGGGATTCTGACGTTTTAGCCTAATTCTCAAGAGACAATAGAGCAATGAAATTTTTCCTTTGTTCTTCATCACTTCACGAATGAAAGATTCGTTCTTGCCATACAGCCTGGCAATCTCCGCATATGATTTTTTTTTTTTCTATTTCAATCATATCCAGAATTTTCACTTTCTCACCAATGGAAAGGACATCACGGCTTCTCTTAGGCTTGGAAGCACTAACAGCATCACTACTCTTACGCTTTGGGGCCATTATTATGGTGAATAAGGGCTTTCAGAACACACACACTGCGATAACGTGGCAACTAATTCGAACAGCGAGAACGCTAGAAGCAGAATGGTGACAAGTTTGCGGGGAAGAGTGGGTTAGGGGACAAAGGAAGATGAGTCAAGTACTGGGCGCGTTTGGGCTGCTGCATTTCGCCCTGTTATGGTCCGTTCTCTCTTGGTGCGCGTTTTGAGACTTATGAACCATTTATTTCTTTAATTTTGCAAATTTTTTTTTCAGGCTGCGGTAAACTGCGGGTGACTGAAATTGTGGATACTGAATCTGCGGTTACAAGGGTCTGCCTTTATTACAGTTTACCTTCTTTTTAATAAACTTCACATTTTCATAACCGTGCGTTGTACTGTACGTTGTGAGAAAGAACCAACTAGATGCACTTTTTTTCATTTATTTCAGTTATATTCTTTTTAATATTATATGATGACCCGATGTGGTCATGTGTGACTGAAACTTGCAGGTACTTTTTTAAATAATACATGAAGGGCAGTCCAAGAATAAGTTTACAACACGTAAATTTTAATTTGAATGGGGCCTGGGGAATGCAGTAGTATTGGTTGGTATGCTGTGACAGTTAGCAGCACATGGAACTTCACACAAGGTGCCAGCTTTTAGTTAAACATGGCGACTTGACTGAAACAGTGGTCCAAAGAGGAGGTCTGTGCTGTAATTTGATTGTGCAGGCTAGGTACATTCTGCAGCTGATATTGACCTTCGGTTCATCGAAGTTTATGAGGAAGAAGTGCTGAGTCATCAAAGTGTGGTGAAATGGTGTTTAGAGTTCACGTCCGTCACATCAGGAGGATGGATTGTGAGAGAAGTGGCATATTAACAACAGCAGCAGCCTGAGAACGTAGTGCATGTTGAAGCAGCAATCTGGGATAGCAGAAGAGTGACTGAGTGTGCTTGAGCATGATGAGGGTCTGTTGCACGGGACAATAAGCAGAATTATTCAGGATTTAGGCTTCCACAAGTTTATGTGTGATGGGTTCTGTGAGTACTACCAGAAGACCACAAGCTGCAAAGAATTTGTAGTGCGCTCTCCTTCCTCTAACAGTATGCCATTCATGGTCATGATTTCCTCGAACGCATTGTCAGTGGATACGAGATGTTGGTTCACTGTCACTCCTGGAGACAAAATGTGCAAGCATGGACTGGCAACATGCCGAGTCTCCACAATCCAAATAATTCAAGTTAAACCAATCTGCTTGCAAAGTGATGGCTGTGATGTTTTGCGACCGCCAGGTTGTATGGTTGGTGGATTTCGTGGAAAAGACCACAACAGTCAATGCAGTGACATAATGTGCAACCCTAGAATGGTTATGAGCAGCCATTAAACAACAGTATCCTGGACTGCTCACCACAGGTGTTTTACTTATGCACAATAACACTCAGCCCCATATCGCAACTGCACCACACAACTCTGGTAGTGCTTCAGGTGGACAGTCTTGGATATCTGCCATACAGCCCATGTCTGGCACTGAGTGATTTTCACCTCTTTACCACTCGGTAGGATCATATTTGTGGCCATGAATTTGCAAGTGACAAGAATATGAAAACAGCTGTTGTGAGATGGTTGAAATCGCAGGGCACAGAATTCTGCAAGGCAGATGTTAACAAATTAGTCCCATGACTGGACAGATGCCTCGATCTTGGTGGGGACTGTGTTGAAAAATAAAGTGATAAGTGTAGATATTCATACACGCATTGGATCTTGTCAACAACTAGATTACTCATAAAGATGCATGGTAAAATAATGTAAGCTGTTGGTACAGACCTGATGATGAACAGCCATTTCTTCGAAACATGTCGAGGATAATTTAATTGAAATAAATTATTAAGAAAAAGTGTGCATCTTGTTGGTCTTTCTGATGTACGTGTATCACGATGCATGGTTCAGCGAATGTACAGTTGTGTATTTTGTCTGCCTTGGTACAGAAATGGTAAAATGTTACTAAAATGATACAGACACATGAACCTTGTGTCATATCAAATTGTGTGAGAAAGTGAATAATGCGTGCCTATTGGTTACGTGTCATCGCACAGCTAGCAACTAGCTGTTGTCTTGTTCGTTTCCTTGCGTATTGACACTAAATTATGCAATACAGAGGTGTATAAGAAAATGAATGCTCTGATACCAAGAACTTTACACATGGCACATACTAGCAGATGGTACACATCAGACACACCTTCACATACACACACACACGCACACGCATGCCATTGACATCTGAACATTTGCACCACCTTGGCTGTGTGACAGCATATATTGTGAATCACTTGCCAGCCAGGTGCTTCTTAAGGAAGCCGCTGGGCCCATACAACTAGACACTTGTGGCTCGTTACAGTGCCATGTTGAGAGGTTATGGACTTCCCTGCCTACCATCCCAGTCTTGCACCTGGACCCCTTAAGAAGCATCTGGCTGGCAAGTAGTTTGCACCAGATGCCAATGTGAATCGCAGTTGCACCCCGTGGCTACACTTTACACTGACAACTGCTATGCCAGCTTACAAACCTCAGTGATAAAGCAGGACAAATACATAAATGCAAATGGTGGCTGTGTGGAAGTCTGATGTGTACCATCAGCTGTGTGCTGTGTGTACATTGAAGTCAGAATACATTTCTGGGCATCATAGTGTTCTTTATCTTATTTTTAAAATTTTCTCATACATGTTAATTATTTGTGCCTTCATAATTTTAGAGTCAATTACACTGGTCATGATGGGAAGATGAATTGATGTATGTATTGTGTAGGACGGTACGCGTTCGAGACACATTTGATTGTTAGCAGGAATGAAGGTATCAGGTGTGGATGGCATAACATGACCGTTTTCACTTGCTGAGTGTAGGTGGAGTTTAGTGGTCCTGAAGCTGACACACCTGACCTCATGGTCACTGTGCCTGTTTTTCTAGAAGCACAAAAAAATTATGAATGTGTTGATATGAACAGAACTTGTGGATCTGTGATTTGTTTTTTCTTAAAACATCAGTGAGTTTGCTGTGGTGTTAGCAGCACCCATAGCTGGGGGGTTCTGTGTAACTATAACATTGCACAAAATGAACAGCATAATTGTGTGTAATGTTCATGGCTCTGTTTTATTATTTTGGTGAACAAATATTACATTTTCGTATGTTCCTCTCCTGCTTTAAGATTTGAAGCCAGTTGATGCAGTCTGTTATGATGTGGGATACACAGTAGAGTCCAGTCCCTGTCCTGTGGCACTAGACAAAGAACTGCTTAGAGTCACCCTGTTTTGAATTTGCCCACAGGTGATACTAGAGGCTCGTCAGGTTGATAGATTACACATGGTTACAGACTGCATATTGTTCTGTGTTGCCTGCTGTTAACCAAGCAGAAACACTATGCTTCTCAGAATACTTATGCTACACTGTGCCACTGTCTAAGATAGGAAACAACAAAATTACCTTTAGGGACATGAAATGATATTGTGTGTATTGAATTGCATGTCAGAAGAGGCACTGTGGAGTGAAAATGATGTAGTGAGGTAAGCACATGGACTCATGTTTTTATACACACAACATTGCTCCTACCATCATCCATGCCTCTCATACTCCAGGCTGTAAGCAAGCTCCCCATGCATGCAGCTGCCATAAGGTTGCAGTAACACATCACCTGTGGCTCCATTGTTAGGGTAGGACACTGCTGTAACACTGGCACTGTGGACATTGCGTCCCATTGCACTATGACCACAATATTCACTAGGTCTCATACAGCTTGGTTTTACTGAAGAAGGTGGTGTCTTCATGCACAAAGAATAATACACAAAGATTTCAAAAAACACAACAAAGAAACTAAATAAATGTATGAAGAGGCCTCTGTACCTGTATCTGCAGGTAACACAGTTACTGCGGGATTTGACATTCTCACTGCAGTGTCACCGAAGATTTGAGTCTTCTGGTATGTTGCATTGTGTTGTGCAGTGTGTGTAGTTCGTACCATTGCAAGGGCACTGTGAACCCCTAAAAACATCAGAAAGTACACACCTAACAACAAAAGAGTCATGTCCCCGTAAGACTTGAATCTTCAGACCATTGTTTGAAAGTGTTTAAAATACACATGTTCAGGGAAGAACACAAACAAATGAAAGTGAGCATTATCATGACATTAACGTTTTGGCGCCAGAATTATTTTTTTTAATTTTAGCACACCCTGTATATAAAATGTGAATAATACAGGAACCAAATACGTTAGAATTATGAAACAAACTGCATTTTGAAGAGAAAAAAACTGAGAGTATATACCATGTTTAA
>Ga0123354_10007715_pt1 | contig 16265 bp, 11 predicted proteins | sample TergutLab28metaG_2_FD_97872 | JGI IMG/M metagenome (GOLD analysis project Ga0123354, IMG submission 97872) | Labiotermes labralis P4 segment gut microbial communities from Petit-Saut dam, French Guiana - Lab288 P4 | ecosystem: Host-associated > Arthropoda: Insects > Digestive system > Gut ...
CTGAGTGGACCCCGTTCCAGACCCACTACTACTCAGAAAATCTGGTAGCGCCGGGGATCGAACCCGGGACCTCTGTATCAGTAGCCAGAAACTCTGACCACTAGACCACAGAGGCGGTCTAACAGTAATACAAAATAAGCATATCGCCAATCGAATTAGTTCCGCGATTATTTTTAACAATAATTTAAAAAATCAATAAACTTCAAAGTAGACATTATAGAAATATAATCAATGATCCCTTGGGCTCGGCAGAGAGACTGTGGGAAACACTGGTTTACGCTAGCATGGCAAACGAATCCACAGGAAGTGACAACCGAAAGTTGAAACATAAAACAAGGGCCTTATACATGAACTATTTCAACATACAACTGCTCCGTCTACAAAAAAACACAATAACGTGACAGTTATTCAGCGTCAAGAAATCACAAACTGAAAAAAAAATGTGTGACGCATTTCTGAACACACAATACGTATGTCTTTGGTTCTTCTCAATTAATACACATACGGTCGTATTATCTGAATACTGAAACCGTCCTAAGAGAGTCTGCCATCGACATTATAAAAAAAATGAGACGTCGGTATGTCTTACAACGGACATAATCGTCATTAACTTCACGTTATTTTCATAATCCGTCATTAACTTCCGGTTACTGTCACCAACTAACGTCTGCCACTGTATTGCGAAGTGTTAGAAGCAGTCCTGTAATATTTTCAGGACAGTAAAACTAAGACAAGAGGGATTCCAGAAAGAATACGTTAATTTCACACTCTGACACGCAGTTTTAAAGTAAAAAAAAGAAAATAAATAACCGAAACCCGATTATACAAGGTTTCATTATACGACGCTGCAACCGCCCGCCTGAAGAGCTTAATTAGTCGAGACCTTCTCTCACTTGTCAATGTTGGCAGCGTCGCAACTTGAAAACCCTGTATCATGTCAATCTGTTCATAACATTGCATATCGGCTACTCGCAACTGATATTCAGATTTAAAACACAAACACTAATATCCAAAACTCACAACAGTAAATAAAACACTCATCACTCACCCCTCTGGCGACGTTATGTCCAGCATTGTGGTTCTGATACTGCTGGCGGCCTTGGCTCAACCTCTCTTCTTCATTTCCTTCATCTTCGTCTTCATCCTCATATTCGTCTTCATTCCTGATGTTCCCATCATCTACGACATCTTCACTGTCGTATTCACCTTCATCATCTTCGTACGAATCTTCAGCGTGACTTCGTGCGTGTGCGTACCTGCGATCTGATGACCGTAACATCGGTGGTGGGGATGCACCACGGACATTCCCTTGATCAAAACGCCTCACATGACTCTTATGATTTATTTGGGTCAATTTTCTTTCTTCCAAATCAAGTCTGTTCATTAAACGATCTAGCGGTGATAATTTACTGCTAGGGGTTGTACTGATTGTACTGGCAGTATAAGGCACATGTCTTCCTTTACTGGTGATGCCAACAGCAGCTTGTTGAATTCTGCCACTGTTACTGCCATTATTTTGATGGTGTTTATGATGCACAGTACGGTGCTGTGATGACATTCCCGTTGAATGATAACCAGCTGTTCTGGGATGGTGATGATAGTTACTGTTCGCGTCTCTGTTGTAAAAATACGCAGAGTGAACAGACGGACAGAACATTACTAGAAATACCAACGTCGCCAATGTTACTGCACACGACATGCTACCAACCGTGGCTGCCATTTTGTTTCTACCTTTGATTGCAGGTATGGTGCCCGTCTTTTGGATTTACTGCGGACGACTGGCGGTTGAACTGGGTCCCTGCGTAAAGCGTGTATTGTCACACTGCATGTGTCGCAGCGAATCGAAACTGTCGTGTTCTAAAACGTACACCAATCTTCCGATAAACCGAATTCGGTGAGGTTCGTGTTCATTACTATTTGACGCTTTCACAGAAAGGGCAGTGTTTCGGGTTGTTACGTTTTGAAATGAAAAAAAAAATCACTTGATATGAAGGCCTGGGAACTAATGACACCTCGTATCAAACAAATAAAACAGCAAGTTCATTACAAATTCTCAACCTGTCTGGCATTTAAGCTCCGCAAAACTTGTGTTTGAAGTTTCATTACAGACCCCTTTAACTTGATCTCTGAACATCCAAACAAACATATTCTAGACATCCCGAGCTCGCTGAACACGGAACACCTGTCCCTTTCCCCTCCTACGATCCGCAGCTCTCTTGCTCAGCCACGTGTTTGTCTTCTTACTTTTTTAACACGCGTCTTAACCTAAATTACCGCTAGTCCAAATATTTGTTGATGTTGACTAAAAAGAAATCCCTCACTAGTCCCCGAATGTCCTTATTAAAATCATTTTACCACCAACGCCAATATACACACACGTCAAATGTTTCGTTCTTTAACACTGTACACTTTGTATCACAAATGTTTTTACCCTTCCACGCAACAAAGAATTATTCGTTTCACTTCGTTCCTTCCTTCCAAAGAACCTCAATTATAAACACATTATGTTAAAAAATTGTATGTTTGGTTAAGGGTAGGAAAACGTGACAACAGTTACATCTGAATAGCGGCTGTACTTATATCGCTGCTGCACTCAATTCACAACCGCAACTAACAGAACTACAGACACACTGCACCATTAATAATTGTCCAGCTGGTTTGAACATCAACCAGAGAATGGACAAAAAGACACACACAAAGAAATAGCACCATATGTTTCACAGAAATGTAACCACTCCATTAATTATTTGTATTCGAACTTAGTTAATATGAAATAATAATTTGAAACCGGAATTCCGAACACACGGGCAACAAACTGTGCTTCAAGTGCCGTTCACCTATTGACTTGGTCAAATGTCACCAGCACTGCTGTCAAATGCAGGCGAAATTCACTAACGTACTACTGAAGGAAGAACGGAACGAGGTCGATATACTGATGTTAGTGAATACGACCAACGGTTTCTTTCAGACGAAATGTAATGCACCGCACAACAATAAACATGTCCTTGATAATGAATACAAACATCATCATCGACTGTAGTCAAATGATTATCAAGTCTGGTTATGTCACACTCACATCACTCACTGCTACGTAGTCCGCGAAGATTTCCTAACGAAATATGGCACAGTTTCGAGATATTCACAAACATTTCATACAGCCCACGCAGATTAGGTCCAAACAATATTATCACAAACGTATTGGGCAAAGTTCACATGTATTGTAAATGCATTGTTGTACAAATCTATTGTACAGGACATGTAACTTAAACCGGTTAAGAACTAGTAACTCATCCTTCATAACGTGTTTCCGTGCAACATAAACGTGAATGCCACACCTTCGTCTACTAATAAGATTTACTGAACTGCTGGGCACCCAGTTCACAGCCTCAAAAAAAATGTTACGACAAAACCCAAACACATTAAAATCTTCAATGCGAAGTTGGAGTTGTCAATAACAAAATGCTTTGTTACGGCAAAAATATAAAATCAGAAGGCCTTATCACCAGCACAAAGTAATTCAATGCAAGACAATTCATGTACAACTGTGTATCACACAACTGATACCAGAAGCTGAAGGCGATAAATTTGGAGGTTATGTTCCTAGTTTTAGGGTACGATTAAACCACTCCTCCAGCACGGGTAGTCCACAATGGTGTCCAGAACACATAAGTATTCACTGCCGCGTCCCGGTAATAAACGACGTCGGCGTCGTTCGGTCACGAAAGCCGGTAACAGAGAGAGAGGAACGATTTTCGACTAACTACTTGCAAGCGCGCGAAGACTACTGACTACAGCTTGCTGTCCGCCAGTTCAAGCAAGCCTCGCCAGCAACTGAGCCAGCTAGCGAGAGGGATAATGGAACCAACTCCCCCTATCATTCGCAGCTTCGTAACCTCATTGGCCCACTTCTTCAACAACACTTGCAAGCCTCCTTTTGTTTGAGGTGAATTTCATTCATACGAAAAGATAATATTTCCTGTTTCACATTTTCCACTCCGTACATTAAAATTCAATTGCTCTGAACTAAACACACGCAAACAACTGTATTACATTTACAATAATATTATAACGACCACTAACTTCTATATGTTTCGGTCCTTATTGGCCCATCATCTGTGCACTACAGGGACTAGGGCACTGACCGGACAACAGAGGAAACGCGGTCCAGTTCGCAACGAAACAGAAGTTCCCCGCAGCACCCAAACCCTGTGACATATACTGAGGCCGCGGAAAGAAACCCCACGGATCGACCCACCGCCCCCCAAGCACCTCCACATCCTCTACCAACGTATTCCCTACATCCCCTTTCGGTCGTGTAGCCAGTCTGTTCACGTATATGTTAGTAGTGATAATCTCCGCTGGCGACGAGCTCTTTTGGCTGGTTGATTCAGGTCAGAGAGCCTTGGAGGTATTAGGTAGATATTGGGAAGCCTCGTGAATCGTCAACCCCGCCGTCCAAACGACGCAATTCTGTGGCCTCAGTATAACCCTCCAAAACATCTTTTTTCATTATAGAATGTGGCCCTGAACAGCGCTTATTACATTTAAAGAATTCAACATGTTCTTCGTCATAAGTGTGACACAGACTGTCCCTGGATGGCAACCTACAACAGACATCAGCAAAGGGACACCAATGAATAAGTTCAAAATTTTGTAATTATACCCACAATATGTTTCAGGTTTCTTATTGAACGTACGAAATATTCCTAATATTGTGTTTAATTCTGAGCAGAATACATTATATGTTTGTATTTCAAAACGAAAGGCTGCCCATCGTAATTTTCAACAATATTCTTTTGGCCCACGTACGATCTGAGTTTGACAGCCCAACTCCACACTGCTCTTGTGATTGTTGTTGTTGTTGTTGTCGTCGTCGTCGATATTGTTATTATTATATCATTATTATTGTTTATTGCACGAAACGGTCTCCCAGAATTTCTCGAGTTCACAGTGAGCATATTCAGTGAATATGTGTACAATATGAACGACTGTCTTTAAGCATGTTTTGAGTTTATTTTGGGAGCGATCCTCGGATTTATTCACTTATTTTGAATCACTGCATACGGCATGCCGATCCCAGTGGCCGTGCGTTCTAAGGCGTGGGTCTGCGGTCGCTCACTTGCTGGGATTGTGGGTTCGAATCCCGCCGCAGTCATGGATGTCTGTCGTGAGTGCTGTATGTTGGTCAGGTAGAGGTCCCTGTGTTGTGCTGATCACTCGCCCAGAGGAGTCCTACCGAGTGTGGTATGTGAGTGTGATTGTGAAGCCTTGATAATGAGGAGGCCCTGGCCCACTGGGGCTGTTGCACCATGCAAAAGGTGTATGCGGCATATTCTTTATGTGTGTTGGTTGAATGAAGCAAGAACTGTAGTTGTTCTGGGAGACGTATTAGAAGAAGAGACCGAGCAAAGCAAATGTGAAATATCCGCAAAGGTAGGAAGTTCCCTGTTACTTACTTCTGTCAAGAAGTGTACCCGTCATTGTTATCAAGAATTCGAGTCACGTGATTTCAAGTTCGTTATCTGATGGAAATGAAGTTAAGCTATAAAATGTAAAGCAACTCCCATCGCGGATTTTCAATACCTGCACACTTAAACTACAAGGAATACCAGATACATGCTGTGCTTGATAACTCATCACTATCTTTCAACTTATCTAGTAGCGGGTATATGATTTTATCTCGTGAAGTGTATGTGGCTCAAGCCGGTCCCGGTGGCCGCTTGGGCTACGGCGTGAATCTACAGCAGCTCGCTTGCTGGGATTGCGGGTTCGAATCCCGCCGGGTGCACGGATGTCTGTCTCGTGTAAGTGTTGTGTGGTGTCACGTAGAGGTCTCTGCATCTGGCTGATCCCTCGTCCAGAGGAGTCTTACCGCGCGCGCGCGCATGAGTGTGTGTATGTTTGTGTGTGTGTGTGTGTGTGTGTTTGTGTGTCATTGAGGTGATCAGGTGTAACAATAACCCAACACCTACAATGAGTATGTAGGACAGGTTAGACCAAGAAAGAATGAAGACATGTGTTTAAAATAATACATTATAGAAACCATAATTTATTACACCTTATATTTCCGCAATTCAACAATATTCCAGTCCAAGTTTTGGTAACTGCATCAAAACACATTTCTCCTTCTTTTTTTTTATTTATTTCTTTCCTTTTTAGTCTTGACCTCTACCTACCTACTCATTGCAGGTGTAGAGATTATGCTTTCACACACACACACACACACTCGATAGGACCCCTCTGGACGAAGGATCGGCCCGTTGCAGAAAATAAACTCGTTCTCATTTAATTAAATTATTAACAAGCTAAAGAATACTCATAGCATATTGTAACTGTTATGCTGTATTTGCTTCTATACAAACCTGGTGTTCATAGCACTTCGTTATCACAGTTTCCTAGCAACAGTGATACAATCGAATGTGACAGGAATTGTGTATGTGACAGAGAAGGGGCGCGATCATTCATGGACACAGAAACACATCTAGGTGTTTCATGCCGAATTATCGTTAAAAACGTCCGATCTACGTGAATTTTGAAACGGTTCTAAAACTTTCGTAAATTTTTCTAAGATCGGATTTCGTAAAAAATTGTTCAGAGACCTCTCGTTATCATTGCGCGTAAAAACATACAGACTTCACGCAACATTGACGAACATACAGACAGCATCATTTTAACCCTTTAAAGATTGGTGGGTGCTTTACGTACCCACCAAAGGTAGCGTTCTGCGTTCTGCCCCCAGAATGCATTTACGTGTATGTTACAGTTCTCGGGACAGAGATAATTTCCCACTGTGGCGATGACTTACTGCGATTTGAAACTAAGACGCAGTGTGTTTACTGCGCGGTACGAACTATATCTTTAAATACAATAAAAACGTAAAATAGATGATCAGTCACCTGTTTCTCGCTACTGTGGGCCGAGATCGATTCCAGATAAATGTATATGAGATTTGAGGCGGAAAAAATGAGAGTGGGACAAGTTTTTCGCCGGATACTTCGGTTTTCGCTTGTCAGTATCATTCCACCAAAGCTCAATACTCAACTTCACCTGCACATTGCTCTTACCAGAATGATAAACGGTCGAAGCCTGGAAACATTACAAAAAGCAATGCTTTTGCAGAAATCGGGGGAGTACTGTACTTTTTTTTTTAAAGTTAATCCTAGTCTTTAAATGGTTAGGAGTTTCATGACGAAAGAACACACTGTTGTTTAATGCAGTTCCAGACATTTCATGAGTGAGGGAGTTTGGACCGGTAAGCCATTTAAATGAGCTTCTGAGTACATCATATTTTTTTCTCCTGTGGTTCTGCGGTCAAACGCGGAGATTTCTAGATGACACACAAAGACGTGCCGTAGTCGGTAGGATTCCTCCGGACGAACCATCATCTCGTTGCATATACATCTACCTTACAACACAAAAAACTCACAATAGACAAATATCCATGCCCCCGGTGGGATTCGAACCCACAATCCCAGTAAGCGAGAGGCCGCAGACCCACGCCCTAGACTCCGCGGCCACGGTTCCTTAAACTACGTGTTCATCATTTTGTGTAGGGCATACTGTTAACGGAATAAAGGACTGTTCTGGTCGTATGAAACTGGACAGGTAGGTAATATATTTCTTCAAAACTTGGGTACTCACATAACAGGTTACACGTTGTCACGCTCCGTAACATCAATCTTCACTGCCGTGAAAATTCCAAATCTCTTATGTTACCTGATATCTTGTTTATTTTGATTAGCAAATGAAACTCACGAAGACTCTCCAACCTCCAAGACGCGAAACATTAGAACAAGCGTATAAGAAGCTACGGGGCTACACACGTAATCGTTTCAGATTTACAGACACGACCATATCTGCCAGTTTTATAGTCATTTTAAATGAAAGTAAATGACTAAATATAACTGAATGTTACATTGCAGCCGACTTACTGTTTGCATCTTTGTGATGTGGGATGTAAGAAACTCGTACGGCTGCCATATATTGCACCGCAAAGGAAGTCCTTGTTTTGCTGAACGAACAATGGGCTGGTTTCCATGAAAGTGAAGGGGTTTGTCAGCCACATACAACGGCGTCCTCATTCACTTTCAGTGGACGAGACCCTAGTTCTCTGGGTCATTGCTCCGCTCAGGTAACGGGGGACATGACAGCTTAGTACCCATCATTGCTCCGTTCCCTCCAGGTATTTGATTTCCCTTGTGTTACAGTTTATAAGATCTAACCCAAGGTTACGGAGAGCTATAGGCCTTCATTTTCAATAATAAAACACAGCAATATATGCGATTTATTACGAACAGGGAGTTTAACAGCGCTGTCGGTGAAGACTACAGTATTATATTTACTAAGGACAACCCGTTTTACCCAGAAATAATTTAATGAGAGCGTCGTAAGAGCAACTACTAATTTACCGTAAAACAGTACGATGTTTACAACACGCTACACGTTTCGGCCCGAAAGGGCAATCGGTAGGCTTCATACTATAAATATGTTACAAGAATGGAAATAGGTTTTATTTTAGGCCTTAACCTAGGAGTGAGATCTCACTCGTTATGTCAGTAATTTTACAATTATTACTTATATTAAAATCTGACTGCTGTAGCGTATAAACAACTACACCACAACTCAAAATGAATATGGGTGTGACCATCTGAATAACACAGCCATTAATAGATTATAAGCTGCAAAACACAAATGTTAATGCAAATAATAATTTTAAAATTATTAATGTAAAGGGCCACACTTCACACCTAGAATAAAACCTAACACAAAACATGCACAGTTACTTTGTATATTTGTTGACGTCTAAAGAGAGTGGCACGCGAGAAAGCAGCCCTGTCTTACTATCAATGGCAGTTAAGAACTTTTGTAGTAATAAAATAACAACAAATATTGTGCTCTTACACTCGAAAAGTTATATCGATGTTATTAAAGAAAGTTAGTCCCACGGGCAGCTGAGGTGACCATGGGGCACCGCCGTGATTACGTGACTACGCTTTTTGCTGCTAAAATTGGGGCGAAGCTTCTTTTCGTGCATCATTCTATACAGTAGAATGATGACGACTCTTTCGTGCCGAATACCGTGTGTGTTGTAAACAAGACATTGCTGTACAATGCAATTGTAATTCTGTTCAACAGCGTTCTCGTTTAATTGAAAATTAGTCATCTGGTACGTTGCGCCTTGTTGATTTGAATTTTCGTTACCGATGCCGAGGACGTTGCTGCGTCTGCATGTAGTGTAGTGGGAAGCGAATTCTACAGCGAATACGGAGTGACAAATCTTCTCCGAAATATTATTGGTGAAGGAATTTTATATACATGGGTCCGTGCATCGTGAATCGAATTTAATAAATGTCCAACAAGATGCGACTTATTCAGTTTATTACATTTCTGTACGAAGCTGCCTACAGAAATGTAATAAACTGAATAAGTCGCATCTTGTTGGACAGTTATTAAATATATTGGTGAAGGGTTTATTTAAATAAGTGAACTGCTGAAATTACACAGCGTCGACTGTAGACGAACACAGCATGCGTGTGGGGCATTGGTAGAATGATAATGATCGAGGAATACTGGAAGTATACGCATAAATACTTGCCCCTGTGTCACTTTTGTTCACCAAAAATCCCGCCGGCTTAAGGTCGAACCCGGGAATCCGTGGTGAAAATCTGATGACGAACCGTCTGGCAGTCTCATTATCACCAATTAAAAGAAGATAATGGCATTAATAATTCATTAATTAAATCACAAATTGCTTACTGCTTTACAGTACAGCAGTAGAATGAAATGAGCCCTGAGACAAGTAAAATTAAATTGTCAACTAGATAGAGACCAATTTGCTGTAGCAAATGACTTAGCTCTGTTTCTATCGCAATGTAAACCAAGACAAGCAATGTATACTTTAGAATCATATATTAGCATCGTAAGATACAATCGTCATGAAACGATCTACGTGTTACCTAACGCAGTAAAGATTTATTAGACGAACGCACACATAGCTGCCCACTTAACAGATACAATCTTTAGGATACATTTATTAATTTTATTGTCACTCCACCTGTAATAACTAATTAATACCTGCAGTACGACTGTAATTATGAAAGTAATTATTTATCTAAAATTTATTCTGTTTTCCGTATACACATTAATTATTCACGGAATATGTAGTTAGAAATTTGAAATGAATTTTATGACTTTATGGTTTATTTGGAGTTTTCACATCTTGCGCTATCCCATTAACATCACTCAAGAGAACAGGGCGACAACAGTTCATATAAGAAGTGCACACTAACGTACAACATACCCCGAAAACAAGGGGTAAGTTTATGTGAAATTTACTTCGAGAACACTGTATAGGCACAAGTAAAATTCGCTCCAATGATAAATGGTAATCATATGTGATATTTACTCCCATAACAGGACGTATGCTTGCTTGAAATTTATTTTGAGAATAAGGGGAAGGTTACCCGGAATTTAATTTTGCACATAATTTAATTTGGTGCAGCTGGTTGAGGCACCGCGCTACAAGCTGGAAGGTCACGGGTTCGATTCCCGATAGTGTCATTGAAATTTTTCATTCGCATAAGCCTTCCGGTCTCACTACGGCCCTGGGATCGATTCAGCCTCGAACAGAAATGAGTACCAGGCATATTTACTGGAAGGTAAAGAGGGGCCGGTGCGTAGGTCTGACAACCTTGCCACCTTAACGTGCCAATTGTCATGAAATCTGGAAGCCTCAACCTTCTGGAACGCTCACGGTCTCTCTGGGTCTGTACAGAGATTGCTTTATCTTCACCTTTACAAAATTTAGCCGAACGTTAGCCTTCATCGCGAAGACCTGGATTCGATACCGGGGCTGTCAGTGTCAGATCTGTCCTAAAAGAAGTGGCAATGGAAGTGGGGTTTTCCCCAATACTCAACGTTTCCCTGTCAGTATCACTTCACTATCGCTGCACACTCATCATCATATTAATGTTACTCTTGCCAAAAGGATAAGAGGACGAAGCCTGGGAAAGTTCGAACGAATCGCAGACCTTTTGGTTATCAGGCAGTAATGGATACAAAATTACTATCGCACTGCCAGTCCAGAGCGATAAGGAGAAGATTCAATTTCCTCGGATACAGCAGATTTGTCTCCAGCCAGGATGGTGGTTTGGCTTCGAGCAAGTCACGACGGTGCTGACCTGCGACCCAGTTTAGCTTCTTACTGAGATGACCCGAGCCGGTGCCCTCGTAAACAAACCATTGGGACTTGTTTTATTTTTTCTTTCCTCAGCTCTTGTGATTATGCACGCTACTTAATGAAGCGTACGCTTGACTTGACTAAACACATCAAACCCGTCGCTAGTACCGAACTAATTGCGCAATCCACACAGGACAAGAATTAGCTTTCCTGTTGCTTTGACAGTAGAACTGGAAGAGACGAGAAGAAGGGGAAGACCCAGGAAAAGATGGAAAGAAGAAGTAGAAAAAGATCTTCAAGTGCTGGGAGTGAGAAGATATAGAGAGTTGGTGGCAGATAGGAAAAAATGGAAGGACATTGTTCGACAGGCCAAAGCCCACAGTGGGCTGTAGTGCAAATGGAAGAAGAAGGAGGAGGAGGAGGAGGAGGAGGAGGAGGAGGAGGAGAAGAAGAAGAAGAAGAAGAAGAAGAAGAAGAAGAAGAAGAAGAAGAAGAAGTTGCTTCGACAGTATTCACACCACGAAATCGTAGCTTCGAAGACAAGTTAAAAGCAAAATGTAGCACACATAAACACACAGCGGGAAGGGACCACTTAGAAGCAAGTGTAGGTATTAAACTGCGTTCCCACGACTGGTACACTTGACAAATATATCACTTGTGACAGCAGTACACCTTTTCAAATATTAGTCCTCTTGTCCGTTTCCAGCAACTGTCGGTAAACTTCAAAGAAATCTCCAGCGTTTTATTTACCTTTCGAGTCCACATTTGTTGTTGCGTTCCGATTACTCGTTTGTACTCGAAAAGGATTCAAGTGATTTGTGTGTGGACAATAAGTATCACGCGATACGTCAATTGGCCTAACACAGGAGTCGTAAACGTAACCAACACGAGCAGGCAAACATTTGGAAAATGTACCCGGTTATGGATGCTTGCCAGATAAGCCATTCGTGGGAACAGCATGGCAGTTGTTCACTTGGAACCATATGCAATACATAATTATCGGCGCACGTGTCAAAAACACCAGTCGTGGACACGTGTGTTTAGGGTAACATCAAGATTGGATCTTAAACAAGTAATGTGGGTTGATGCGGGTTGGATTCATCTGGCCCAGGACAAGGAACAGCGTTGGGTTGTTTTGAACACGGTAATGAACCTCGGGTTTCGTACAATAGGGGGAATTTCTTGACGAACTGAGTGGCTGTCAGCTCCCCAGTAATGACTTTGTTTTAAGAATTCTTGGAAATTTTTAACATCCACTTGCCAATCGCCTGCTTTTAAACACATAATTTTGTATCCGTTTTCATAATTTTCTTTTAAAAGGAGACTATTCTTCAAGAGGAACGAAAATATCTCAGCCTCTAAAAGTGACGACATTTACCACCATGTTACACGATTCAGAGCTCCCTCAACTACGCCCTCTAAAAAATATGGAGTATTTTACTTCGGAACATTTCTCGTTCATATTTATTGTCCGCTTCTACTGCTTGAATCTCCGAATGTTTTCTTTACACAAACGTTTTTAAACCAACATATTGTATGAATATATTGCTTCTCACTATCGTGTCAGAATATCACCACGTTGGCAGATGTCTTCTTTGTGTTTGAATGTACCCGTTTGTCACCATTATACCTTAGCGTCTGTACTACTACAAGGTCCACATAAAGAAAACGTCAACACTACCCAATGGTCCGTAAATATGTCGCACACAAAGGGCAAAAGAATATATGTATGACTACCTATATCTATACATGTATCCAAACACGATGCCCGCCCTTTAAGCAATGTCCACGGGTTGTTACTTCCAGATGAAGTATGTCTGTGTCCATCTGTATTTGTACGACAATGGTTACAGTGTGGGGACCGCGATACGTGTGTAACCCGCATAATTCTAGTTGAAATCGAATAGATATTCGGATTAAAATAGTCTGTGAAATTCGGTTAAGAAAAGTTGGACGAAGGAGGCCACTTGAAAGACCTAGGCTCTAACGGGAGTATAATATTCAAAAGGATGTACAAGGATAGATGAGGATGATTCCTCATCATTTTTACAAAAACCCTTTACGGGTCTCTGTCCTGAGCTAGATTAATCTAGACCGCATGCCATCTTCTGTTCCTGTATGACCCAGTCTCACCTACACCAAGTGATCCGTTTCCTTCAGGTTTCCTGGCTGGAATTCTATATGTATATCTCACCTCTCCCACTACTGTCGTATGTCCCGCCTATCCAGTAAACCGTTATTTCAGGACTAATATTGCAATACGGAATGTTCCATTTATTGCATCCCTAAGTACAAGAGCTGTCACGGGATGTTCCGGCGAATAAAGGCTGCCTGTCCGATAACACCGTCGTGTTCGGGGACACGACAGGCGGAACACGCTGCAACTGGAAAACTGCAAATTAGTTCATCATTGCGAAGAAATTCCCCATTCTTCTGTCATTTCATCCTTCTGAGGTTTAAATTTCTCCTCAGCTAGCAGTTTGCACGTACAAGAGAAATGGTATAATATTTTTTAAGCAGGTCTTTGGTATTTACATGCGAACGGAATGGCTAGACGACCGGAGGGGAATACAGTGACGTAGGCCAGAGTGGGAAGAGTGACAGCTCTAGGGAAATCACTGAGACTTCTGTCCTTGGCCTCAGTATAGCTGCTACGGGTTCTAAACGGAGACGGGGGATAAGCTTCCATATTTCTAGACGAGATCTGCGCTCTTGTGCGATATTACGTAGCGTATAGTGGCAATTCCTTGCAGACGTTTCGGGACAACCTTTCGGTCCCATCTTCAAGGATCAGGAAGGTCTAGGTATTCAGATGCCTGACTGATTACGTTGGGGAACTCTAGTCATCTAATATAAAGCTGTCTCTGTGCAGGCCGTGAATGCATGTGGGGAAGTGGAGATATCGTGCCAACCATTCCTAACATCGGCAACATACGGAGGTGAGTGATCAGTTTCACGCTCCGACCACTTAACCCCCGAGGAAACAGCTCCCGCTGTACAATGAATATGAGGCTGCGTGGGCTCCATGCCGGTCTGAATGCTCCGGAGGAGAGAAAATCTCTTGCCCTTGAAGGGAATCGATCCATAATTCTTAGTTTGTCCAGTCCGTAGCCTAGTAACTATACTAACTGAGCTATCTCGGCTCCAACAGCTGAGTTGTAAAAGTAACGCCGGGAGAAAGATGGAGGTAATGAGTCGGTCGTTGTACTCCCTGGGTAGAACGCTTCTGGTATCCATTCAAAAGGAGATTGGGAGGGCAGGACAGCCGGTGTGGACACTTTGGAGATGAGGAAAATCTCTTGTCTCTGTCGGTAACAGTCCATGCTCTAGTCGTTCTTTACTGCGAGTGTGTTCTCCCGGCTTGCTACGTAGAACGCACAGAGGGAAAGAACTCTTCCGAGAACGGTGACGCAACAATCTGGTATGATAAAATCCCTTCACTCTCCGAGACCTCCCTATTAGTGAATGTACTCGTACTAATGAAATTTGGGGAGACCTGAAAATAGGATGACATTTGTAATCATTAACGACAGCTTCTTTCAGACGTTCTTGGAAATGTGTCATCTGGTGAGATCACACCAGCTCCCCCAGCAGATTCCTTCTACACAGGTCCACGGGTCTTGTGTGCACCAGTAGATCCGGGGCGGCTCATAAAGCTGATTTGATTCAATCAATGATTGCGAATAATCATGAGGCTTTGTTGCAGGCTGTTCGGACGTTTATTACAAGGATGTGTTCACGCCAGTCTGTCACGTGGTGTGAAGGGGAAGCAGGACCCCAGGACACAATGGCTGGACCCGCAGTTACCCGCCACACGTCCGACAGGCCAGGACTCCACATGCAGAATAGTTGGTATAATGACGAGGGTACAGACTGTACAATTGAGGGATCGCGGTTCTATTCCCGGATAAGGAAAGAGACTTTTTCTCTGCCATGAAACGTATAAGCCTGCTCTGGGACCAGCCACCTTCATATTCAGTGCGAACCGGCGGCGCTTTCGCTGGGCGCAAAGCGGGCAGCGTGATGCTGACCACAGATTTCTGTCTAGTACAGAGGTTAATAATGAGAGCAGCTAAAACATTTCCCGTTATAACCCCACCACAAGTTGGGTTTAGCTTAGACGTTAGGCTAGTCTCAGTTACAACACGTCTCTCCAACGTGCAGCTGCAGCGCTCCTATCGGGAAAGTACCTTAACGGCCGCTGTCACGCAGGCAACAGAATCGCCGGCGACTTGTCTGCTAGCAACAGAGAATACATGACAAGAAATGAGGGTTTTCACACGGTCGACGACTTAGTCTCCCGTCGACAGAATTACTGATGTCCTTCCTTGTCGCTCGAAGTCAGGGACGCTTATGAGAGACAGCAGAACTCTCGCCGCTGTACGTGAGCTTTCAGAGTGGCGACAGTCTCCATGGTGATTTGAAGCACATACACATGAACTGTAACGAAGAGTTCGTAGGCCTAGATTGAGTTGTATTTACCCTAAATTTTGATCTGATTAATTAACAACAGTTAAGTAATTAAACCACTGTGATTACTTGAGCGTTACTGCTGATCCGTTTCTGGGTGGTACAGATTTCCTCTTATTCTTGTCTTTATTATTTTTTTTTTGTAAGAGTGCTCACTTGTCAACACAGTTCTGAAACGAGTTCAAAGACATTCTAAAATAATTAAAAACGTCGCTTCGTCTCTTCTCAGATCTTCAAAAGTAGTCCATAATAATAACCAGTCACATATTATAGGGGGCACCCACAATTTTCTTCTCCTTCTGTTTTTCTTTTTTCAATATATCTTAGGGTCCATACAGCAATCATCTCTCCAGTTCTAGCATTCTACTGAGCGTTCATTTTCAGAGACGTAAAGGAAAGCGTGTCTAACGTCACGGCGACAGATTTCTCGTAGTCGTCGAGGAACGGGAGGCTGTCTGTCTTTCTCGTGCGACACGTCGCCGTCGACTGAGTCGCTCTTGTTAAAGAGGCCTAATAAGAGCGGTGAGGTTATAACGGGAAAGATCCTGGAGGTGTATCACCGCTTCCCCATAAGCCTTCACGACGTGCGCGGAGACAACTTTATTTCTGCACTACA